>QWBY01000514.1_pt1 | contig 38923 bp, 33 predicted proteins | sample 1972471 | NCBI WGS metagenome assembly QWBY01 (sample SAMN09866722, study PRJNA288562) | Human gut metagenome isolate term6_stool, whole genome shotgun sequencing...
GGGGAGAATAGTATAATAGTGACAGATACAATAATTAAGTTAAATCAAGGTTTAAAGGCTTCCACAAAATTTTTAAACAAGATGATTTTAATTTGAATCTGTCATCTTTTTGTTGAATTCACAAAATAAATTTAATTTAGGTAAAAAGGATTGAAGAGGATATGATAATAGTTAGAGTGATTTTTAAAATCATACTTTTTCCTATTAGTATAGCACTAAGTATTATTGCTATGTTTTTAACTTTTATATTGGGACTTAGTACGGTATTTTTTAAATTAATATCTTTTATTGCAATAATGGGGTTTTTAGGATCTGTTATTAACGGAGAAAAAAATCTTGCAATTGAAGCCATTATATTAGCATTTCTTTTTAGTCCTTATGGAATTCCAGCGTTAGGATATGTTGTAGTAGAATTAATAGAAGAGGTGAATGAAAAAATAAAATTAATATAAAAATAAAATATAAAAATTAATTCAAGAAGAGATAGCAAATTAAGATATGCTGTCTCTTTTTCTGTGCCAAGAAAGGGGGTGTAAGATGAAAGAAATAGTAGAATTTGAGTATTATTATGGCAATGAAGCAGAACAATATTCATTTTTTAGAATTCCAAAATCTTTATTTACTAATCAATATTTTAATAATATGTCAGTAGAAGCTAAAGTCTTATATGGAATTTTGTTAGATAGAATGAGTTTGTCACTAAAAAACAAATGGTTAGATGAGGCAAATAAAGTATATATCATCTACACCATAGAAGAAATTATGGAAGTGTTAAATTGGGGTAGAAATAAGTCCGTTAAGATAATGAAAGAAATCGAAGAAATAGGGCTATTAGAAAAAAAGAGACAGGGACTTGGCAAGCCAAATCTACTTTATGTAAAGAACTTTATATACACAGAAAACAATAAAGCTACAGAAGTTTCAAAAGTAAACTTGCAGAAGTTTAAAAATCAAACTTCAAGAAGTTTCAATAATAAATCTCAAGAAGTTTTAAAAGAGGACTCTAATAATACTAATATTAATAATACTGATATTAGTAATACTGATTTTAATAATTCCACCTCCATAGCATTCTTAAAAGATGAAGAAGAAAATTTAGATAGAACAATTTTGGAGGAGGCAAAATTAAAAGAAAAGATTAAAAATAATATATCTTATGAAATATTTGAAGAATCAAGAATAGAAGATAAGAAACAAGTAGATGTAATTATAAATGTTCTGGTAAGAGCATTAAATAATTCTAAAAGCATTCACATAGGTGGACTGAAGATAGATCATAAAAAGTTAAAAGAAAAGATTCTAAATCTAAACTATAAACATATAGATTATGTATTGACATATTTAAAAGAAAACGCACCCAAAGATATAAGAAACATAAACGCTTACTTGCTTACACTCTTATATAACGCAGATGAAAATATTAAAAATATGGAAATTATAAAAGGCAGTAATAATAACAATAAAAAATATGACTATAGTAGGGATGAAGATATCTGGCAAGAATTTTTAAATATGAAATAGGAGGTGAAATTTCTATGGAATCAATTAAAGATATTTTAGAAAACAATATAGAACCATTAGAAAAAATATATTCTTCAAAAAAAGACAATAATGAAAGTTATATAGATCAAAAAACAGGACTAAAATATTGCTCACATTGTAAAAGTCCAATGGAAAAAGAAATTGACTTTTTAGGAAAAAGAAAAAAAGTACCTATTTTATGTAAGTGTAAACAAGAAAAACAAAAACAGCAGGAAGAAGAAAGGCAGAAGATTAATCATCTTTTAAAGATTGATAGATTGAAAAAAGAATGTTTTGATGATCCTATACTTTTAAATTGGAACTTTGCTAACATGGATAAAGACAGCGAACATGAAGAAGTAGCAAGAAATTATGTAGAAAAATTTGATGATATATATATAAATAATATAGGTTTAATTTTAACAGGCGATGTAGGATGTGGAAAAACTTATCTTGCAAGTTCCATAGCTAATGGCCTTTTAGAAAAAGAAGTAAAAGTTAAGATGACAAACTTTTCAGTAATTTTAAATGATATGACAAACTTTGAAATTGACAAAAGTAAATATATTGAAAAGCTAAATAATAAGCAACTACTTATTATAGATGACTTTGGAATGGAAAGAGACACAGCTTTTGCAGCAGAACACATCTTTAATATCATCGATAGTAGATATAGAGTAGGTAAACCTTTGATTATAACTACAAATTTAAGTATATCAGCCTTAACAAACCCTCAAACAATGAAAGATAAAAGAATTTACTCAAGAATACTTGAAATATGTAGCCCAATTATATTTACGGGAGAAAACAGAAGAATAGAAAAAATGAAAGAAAAGTCGAAATTAGCCTATGAAATATTAAAAAGTAAATGAAAGTAGGTGAGTAAATGCAAAATGACGATATAAATAGTAGAACAATTGCCATAATGAAAAAAGCTGGAGTAGTAACAGCTAAGCAAGTTATAAACTTAATGAAAAAAATATTAGAAATAAATAAGCAAAAAGCAAGCTTAGAAAAGACAGGTACAATTAGTAAATTTAAGAAAGTTAAAGTAAAAGATCTGGTAAAAAAAGGAAAAGTAGAAACCTTAGAGCTTAATGATATAGATTTAAAGACTTTAAAAAGAGAATTAAAAAGATATGGAGTTAAATTTTCAATAAAAAAAGATTTAGAAAGCGGAAATAATATTATATTTTTTCAAGCAAAAGATGAAAAGATAATGGAACAAGCCTTTAAGAAAACTGTATATAAATTTACTCGAGAAAAGTCCATGAAAAAAGAATCTGTTATAGAAAAATTAGCTAACTTCAAAGAGAAAGTAAAAGCTACAACGGATAAGGATAAGGTTAAGCATAAACATCAAGAGCAGAGTTTATAAGGGAAAAGATTGACAATATAGGATATATCCTATAAAATGAAAGTGAAGAGATAGAATGAATCAATTTATAGTTGAATATTATGAAAAGGAAGATGGAAGCTATCCAGTAGAGGAATTCCTCTTATCTTTGGATATAAAAATGAGGGCTAAAGTATTTAGAAACTTAGAACTCTTAGAAATAAAGGGGAATCAACTTAGAGAGCCATATTCAAAACATTTAGAAGATGGAATATTTGAGTTAAGAGTGAAACTAGAAAAAAACATAACAAGAGTTCTATATTTTTTTGTCATAGGAAACAAAGTGATATTGACTAATGGATTTATAAAGAAAACACAAAAAACACCAAGGTCAGAAATTAAATTAGCCAAGCAATATAGGGAAGATTATCAGAGAAGGAGTTATAAAAATGAGTAAAAATTTTAGAGATACCTTAAAGGAAGAAATGGAAAACCCCGAATTTAAAAAAGAATGGGATAATTTAGAGGTGGAATTTCAAATAATAAAGGCTATGATAGATGGAAGAAATGAGAATCACCTTACTCAAAGAGAACTCTCAGATATGACAGGTATTGCCCAAGGGGATATTAGTAAAATAGAAAATGGTAATGCTAATCCTTCTATTAAAACCTTGGATAGACTTGCAGATGCATTAGGAAAGAAATTGAAAGTTACCTTTGAAAGTAAAATATAAGTATATAAGTGTATGAAATGAAGAAAAATGTTTGTCCTAGATGTAAAAGGGAAATGAAGCAACAGTTTATAGGTTTATTACATTGTAAATGTGGAATGAGTTATCATAAAGATTTAGGATATTTTGAAAGAAGTGAAGATATGATTTTTGCTTTGGAAAGAAAAAGAATAGGTAAAAAGGTAAAAAAGTTCCAGTAATAAGGTATAAAAAATAAACAAAACTGATAAGAGAGTTATTAATTTTTTAGAAAGGGAGTGAACAAGACGAAAATACTTAATGAAGTAATGAAAGATATAAAGAATGTATTTCACATACGAGATAAGAAAAGATTTATTTTAGAAAATCTTCCATATCTCGTATTTTTTTATATAGGAAATATACTAGCTAGTCATATAAACTCCTATGAAGGAGGAGATATATTAGATAGAATTATGGTAGCCTTTAGTCAAACTGATAGTTTAAATTATTTTCTTTCGTTTAAAATAAGAAATATATTAGCAGGGGTAATACTAGCATTAATTATTAAATTGGTTTTAATACAAAAGAAGAAAAAAGCAAAAAAATTTAGAGAAGGTAAAGAGTATGGATCCGCAAGATGGGGAAATGAAAAAGATATAGAGCCATATATTGATAAAAAGTTTGAAAATAACATTCTACTAACTCAAACAGAGAGACTTACAATGAATAATCGCCCTCAGAATCCTAAATATGCAAGAAATAAAAATGTTCTTGTCATTGGTGGTTCTGGTTCAGGAAAGACAAGATTTTTCGTAAAGCCTAATCTCATGCAAATGCATTCGTCTTATGTAGTTACTGATCCTAAAGGAACATTAGTATTAGAATGTGGGAAAATGCTAGAAAAAAATGGATACGAGATAAAAATTTTAAATACCATTAACTTTAAGAAGTCTATGAAGTACAATCCATTCGCTTACATTAGAAGTGAAAAAGATATACTCAAATTAGTACAAACAATCATTGCAAATACAAAAGGTGAAGGTGAAAAGTCAACTGAAGATTTTTGGATTAAGGCAGAAAAGCTCTATTATACTGCCCTCATCGGTTATATTTACTATGAAGCACCAAAAGAAGAACAAAATTTTTCAACCTTGTTAGCTATGATAGATGCATCAGAAGTTAGAGAAGAAGATGAAAATTTTAAAAATGCTGTTGATTATATGTTTGAAGCTTTAGAAAAAGAAAAGCCAGATCATTTTGCAGTAAAACAATATAAAAAATACAAACTTGCTGCGGGCAAGACTGCTAAATCTATTCTTATTTCTTGTGGAGCAAGACTTGCACCATTTGATATCGAAGAATTAAGGGGCTTAATGAGCGAAGATGAATTAGAGCTTGATAAAATTGGAGATAGAAAAACTGCTTTATTCGTAATAATATCAGATACAGATGATACCTTTAACTTTGTAGGATGAGTTTAGCAATATAGGTCAGATTCCAAAGTTTGAAAAGCTAATTGCCACAATTAGAAGCAGAGAAATATCAGCTTGCATTATTTTGCAAGCTCAGTCTCAACTAAAAGCAATTTATAAAGATAATGCGGACACCATAGTAGGAAATTGTGATTCCACATTATTTTTAGGTGGCAAAGAAAGGACAACCTTAAAAGAGCTATCTGAAAGTTTAGGCAAAGAAACAATAGACTTATATAATACGTCGGAAACTAGATCAAATCAAAAAAGTTTTGGCTTAAATTATCAAAAAACTGGAAAAGAATTAATGAGTCAAGATGAGATAACTGTAATGGATGGAGGTAAATGTATTTATCAACTAAGAGGAGTGAGACCATTTTTATCTGATAAGTTTGACATTACAAAGCATAAGAATTATAAATTACTTGAAGATTATGATAAGAAAAATGTGTTTGATATAGAACAATATTTTAAGAAGAAGGATGGAATTAGATTAAAAAGTGATATGGAAGTTGAAGTTTTAGAGGCATAAAATTAAAATTGAATATTGTCTAAGGTATAAATAAAGTTCTTGACAAAACATACCATATCATATATTATGATGATAACAGAACCCGACGCGCCTCTTAACAATGCGGACCAAGTCGGGTCATTTGAGTTTAGATAGAATATTAAGAAATAACTTTGAAATAGGAAAGGAGGGTATAAAATATATGGCTAAGAAAACTTACTACGCAGTTAAAGTAGGGAAAAACCCAGGAATATATCGAACATGGGAACAAACCAAAGAACAAGTTGAGGGATTTTCTGGTGCGGTGTATAAATCATTTTTAACGGAAGATGAAGCCATAAAATTCATTGAAGAGATTGATACAACAACAGATATAGAATCAGAAAGTATCAAAGATTTAAATAGTCAAATAGCCAAAGAAATTGAAAATTTAGAAAACGATTCAGTAATTGCATTTGTGGATGGAAGCTATTCAGAAAATGCTGGTGGAAAAGAAAAATATTCTTTCGGAGCGGTTATTCTATCAGATCAAACAGAGAACAACTTATATAAGGCCTATGTTGATGCAGATAATTTGAAATATAGAAATGTTGTAGGAGAATTAAGTGGAGTTAAAGAAGTTATTCTTTGGGCAATAGGTCATAACAAGAAAAAAATTACAATTTATTACGATTATGAAGGCATTGAGAAGTGGGCAACTTCTGAATGGAAAGCGAATAATGATTTAACAAGAAATTATGTAAAGTTTATAGAAGAGAAAAAATTACTAATTGACATTGAATTTTGTAAAGTTCCAGCACATAGTGGAATTTCTTATAATGAAAAAGCTGATACTTTGGCGAAAAATGCTTTGTTAGCACAAGGGTATAAGGCTTATAGTGATGGTTCAGTTTATTTTATTGGGCTTGATGAAAGAGATTGGATTCGCATAATTGAAGAAATACAGTATGATTTTGAAGACGAAAAAGAAAATATATTGTATAAGTCAGATAGAGTAAATGATTATTTAAATAAGATTAGAGTTCAAAGAAAAAACGAAAAACTTGTTATAAATTGCTATAAAGGAAAGAAATCATACGTTCAAGGCAAGCAAAGTTCTTTATTTCAAAAATTGATATCTTATGCTATAGAATTATTGCCAACAGAGAGTGCTGTAGTAGAAGTTTTAAATACCTATCATGCGGTTAATATAGAAAAGGCAGACTTGGAAAATACTTTTTCACAATTAATGCCGGATTTTCCTGATAATGAAGAGGACGTAAAAGTTAGAAATACTTTGTTAACAGCTGTATTTAGTACAAAGATAGTAGCCGATTTACCAGATTTTACATTTTTAGTAACACCTATTTTTAGGACAATGGAATATTATCTGCATAAAATTTTACACGATTATCTAAAGAAAGATACAGAGAATGAAAAAGGGAAAAATAATTTTTCTTTCTTCAGTATAAATGATACAACTAAAGAATATTATTATAATTCAGGGCATGTAAACTTAAATGATATACAGATAGATTATTTAAATAGGCTGTATAATGCGTATAATAGAATTAGGCATCCTTATTCACATTGGAGTCAGGATTCAATAGATACTAAAGTTATTGAAGATTTAAAAACAGCAAGAGAATTAATTATTACAAATTTAAAATTAATTAATGAGTTTTATCAAGTATTTAATTAATAGAGGAACTTTGGAAAGGAGGAAGTTTTATGGAAAAATATTTAATTAATGATTTAAATATATCAGGATATAAAAAGATAATAACATTATTAGATTATAAAGAAAAAATTTCTACTTGCTTAAAAAATATAAAGCTACTTCCTTCATCTGAATATAAGGTTTTAATCGACACTGCTTTAGTCTCAGGAATGAATAGCTATAGGTTTCTAGAAGTAAAAATTAATAAAGACGGGACAATAAACTTAAATAAATATTCATATCCCATAGTAGATGAAAATATAATTAACAAAGCTAATTCTATAATTAGTAAAGAGCCAATATGGCTAAAAAACTCAATTTTAACAAATTCTCAGAAAGAGTTAATAGCAACATTTTAAATAAAAAAACATAAAATATATAAACACCTAAAGAATATAAAAAACTTTAGGTGTATTTTTTTATACTAAATGGGAGGATTGCATGAAGATATACAATGAAAGAGATTCTCCTTTAAAAATTAAATAGCCATAGTATCAGGACATCTAATAAAAATAGATGTTCTTTTTTTGAAAAAATCATAAAAAAATTAAGGAGAAAATAAGATATGGAAAGAGAAATGATAAACATAAATGGAAACTTAGTTGGAGAAATAAAAACAACAACAATAGATACAAATGAAGGAAAAAGGGAAGTAGCAAATTTTACTGTAGTAAATAAATTTAAAGAAAATGGAAAAACAAAAAAAGAATATATTTATTGCAATCTATACGGAGAAAAAGTAGAGACAGTAGAGGATTTCGAAAGCGGTGAGTATGTTCATATATTTGGATATTTTAAAGAGGTAAAAAAAGAGGAGAAAATATTCAAAAATTTTATTGTAAAACATATTAATAGAATAAATAAAGAAGAAAAAGAGGAGGAATAAAAAATGGAGTTTTTCACACAAGCAGTAAATGTATTAAAGGTATTAGTAACAGCGATTGGAGCTGGACTTGGTTCTTGGGGAGTAATTAATCTAATGGAAGGTTATGGTAATGATAACCCTGGGGCTAAATCTCAAGGTATTAAGCAATTTATGGCAAAATAAGGACGGAATATTGATATAAATGATAAAGTATCTACGATAGCAACAGAAGTTGGAAAAACTCCGAGTGGATGGAACTCGGAAGTTTTCCACTTTATAAAATCAATAAGTGAAAATGTAATACTTCCTATAGCAGGTCTTATCATAACTGCAGTTTTATGTATTGAGTTAATTCAAATGGTAATGAATAAGAATAATATGAACGATACAGATACATTTGATTTCTTTAAATATATTATAAAAATGTGGATAGCTGTATGGTTGGTATCTCATGCTTTTGAATTTTCTATGGCAGTATTTGATGTAGCTCAAAGTTTAATAGGAAAAGCAGCAGGAGTAGCTAATGTGAGTTCAAAAGTTTCACCAGGTGACATAGCGGCTATGACAGAAGCATTAAAAAATGAATCAATAGGAAAACTTATGACAGTAGTAATAGAAACCTCTATAGTAAAAATGATAATTCAAGGAATATCGGTATTAATAACGGTAATACTTTATGGAAGAATGATAGAAATATATATCTATACATCTGTTTGTGCTATACCTTTTGCCACTATGGGAAACAAAGAATGGGGGAGCATAGGAACTAATTATATTAGAGGACTTTTTGCTCTTGGACTACAAGGGTTATTTTTGCTTATATGTGTAGGTATTTATGCAGTTCTTGTAAAGACTTTAAGTATAACAGATATACACAAGAGTATTTTTGAACTACTTGGCTACACATTAATACTTGGAATTACGATGATGAAATCTGGAAGTATTGCAAAATCAATATTAAATGCACATTAAAGGGAGGAGAAATGTTTAAAGGAATAAATAAAAGAAAGAATGAACTTAAAATTAAAAGGTTTGGAATAATAGGATTACCAATAATTATAATTGGATCATATATAACAAATAAAATAAGAAAAAAAGAAAGGAAAGATGAGATGATGATTTATAGAATAGAGGAAATAGAATAATGGCATATGTAAATGTTCCAAAAGATTTAACTAAAGTAAAAACCAAAGTAGCATTAAATTTAACAAAAAGACAATTAATTGGATTTACAATAGCAGGAGTAATAGGCTTTCCTATTTATATGTTATCAAGAAAAAATCTCCCAAATGATATATCTATGCTTATTATGATAGGAGTAGCATTTCCTATTATTTTCACAACACTTTATGAAAAAGATGGTCTGTATTTTGAGAAGTATCTTAAGTACATGATAGAAAAAAAGACTCAACCCAGTATCCGACTATATAAAACAGATTGTATTTATGATATAGAAAGAAAAATAAGTAAAATGAAAGAAGGGAGAAAATGAATCAAATACAAAAAAGACAGCAAAAAAAATTAAATGCAGAAAAAGAGAATTTAAAAAAGCAGAAAGAAGATTTAAAAAGCATAGGTAAAAGTCAAAAGAAAATAGAAAATTCAAAGAAGTACAAAGGACAAAGAAAGCAAAAGAAAGAGCTTTCTTTTTTTAATGGAAGAAAACAAAAGAAAAAAAGTGTTCAAGATACAATTCCCTATTTAAGAATGCTTAGAAATGGAATTTGTCAAATAGAAAAGAATAAATTTAATAAAATGATAAGATTTTTAGATATTAATTATCAGCTTTCGACAGAAGAAGATAAAGAAAGTATTTTTAATGAATTTTCTAACTTTTTAAATTACTTTGATCCAAGTGTAGATATTGAACTCTCATATATTAACAGAATAGGGAAAAATGAAGAAATAGAAAAAAATATTAATATCCCATATAGAGATGATTCTTTTAATGAGATAAGAAAAGAATATAGAGAGATGTTAAAAAATCAAAGTGAAAAAGGGAACAATGGATTAAGTAAATATATGTATATCACTTTTAGCTTAGAAGCACAGGATATAAAAGAAGCTACAATTAGACTTGAAAGAATGGAAATGGACATACTAAATAATTTTAAGAAAATGGGAGTTAAGGCTTATGTGCTAGATGGATACGAAAGATTAAAGGTGATTCATGATATTTTAAATAAAGATAAAAAATTTACTTTTTCATATGATGATTTAAAGCATAGTGGTCTATCTACAAAAGATTATATTTCTCCGACTTCTTTTAATTTTTCATCTATAAATCAGTTTAGAGTAGGAGAATACTTTGGAGAAGTAAATTTCTTACAGATTCTTGCACCAGAATTATCTGATAGACTATTATCTGAATTTTTAGAAGTTGAAGAAAATATGATTGTAACCTTTCATATAAACTCTATCGATCAAACAAACGCAATTAAAATGATAAAAAGAAAAATTACAGATCTAGATAAGATGAAGATTGAAGAAAATAAAAAAGCTATAAGATCGGGATATGACATGGATATATTACCTTCAGACTTAATCACTTATGGAAATGATGCTAAAAGACTTTTATTAGAGCTTCAAAATCATAACGAGAGAATGTTTGTAATTACCATTTTATTTACAAATATAGAAAAAAGCAGAAAGAAATTGAGCAATGTAATTTTTCAATTAAACTCTATAGCAGGTAGACATAATTGTGTATTAAAGAATCTTAACTATAGGCAAGAACAAGCTCTTATGTCCTCATTGCCCATTGGAAAGAATGACATTGAGGTGAAAAGGGGACTTACTACAAGTTCTACAGCGATCTTTATTCCATTTACTACAGAAGAATTGTGTTTAGAAGGAGAAAGCTTATATTATGGATTAAATGCATTAAGTCGAAATATCATAATGACAGATAGAAAGCTGTTAAAAAATCCTAATGGTTTAATACTTGGAACACCAGGGTCGGGAAAATCTTTCTCGGCTAAAAGAGAAATTACCAATGCCTTTTTAATTACACAAGATGACATTATAATATGTGATCCTGAATCCGAATATGGGAATTTAACTAGAGCATTAGGAGGAGAAGTTATAAGGATATCACCTACTAGTAGAGACTATATTAATCCATTAGATATAAACTTAGATTATGCAGATGAAGATAATCCATTGTCATTAAAGTCTGACTTTATACTATCATTATTTGAATTAGTAGTGGGAAAAGAAGGACTGAGTGCAGAAGAAACTTCTGTTATAGATAGATGTCTTCCAATCTTATATAAAAACTACTTTGATAATCCTATACCTTCTAATATGCCAATTTTAGAAGATTTATATAACTTACTTTTGGAACAAGAGGAAAAAGTAGGGAAAAAACTTGCAGTAGAAATGGAAATATATGTTAAAGGAAGCTTAAATGTTTTTAATCATAGAACTAATGTAGATACTAAAAATAGAATACTTTGTTATGACATCAAAGAATTGGGAAAGCAATTAAGAAAAATTGGAATGCTCATTGTCCAAGATCAAGTTTGGAATAGAGTTACGATTAATAGGAATAAGAAAGAAACTAGATATTATTGCGATGAATTCCATTTATTGTTAAGAGAAGAACAAACAGCAAGTTATTCAATAGAAATTTGGAAAAGATTTCGTAAATGGGGAGGAATACCAACAGGGTTAACTCAGAATGTCAAGGATCTTTTAGCTAGTCCTGAAATAGAAAATATATTTGATAATACAGACTTTATATTGATGCTAAATCAAGCCTCTGGGGATAGAGAAATATTAGCAGATAAACTAAATATATCACTTTACCAATTATCATATGTAACCAACTCTAATGAAGGAGAAGGGCTTTTGTTTTATGGGAATACCATTGTTCCATTCGTGGATAGATTCCCTAAAGATACTAAGCTATATAGACTAATGACAACAAAGCCAGAGGAGTTAAAAGAAAGTTATGAAGAATAAGATAAAAAGTAACTATATTATTAATTTAGATGCATTAGTAGCCTTAAAAGAACTACCTAATGAGATATTTGATTGCTGTATTACTTCTCCTCCTTATTATGGATTAAGAGATTATAAAGTTAAAGGTCAAATTGGAAGAGAAGAAAGTCCTGAAGAGTATTTAAATAAGTTAGTAGAAGTATTTGACCAAGTAAAAAGAGTATTAAAAAAAGATGGAACTTTATGGATTGTAATAGGAGATTCTTATGTTGGTACTGGAAGCAAGAAAGAATACAAAGACCAAAAAAATAAGAATGGAAGGACAGGTCAAAAAGTTTCTGTAACGAAAAAATTAAAAGGATATAAGACAAAAGATTTGATTGGAATTCCTTGGCAACTTGCATTAAAACTAAGAGAAGACGGTTGGTATCTAAGAAGTGATATTATATGGCATAAAGAAAATGCTATGCCAGAATCATGTAAAGATAGACCATCGAGATCATACGAACATATTTTTTTACTCTCTAAATCAAAAAAATATTTTTATAACTATGAAGCAATGAAAGAACCCATGAAAGAGATAAGTAAAAAAAGATATATAAGGGCAAGGGGAAAAGACAATAAGTACCTAAAAGAAAATACAGGTGCTAAAAGACAGAGCATAAATGAAGCAAGAGAATATGGAGAATATATAGGAGATAATGTTCCTCAGTTTAGAAATAGTAGAGATATTTGGACAATAAATACTAATGCCTTTAAAGGAAAACATTATGCAGTATTTCCACCAAAATTAGTAGAAATTTGTATAAAAGCAGCTTGTCCTAATAATGGGTTAATATTAGATCCATTTATGGGATCAGGCACAGTTGGAATGGTTGCTACTAAAATGAATAGAGAATATATAGGAATAGAATTAAATGAGGACTATTGCAAGATGGCTAAAGAAAGGATTGAAGAAAATATGAAATAGGAGGCGTTTATGAAAAAAGAAAAGGGCAAAATAAATCCTAGAGATGTACCAAAAAGTAAACTTATATTGGAAAAGAAAAATATAAGTAACAACACTATAAAAAATAAAAAAGATTCACCCATTTTATTAAACAAAAATTCTGAAAGAGAAAATAGCACTTTTATGAATGAAAAAGATAGCTATAGACAAGTTTCTGAAGTTGAGAATTATGATAATATAAAGAAAACTTCTAGCTACTTTCAAGAACTAGATAATAAATATATACCTAATGTTAATGAAAAATCAGATAAGGGAAAAATACAAAGAAAAAGACAGGAGAAAGTATATAGAGAAAAATATAAAATACTTGATAACTTGAAACAAGATAATGAAGTAGAAGATAAAATTAGAGAAGAAAGAATCAAAAAAGAAAATGATAGAGTATATGAAAATAGAATAAGTAATTTCAAGAAGAGTTCTAATCATATATCTAAGAATGGAATAAAAAATAAAGATAAGTTAGAAGTTTATGACCCATTGTCTAAAGATTTAGATAATGATGGAGTAATAGATCGTTATGATATGGACTTTAGAGATAGTAATATTTCTTATAGAGATACTAGTGATGATGAAAAGTATTTTTCAAAGTATAGAAATAAAAGATTTCTAAATGACTTTAGAAATAATAAAGAGCAGTATCAAAGTGACAAACAAGAAAATTCGTTTCAAGATAAGTCCATTTCAACAAAAATAGAAAGATCTAATGTAAGGGATTATAAAGGTAAGAAGTTTAGAGCAAAAAGTTTATACTTAACAGAAAGTAAAAAGGAGAATAAGGATTATCAGAAACTAAAGACTGGTAAGAACTTAAAGGAAAAATGCTTTGTAGAACTAAATAATAAAAAGAAAATTATAGATAATAACAAAAAAGAAGGTAAAAGAGCTAATTTTAATCTAAATGAAAAATATACAAGAACAAAAAAGGAAAGTTCGAATGTAAAAGAAGGACAAAATAAGTTTAAAGAAGATAAGCTTCAAAAAGATGAAGAAAAGATCTCAAAATTACACTCGAAAAAAGCAAAAAAAGAAAAAGACTTAGTTAAAGGTAATAAAAAAGCAAAAAAAGGAGGATTAGAAAATCCTTTAATTCTTGCAAGTGCAATGGCATCAAACTATCTTTATAGCGGAAAAGAAGATAATGCAGGAATAGATGCATCATATAAAGTAAGCAGAAGTACAGAGCTTATTGGAAAAAATATTAGACGTAATCGTAGAAAAAAAGCTTTAAGAACTAAAAGAAAATTAGAAAAATTAGATAATAAAATTCATAAAAAAGAAAGTAGATTATTATTTGAAAAAGATTTTGAAGAATTAAAAAAATCTAGAGCCTATCAAAATACCAATAAATTGAATCGATTTTTTATGAAGAAAAAATTTCAGAAAGATTTCAGAAAAAAACAAGAAGTAAGCTTAAAAAATAGAATAAAAAAGTCTATTACAAATATGAGTAAAAAGACAGCAGAAGTTCTAAAAAATAAGGGATATAAAAATATTTTTATTGTCCTTTGCATTTTAGGACTTTTTTTCATGCTGTTTAAAGAAATAAGTAATATTGGAAGTATTACTTCAGGTATTACAAGTAATGTTATGGCTACAAGTTACTTATCAAAAAAAGAAGTGCTAAGTGATGTAAATAATGAATTTTCAAGTTATGAATATGCTTTGCAAGATGAGATAGATAGCATTGAAGAAAATTATCCAAACTACGATGAATATCATATAAAAGGAGATCCAGTAGGTCATGATGTTCACGAGCTATTTAGTTATTTAACAGCAAGATATGGAGAAATTAAGTCGACTGATGAAATAAAAAAGGAGCTAAAAAAACTCTTTAATCAGATGTACAAAAAAGAGTATACATCAAAAACTATTACTAAATATGATAAAGATGGAAATCCATACACCTATAAAATATTAACTCTTACCATTACCAAGAAAAGTATTGATAAAATTGCAAAAGAAGAGTTTGCAAATTATGAAACTAATATGGCTCACTACTTATCATTATTAGAAAATCAAGGAAATATGGGAGATTATTTTGGCTCTGGTTATGGAGATTTAGGGGATATAGTAGATAATCCAAATTTTGGAAATCCTGGTATAGAGTTTGATGATGTAGCGGTAAGGAGATTATTTGGAGAAGCTGAAAAACATATAGGAAAAAGATATGTTTTTGGAGCTAGTGGACCAAGGAATTTTGACTGTTCGGGATTTGTATGTTGGTCATTTACAAAATCTGGAGTAAAGAATATGCCAAGAACAACAGCTTGGAGAATATATACTGATTATTGTAATCCTGTATCGGCTAGTCAAGCAAAGCCTGGAGATATAATTTTTTTCAAAGGGACATATAATTCTGGAACACCAATATCTCACGTAGGAATATATGCAGGCAATGGAATGATGATTCATGCAGGAGATCCTATTCAATATGCAAATATTAATACAAGATATTGGAAAGAACACTTTTATGCCTTTGGCAGACCAAGATAGAAAAGGTGATAAAAAATGAATAAAAAACTAATTAAAAATATAGAAAAACAAAAAAAGTTAGTAAAGAAAAAAGAAGATATTGAGTTGGAACTTCAAATCTTAGAAGAAGAACAAGAAGAATTAGAGAATATGGAAGTTATCAAAGAGTTTCGTAGCAAAAAAATATCCCTTGATGAATTTTTATATATAGTAAGAAAAAATAAGGAAGAAGAAAGAAAAGAAAAAAGTATAAGTCAAATTAATGAAGGAGAAGAAAAGTAATGAAAAGAATAGGAAATAGAGTTTTAGCGATTGGAATGATACTAGCAAGTATTATAAATATATCGCCTATGAGTCATATATATGCTAGTTCAGAAAAAAGTTTACAAAACACAAATAAAATTGAAGCTGAAATGATATGTAGCAATGTAGAAAATTTAGAAAAAGAAATTACAGATTTACAAGAGAAAATTAAAAACTTAAATAAAGATAAAGAGATAAATAAAGATCAAATAAAAAAGCTTCAAGAGAAATTAGATTCATATAAAAATAAGGAAGATAATTTTTTAGAAGATAAGAAATGCCTAGAAGATCAATTATTAGAAAAAGAAAGAGTAATTAAAGGTCTAGAAGAAAAAATATGTGCTCTAGAAAGTAAAGACAAAAAGCAAATAGCTGAGCTAGAACAGCTAAGAGATGAAGTAAAGAAACTTCAAGAAGAAAGTGAAAAATTAAAAGAAGAATTATCTTCTGCAAAATGGGAATTAGAAGCAAAAGGTGAAAAGGCAGAAGTTAATGAAGAAAGTTTTAAAGAAATAAGAGAAAAGATTGGTCAATTAGAAAAAGAGATTAAAGAAAAGGATCAAGATATAGAACTAAAAGAGGAGAAAATAAAGGAAATAGAAGATACTTTAAAGGCAAAAGAAGAAAGATTAGAAAAATTAAAAGATCAAGTAGATAAGGCAAAAGAAGATAAAGAAAATTCTTGTGAGAAAGTAAAAGATCTTGAAGAAGAATTAGATGAATTAAAATCTAAAGAAGAAAAAGATAAAAAAGAATTACAAGAACAGATAAAAAACTTGGAAGATAAAATAGAACAACAAACAAAAGAGTTTGAAAATCTCCAAAATGACTTAGACAAAAAAATAGAAGAATGTAATAAAAGAATCAGTGAACTAGAGAAATACCTAAAGAAAAACAAAACAGGGGAAAAAGAAAAAGCTATAAATGATAAGGAAAAGCTTGAAAAAACTCTGAATAATCTTAAGAAGAAACAAGCAGAAATAGAAACAAAACATGATAAAGATGTAGAAGAAAAGATTACTAACAAAGAAGTAGTAGATACTAAAGAAGTTATTAGTAAAAGAGAGGATAATATAAAGCCATGTAGTAAGAGTGATGAATTTAGCGTGTTTCAAGTAGGAAAAGATTACTATAATATCATAAAAGATGGAAAGAAAACTACTGTGTATATGGATGTTAAGGCATACATTCAAGATGATCATATTATGTTACCTATAAGATATACAGCCTATACTTTAGGATTTAACGTTGAATATGATGACAACAAAAGAGAAGCTATATTTTCCAATAAAGAAAATATCGTTCTTCCAAAGAAAACATTGAGATTAAATATAGACACAGGAGTCATGAAAGATAGTGACGGAAATATTTATCATTCTGATACTAAGCCAGTAATTATAAATGGAAGAGTTCATGCTTCTATTTCAAATATTGCAAAAGCTTTTAATGCAACTTGTGGAGATATAAAAGACGGAAAAGATCAAAGTATTGAATGGGATAATAACAAAAAAGCAGTATATGTATTTAAAAATATAAAATAAAAAAGGAGCTAAAGATGAAGAAAAGAGGAATAAAAGTAGCCTTAGCGCTACTCTTTATGTTTACAATAATACCAAGTATATCCATGGCAAAAAGCAATGAAAGTGAAATAACGAGTCAACTAAATAATATATATACTCCAGAAAATAATAAAGAGTTAGAAAATTTATTTGATGAAGATGTATACAATCCTTCTGATGAAAAACAAAAAATACCCTATCAAGAAGTACCTAAAATACCAGATAGTAAAAATGTAAAAAGTGAACAAAAAGAAAGATCTATTAATTCATGCCAACCAGCAAAACCTGTAAAAGGAGGGAATACAAAAGCGATTAATTCTTTAGCAACAAAGGAGAATAAAGCAAGAGGGACAGTATTGGAAAATGTAGATGAAAGTGGAGAAGATCTAACTCCTAAAGTTGGAGATAAAGAAGTAAGAAAAGAGGGCGAAGAAAATCCTGTAGACGTTAGACAATTTTTAACTTTTCAGACTAAATCAGGCAAGACAATGCACCTTATTATAGATCATTCACAAAACCAAGAAAATGTTCAATTATTAACAGAAGTTGGTGAGCAAGACCTTTTAAATATGATCGAAGGAGAAAGTGATACTAAATCAAAAGAAGAAAAAGTAGTTAGAAAAGAAGAGCCTATAAAAAAGGAAGAACCTCAAAAAGAAAAAGAGAAAGAAAAGAAATCAGGCGTAGGATTATATATTTTTATAGTTCTTATAATGCTAGTGGGAATAGGTGCAGGATATTATTTTAAAGTTTACAAAAAAAGAGAAGAGAATGCTATTGAAGATGATGAAGATTATGACGAATTAGAAGATGATTATGAATATGATAAAGAAAATGATGAAAAAGAAAGTATAGAAGATACAGAAATTATTCCAGAAGAAGATGATTTTTAATAATGAGAATTTTTTGAAAAGATGGGAAGTTTATTCGAGAAAAACATATATGCGAAGGATATAACATTTGAAGAAGTGTTAAATAATGGAATAAAAATTATAAAAATATAGAAACATTCAGATATGAAACTCAACTATCGTATAACAAGAAGAATCTACGATAGAAAAGTATACGGTTTTTAAAATTTATATTAAAATCTAAAATAATTTGTGAAACTAAGAGAAGATAATAGTTTGTTAATAAAAAATAAATAAGTGATGTAGTAAAGACTATGATAAATTGCGAGCGAAGGAGAAATCTTTCGCTCTTTTTTTATAAAAAATTAAGGAGGAAAAATGAAATTAGTTATAGCAGAAAAACCAAGCGTTGCAATGTCAATAGCAAAGGTTATAGGAGCAAAGAATAAAAAAGATGGATATTATGAGGGAAATGATTATAGAGTATCTTGGTGTGTAGGTCATCTAGTTCAGATGGCAAATCCTGATAATTATGATGAAAAATATAAAAAGTGGAGAATTGAAGATTTACCTATTATTCCAAAAGAATACAAGTACGAAATTGTAAATACCACAAAGAAACAATTTAATATTCTTAAAAAGCTGATGAACAGTAAAGAAGTTGATACTATAATTAATGCTTGTGATGCAGGAAGAGAAGGAGAAGCTATATTTAGACTTGTGTATATGAAAGCAAATTGTAAAAAGAAAATAGAGCGTCTTTGGATTTCATCTATGGAAGATTCTGCAATAAAAGAAGGATTCAATAATTTAAAAGATGGAAAATACTATGATAATCTTTTTGACTCAGCAAAGGCAAGAGCTATAGCCGACTGGCTTGTTGGAATGAATATGAGTAGACTTTACTCTTGCTTATATGACGAAAATTATAGTATAGGGAGAGTTCAAACACCAACATTGGCAATGATAGTAGATAGAGATTTTGAAATAGAAAATTTTAAAAAAGAAAAATATTATACAGTAGAAATAGAACTTGATAAGTTTATACTATCCACTAATAGAATAGATAATAGGGTGATAGCTGAACAGCTGATAAATTTAATAGGCAATACAATAAAAATTACAGATTTAGTAAAAAAAGAAAAAATAACGAAACCAGATTTACCTTTTGATTTAACAACACTACAAAGAGAGTGTAACAAATATTTTGGATATAGTGCAAAACAGACTTTAGATTATGCTCAAAGCCTTTATGAGAAGAAATATATAACCTATCCAAGAACAGACAGTAGGTATTTAACAGAAGATATGATTGTAAGCACAATAAATAATATTTTGGGGAAAAATGATTTTGATACAGAGCGTATTAAAATTGTATTTAATTCAAAAAAAGTTAGCGATCATCATGCAATTATACCTACAGTAAGTTCATTGAGTAAAGATATATCTTATCTTCCAGAAAGTGAAGCTAAGGTGTATAGACTAATATTAAATAAACTAAACGCAAGTGTTGGATATCCACTCGTTGAAAATACAACAAAAATTGTAGCTATATTTGATAGCTTTGAATTTACAAACACTTGCAAAGTAATTAAAGATGAGGGCTTTACAAAGTATTTAAAAGAATATACATCGAAAAAGAGTGAAGATACGATATTTCCTAATGTGAATATTGGAGATGAACTTGAAATAAAGGAAAAAAATATTAAAGAAAAGTATACTACACCCCCAAAACATTTTACTGAAGATAGTTTACTTAAAGCTATGGAAATAGCAGGAAATGACGCTTTAGAAAAAGGTATTGAAGTAGAAAGAAGGGGTATAGGGACTCCAGCCACTCGTGCAGGAATAATAGAAAATCTAATTTATAAAGGTTATATAAAAAGAGATAAGAGAAATCTTATTTCAACAAGAAAGGGTTTAAACTTAGTATCAATAGTAATAGATGAATTTAAATCACCAAAGACAACAGCAGAATGGGAAATGAGATTAAGTGAGATTGCAAATGGAAAAGAAGATAAGGAGATATTTTTAAAAGAAATTGAAGAAGAAATCAAAAACACCATTGGTAGATATTGCAAATAAATTGATTATAAAAACAGAGAAAGATAATAGTAGATATAAGTTTTTTCAAAAGCAAGGATATAAAGAAAAGTAATCTTAAAACATAGCTAACTTACAAGAAAAGATAAGCACATCTTAAAGGGAAACTAAGAATATCAATAATAGGCAAAGGAAAAATAGAAAAGATAGAAGAATATCTTTGATGAGCATTTTCTGATTTATGAAGTAATTTACCATGGAAAAAGTAGTTACTAATAAAATGCATTTCCTGCACCCAAAAATATATAATTTTAGGTGCAGGAAGTTTTATAGATGATACAAAAAACAATAAAGCTTAATGGCTAAAGAGATATAGAAAATATATCTTCTTTTTTTATTGTTAAAATAAGGAGGGATAGAATGCCAAGATATGATACAGTAGATTTAAGTAAATCAATATATCTTGCAAGAGAAGAATTTAAAGAAAAGTGCAAAAATTAAATGTCACCCAATTGATTTTTTGCACCCAAAAGTATATAATTTTAGGTGCAGGAGGTATTAGAAATGGAATCAATAAACAAGAAAATAGAAGATATAATGACAAGCAATACAGGAGAAATTTTTTCTATTAATGACTTCTATGGACTGGGGACAAAGAATACAATCAAATCCGTTTTATACCGATTAAATGAAGAAGATAAAATCACAAGACTTATAGATGGATTATATACAAAGCCTAAGTATAGCGAAATCCTTAAAGAATATTCTTATCCAGATGCAAACGCCTTGGCAGAAAAGATAGCCGATAAATTTTCTTGGACTATATCTCCAACAGGAGATACAGCTTTAAATTATACTGGATTATCTACACAAGTTCCAAACGAATATATATATATTTCTGATGGACCATATAGGCAATATGATTACAGAAATAAGAAAATACTATTTAAACACACAAGTAATAGAAACATTACGTCTTATTCAAAAGAACTATCTATTTTAGTTCAAGCAATTAGAGCTTTGGGAAAAGATGGAATAGGGGAAGAAGAACTCAAGAAGTTAGCCGTATTTGCCCAAAATATTAAAGAAGACTTAAAGCGTGATACCTTAAAGCTACCATTTTGGATACAGGAAATATTAGAGAAAATACAGGAGATTAATAATGAAAAAGCTATTAGAAATATCAAATGAAGAACTTGAATTAGTTATACAAAATACATCAGATAAATTGAACTTGTCAAAGGCAATTGTGGAGAAGGACTTATGGGTCTGTATTATTTTGAAATATCTATTTAGTGATTTTAAATATAGGGACTATATTGTCTTTAAAGGGGGTACAAGTTTATCTAAAGTATATAAATTAATAGAAAGATTTTCAGAGGATATAGATCTTGCTCTTAATTGGCAACTCTTGGGCTATGAAAAGTTAGAACCTTATGAAGAGAGGAGTAAAACAAAGCAATTAAAATTTAATGATAAACTAAATGAAGATACAAAAAAGTTTATACAAGAAGAATTTTTGCCAACCCTGCAAAAAGATTTTAAAAAATTATTAAAGAACAGGAAATATAATTTTTATATTGATGAAATAGATGGACAAACTATTGCCTTTGATTATCCTAAAAATTATGAAGATAACTCCATACTTCAAGTCATAAGATTAGAAATAGGAAGTTTAGCAGAACCGATTCCATCAAGTAGGAAAAAGATAAAAACCTATATAGAGGAAACTTATCCAGAGGTATTTAATGAAAATATAGAAGTTGTATCTGTAAATAGTTTAAGGACTTTTTATGAAAAAATAACTATACTACACAGAGAGGCTAACAGAATAAATGGAAATTATCCTACAAGGTATTCAAGACATTTTTATGATGTATATAAAATGCTACTTACTGACATAAAAGAAGAAAGTTTTTCTCAATTAGAATTATTAAATTCTGTTATTCAATTTAAGAAAAAGTTTTATGCCAGTAATTGGGCGAAATATGATGAGATAATGGAAGGAAGAATAAAGTTAATTCCATCAAAAGAAGGAGTGGAGATTTTTTCCAAAGATTATGATAGTATGAAAAATATGATATTTGGAGAAAAAATACCATTTGAAAAGATAATTAGCGAACTAAAAAAATATGAAGAGAGTTTAAATGAAAAAATAAGTAATAATAAAGCCTAATAAATAAGGAGGTATAGAAAATATATCTTCTTTTTTTATTACTAAAACAAGGAGGGGTAGAATGCCAAGATATGATACAGTAGATTTAAGTAGATCAATATATCTTGCAAAAGAAGAATTTAAGAAAGATATAAAGAAATATGAAGAGTATTTAAAGGTAGTAGGTAACAACTATAAGTATCCATATATACACCAAATATCTATTTACAATATGGATACCAAGGCTACAGCCTGTGCGGAATTTGATTACTGGAAAAGCATAGGTAGGAGTGTCAAAAGAGGAGAAAAAGGAATACCGCTTTTAGATATAGAAAATGGAAAAATAAAATATATCTTTGATATAAGGCAAACGGTAAGCGTTGATCACAACATTTTTGAGGTAAAATTATGGGAATATGATGGCAAAAAACATTTAAACTTATTAGATGAACTAATAGATAAGTTTAAAGAAAAAGACAGCCAGCTTTTATTGAGTCAAGAAGATAAAATAGATGCCTTAGCAGGAAGTTATGTTCGAAGAAAATTTGATGAAACATTAGAAGGTCTATCCGATGAAAGCCTGAAGGCTATTCAAAAGATAGATCTTTTTAATTTACTCAAAGAATCTGTAAAAGTTTCCGTAAGTGAGAGAATGGGAGTTTCCTATGAACTAAAGGAAGAAGATTTGTCTATATTATCTAAAATATCAAGTGTGGACATAGATAAAGCTTTAAATTTTACATCTAATATAAGTAAAAATATTTTAATTGATTTAGGAAGAGAAATAAATAAATTAGAAATTTCAGAGAAAGTTCAAGAAAGAAGAAATTGGGAGCAGACAAAAGATGTAAGGGAGCGTTATAATAAATCAACGGCTAATATAATAGAAGAAGATCACAATAAATTAGAAGAAGGAGGCTTAGAAGATGAAAGAGAAAGTAGTATTAGCAGACAAGGAATATCTAGTAGAGGAAGGAATTTACACACCAGTAATCAAGGAGAATCCATTCGAGATACATGGAGGGACTTACAAGATGGAACTGATGAATCAAGAAGTGGAAGTATTAGTACCAAATATGGAGATGCCGAAAGAAGTGGATATAGGAAAGCTCAATTATTGGGGAAGGATGAGGTTGAACTTTCTCAAGGAAAGCAAGAAAGAGGACTATCAGATAATGTATCTACAGGGGACATTAATGAGTCATCTACTATCCAAGGAAGAAGAAATAGAGGAATTTATCAGTCGAGAAGAAGTCAAGATGATGGAAGCTTGGGGACTGACAGAAGAATTGAAGGAAAAGGACTATCTGAAATATATAGGACTCAAGAAGAATATGGATATGCTCCTACAAGAGATGGGAGAAAAGGAGATTATCCTAGTTTAAAAAATGAACATGAAATTAAAAATACAGGGGAAGTAGAGTCTACTTCCTTTTTTTCTGCCAATAATCAGAAAGAACAGACCTTTATTACAAGTCCAATAAGCCAAAGAGAAATAGATACATTTTTAATCTATAGTGGAAATAATCAAGATGGTAGATTGCCAGTAATAGCAGAGTTTTCTAAGGGAAAGTCCTTGAAAGAACAAGCAAACTTCTTAAAAGAAACATATATAGGAGCTAATGGTTTTGAAATAGATGGAAGAAGAATTTCAGCTTGGTTTGGAGAAAAAGGAGCAATTTTTAAAGAGGGAGATGGAGCAAGATATAGGGAAGGTCAAATAGTTTCTTGGGAGGATTTAGCTAGTAATATTAATGATTTATTAGATAGAGGAGAATTTGCTACTAATGTAGAATTAGTAGACAGTTCGTCTTATGAAATAGAAAAAATAGCAGAAAAACTTTGGTATTTAAAAGAAGATTTTTCTGATGAAATAAAAGATAGTTATCTTAAAAGTCTAAGTGAAATAAAAGAAAAAAACTTCCAAGAAAAAACGGAAAATTTATGTAGAAAGCTAAAAGATAAGAATTCTAGAAGTGAATTAAGAAAAGAATATGAAGTATTTTTGGAAGAATACAAGAGTAATCCTAATATTTTACGATTTAATCACCATAAAGTAGATAGAATTTATCAGGACCTTAGGGACTTAGAAATAGAAAGAAAAGTATACCAGTCAAGTTTGACCGGTATTGGACCTATCTATAGTTTTATTACAAAAGATGATATAGATGAGAATTTACGAAGAGGTAGTGGATTTTCCGAGGGGAAAAAACGAATATATGACTTTTTCAGAGAAGAACATACTTTAAAAGAAAAGGCAGATTTTCTAAAAAATGAATATGGAATAGGTGGTTCTTCTCATGCCCTATCAGGAGCAATGGGAAGTGGAGAATGGCACGATGCAAAGGGAATAAAATATAGTAAGGGAAATGCTGAAGAAGTTAAGTTATCTTGGTCTGATGTTGCAAAAAGAATTAATGACCTTATTAAAGAAAATAAGTATATAGAAGAAAGTATTGAAGAGGATAGGGAGAAAAAAGTTGATCATGATATAAATTATGTAAAAGATATAAAAGAAGAAAGTCAAGAGTCTATAGATTATCAAGATGATCTACCTCCTACAGATAGTGAGGTTTATACAGAAAAGATAAATAATATTTCCACCTACTACTATAAAGGGCAATCTGTAGCAAGTATTGGAGAAAATGGAAGACTTGTAATTTATGATGACTTTATGCCAAACTCTTTAAAAGAGGACTTATACTCATTAGCTTATGAAAAACAATTAGATTCATACTTAGACCATTTAGAAGATGGAATTGTTCTTGAGGGAATAGAGGACACATTTTATATTAAAGATAAGGAAGAGATAGAAGGAAAAGAATATTATCTTTTAGAAAGTCAAAGTCAATATGATGACATTCCAAATATCATAGTAAATTCCGATAGGGAAATTATAGACGATGATATAGTAAATGGTTTTGAAGAGTTTAGGGAATTTTACATTAGTAAAGATAAAATAGACTTTAATCAAGATAATCTTATAGATAATGAAGAAGATTATTGGATAGTTGAATTTAATGAAAGTTCAAGTCTGATAGAAAAAAATTATGAAGGTCAAAGACTAACTAAGGAACTATTAGATGAAATAAAGGAAGTAGATGAAAAGATAAGACTTCAAAATAAGACATTTGAAGAAGATAAATATCCACAGATGAGTGATGAATGGGTAGGATATTCCAAATTCTATTTCGACCATATAGTAGATGGGAAAAAGGTTGATTATTATAGGATAGACATAGGTGATGGAAATGAGGCTAATCAAAGGGGCTTCGATTTTCTTTATGAACAAATAGGAAAAAATCAGAAAGAACTTAATCAGGCTAGTGAAGAAAGTAAGATAGATGAAAAAATACTTTCTATAAATCAAATTGAAGATAGACTTTTTAATGTATTAGTTAAGGATAAAGATTTAGAAAAAGAAATTATAAAAGCAAGAGAAAATTTAGGGAATGATACCCTAGCAAGTTTTAATTCTGTATTTCAAAGAGAATATGCAAAAATAATGAGAGAAGTTTCCCATAAACAGGACAATCTTCCAGATGATATGAAGTCTATAGAAAGCGTTAAAAAATTAGGTATTAGAACCCAAAATAGATATAGAGAATATTTAGATAATTTATTTAAGAATTATGTAGAAGCTGATAAGAATATGGACTCTATAAAAATAGGGGACATAGTTAAAACAGAAGATAATAAGTATTTAAAAATAAAAAATCTTTCTAATGGATATGATGAGAATGGCAATCCAATCACTTATTATTCCTATGATGCCTATTTTGATAAGGACTTAAAACTATTTTCACATTCTTTTAAAGAAAGTAATTTAAAAGTAGTAGAAATACTAAGAGATAGTCCAGAAGAAGAATTAGCAAAAGAGATTTTAGAAGATAAAATAGCAGTAAAAGTAGGTTACTATTATGCTCTAGTAGATAGAGAGAAAACAAAGGATATAGAATTAGAAGAAACAGGAAGTAGAGTTTATCCAAGAGAGGACAATCCTCAAGGGAAGGTATATACCTTATATAAGGGTAAATCCTTTGAAGAAAGCAGAAAAGTAGATAGCTTATTTGATGAAATGGCTATCAAAATGAAAGATGTAAATCTTAGAAATTTAAATGATGTCTTTACATTGGAAAGGGAAGGCTTATTTGAAATATCTGATGATGAAGTAACAAAATTTAAAGAAGGTTATGACATAGATATAAAAAGTTTTGGTCAGCAATTTCCAGATTACTATGATGATATATATGTACTAAATAAAAATCTTGAAATTAATGGGGCTTATCAGAATCTTGCCTATATAAATAGAGAAAATGAAATTACTTTTAATGTGGATCTATCTCAAGAAGAAAAAACACAAATTGAAGAAATAAGAAATAAAAAGGAAGTCATATCTAAGCTAATAGAAAAGGATACTAAAGAAAAAAATGAGTACTACTTTGATCCTCAAAATGAAGAATATTTACTTTTATCAAAGAAAGTAGAAGATGGCTTATTAAAAATTCCAGATAGTATTAAAGACACCATAAAGGGAAAAGAAGGCTTTGAGGTTGAGTTAGTTTTAGATACAAAGAAAAAATCCCTTAAACAAAATCTGCGATACAATGGATATATTTTGAATACTAATTCAGCTATAAAATATAAAAGCTATAAGGACTTATTAAATAGTGTCCCTTATTTATTGGATGATAGACACAGGGAGGTACTTCTAGAGGGATATTTAAATCAGCAATTAGAAAAGGAAAAAGAAGAAAAGTCTTTTACAGAAGGCATTAATGTTAGATACCAAGGTAGAGAATATACCATATCTAACATTAATGATAAGACAAATCCTAAAACTATAGAATTAGAAGATAATACAGGACTAATGAATGGTTTTATTACAGGAAATGAAACAATTCTTTTTAATGATTATAATGATCTTGATTTAGAAGTTATAGGAAATAAAGAAGTAGAAAATATAGAATCAGTAAAGCAAATTAGCTTTGGAGACTTTTCAAGAGATCTTAAAGAAGAAAAAGCCGATAAGAAACTTAAAATCAAATATAAGTTGGAAGAACAACAATCTATTCAAGAAAAAGAGATAGAGGAAGTTTCCCTAGAAAACTATAAAATCTTAAATGAAGAAGAAAACTTAGCGCCTTCTCAAAGGCTAAAGAATAATATAGAAGCTATTAAACTTTTAAAGAATCTAGAAAGAGAAAATAGATTTGCAAAAAAGGAAGAACAGGAAATTTTAGCAAAGTATGTAGGCTGGGGAGGACTTGCTAATGTATTTGACGAAGAAAAGGAAGGTCAGTGGCTTGATGCGAGAAATTTTTTAAAAGAAAATTTAACTGGGGAAGAATATAATAGAGCAAGAGAATCGACCTTAACAGCTTTTTATACTCCTAAATTAGTTATAGACTCTATCTATGAAACTCTTTCTAATTTTGGATTTAAAAAAGGGAACATCTTAGAACCAAGTGCTGGGACAGGAAGATTTATAGGAAGCCTACCTGAAGAAATGAATGAGTCAGACTTTTATGGAGTAGAGTTAGATAGTATTAGTGGTAAAATTGCTAAACACTTATATCCTAATGCTAATATACAAGTTAAAGGCTTTGAAGATACAAATTTTTCCAATAATTTATTTGATGTTGCCATAGGAAATATTCCTTTTGGAGAATTTAAAGTAGCAGATCGTGAGTATGAAAGAAATAACTTTCTTATTCACGATTATTTTTTTGCTAAATCATTAGATAAAGTTCGTGATGGAGGGATTATCGCATTTATTACATCATCGGGAACAATGGATAAAAAGAGTGAAGACGTTAGAAGATATATATCTGAAAGAGCAGAATTTTTAGGAGCTATAAGATTACCAAATACTACTTTTAAAAGACAAGGCGGTACAGAAGTAACCTCGGATATAATTTTCTTAAAAAAGAGAGATAGACTTTTAAAGATAGATGAAGATTGGATTAAGTTAGATAAAGATGAAAAAGGATTGAGTTACAATAAATACTTTGTTGATAATCCAGATATGGTAATAGGGACTATGGAAGAAATATCATCAAGATTTGGAACAAGTCTTTCCTGTATAGAAAGAGAAGATGTTTCCTTAGAAGAAGGACTAAAATTAGCCATAAAGAATATTAAAGGAAAATATGAAAAGGTTCAAATAGATGAAAACTTGGGAGAAAAACTAATACCTGCCGATGATAGGGTTAAAAATTATTCATTTGCTCTAGTAGATGATGAAATATATTTTAGAGAAAATTCTATTATGCAAAAAGTATCCTTAAATGAAAAGGATAAGGGCAAGGTAGAAGAGTATTTAAAATTAAATGCAAGTCTAAGAAATGTAATCACTTTTCAAAAGGAAGATTACTTAGATGAAGATATAAAAGAAGAACAAGAAAAACTAAATAGCCTATATGATGAATTTTCAAAAAAATATGGGAGATTAAATTCAAAAGCTAGTAAAAAGTTATTTAGAGAAGATTCCAACTTTTCCTTGATTTCAACCTTGGAAAAATTAGATAAAGAAGGAAACTTTATAGGGAAATCTGATATATTCACGAAAAGAACCATAAAAAAAGCTGTAGTTATAGATCATACGGATAAGTCGATAGATGCTCTTGTACTATCTATTAGTCAAAAAGGAAAAGTTAACTTTAATTATATGGAAGAATTAACAGGCAAATCGAGAGATAAATTAATAGAAGAGTTAAAGGGAGAAATATTTTTAAATCTAGATTCATTTGAACCTAGTGATATAAATCCATTTAAGTCCGCTAAGGATTTAGGAGATTTTTCAAGATCTTATGTAAGTGCTGATGAATATTTATCAGGAAATATAAGAGAAAAAATAGAAGTGATAGATTCCTATATTAAAAATATTGAAAAAGAGCTAGAAAAGAAAGAAAATTTAGCAGATAGAGAGTTATTAGAAAAGGAATTAAAAGAGTTACACTTTCAAAAAACAAAGCTAATGGAAGTTGTGCCTAAAGAACTTGATGCAAGTGAAATTACAGTTCGAATGGGTGCAACATGGATACCAGAAGAAGATTACAAAAAATTTATGTTTGACTTATTAAAAACGCCAGGCTCTGCAAGATGGGATATTGATATTAAATATTCTGATTTTACGGGAGAATTTAGAGTTGAAGGTAAAAGCAGTGATAGAAATAATGATCTTGCCATCTATACCTACGGTACAAATAGAGTAAACGCCTATAAACTGATAGAAGATATTTTAAACCTAAGAGATACAAAAGTATTTGATCAAATAGAAGATGGTGACGGAAAGAAAAAATCTGTTTTAAATCAAAAAGAAACAATGCTTGCAAGAAGTAAGCAAGAAATAATAAAAGAAGAATTTAAGAACTGGATATTTGATGATGTAGAAAGAAGAAATAGGTTAGTAAAAGACTATAACAAAAGATTTAATTCCATAAGATTAAGGGAATATGATGGCTCTAATCTTACTTTTGAAGGAATGAATCCTGAAATTGAACTTAGAGTTCATCAAAAAGATGCCATAGCAAGAGGTTTATTTGGTGGAAATACTTTACTTGCCCATGAAGTAGGAGCAGGGAAGACCTTTGAAATGATAGGTATAGCCATGGAGTCAAAAAGACTTGGTATGAGTAATAAGTCGATGTTTGTTGTACCTAACCATATAGTAGAGCAGTTTGGAAGAGAATTTAATGAACTTTATCCAGGAGCTAATGTATTATGTGCAACAGAAAAAGATTTTACACCAGATAGGAGAAAAAGATTTTGCAGTCGTATTGCAACAGGAGATTATGATGCAGTTATTATAGGACATTCCCAATTTGAAAAAATTTCAATATCAAAAGAAAGACAAGAATATGAATTACAAAGTCAAATTGATGAAATTATTGACTATATAGATGAGTATAAAAGGGAAAGAGATCAAAGATTTACTGTAAAGCAATTAGAAAAGACAAAGAAAAAGTTAGAGACAAAGTTAGAAAAACTAAGTGCCGACTATAAAAAAGACGATGTAGTAACTTTCGAAGAATTGGGAATTGATAAGTTATTTGTAGATGAAGCCCACGCTTATAAGAACCTATATCTTTATTCTAAAATGAGAAATGTAGCAGGTATTACTTCTACAGATTCACAAAAGTCAAGCGATATGCTTATGAAATGTCGCTATATGGATGAAATAACTAATAACAAAGGTCTAGTATTTGCTACTGGAACACCTGTAAGTAATAGCATGGCTGAACTTTATACTATGCAGAGATATTTACAATATGATGAATTAAAAAAGATGAAGTTACAACATTTTGATTCTTGGGCTTCTACTTTTGGAGAAACTATAACAGCTATTGAACTTAATCCAGAAGGAAATGGCTATCGAAGTAAAACGAGATTTGCTAAGTTCTATAATCTACCGGAACTTATGAATACAATAAAAGGATTTATGGATATTAAGACAGCAGATGTATTAAACTTACCGACTCCTGAAGCTTGCTATGAAACTATAAAGACAAAGCCTACAGAAGAACAGAAGAAAATACTTGAAACTTTTTCAGAAAGAGCAGATAGAGTTCGTAATAAACAAGTTGATTCTAGTGTAGATAATATGTTACTAATTACAAATGATGGAAAGAAAATGGCTTTAGATCAGAGATTAATAAATACTTTACTTCCAGATGATCCAAACAGTAAGGTAAATACTTGCATAAAAAATGTATTTAGTATTTGGGAAAAATACGAGGATAAAAAATCGGCACAACTAATCTTTTGTGATATGTCTACACCAAGTAATGAGTTTAACATCTATGACGATATTAAACAAAAACTTATGAATTTAGGAGTGCCTGAAAAAGAGATAGAATTTATCCATAATGCAAAAAATAATAGGGAAAAAGATGCAATATTTGACAAAGTGAGAAAAGGAGAAATACGAATATTACTTGGCTCTACTCAAAAGATGGGGGCAGGTACTAATGCTCAAGATAAATTAATCGCTATCCATGATCTTGATATACCATGGAGACCTGCCGACCTTTCTCAAAGGGCAGGTAGAATCGTAAGGCAGGGAAATGAAAATAAAAAAGTTTATATTTTTAGATATATAACAGAAAACACTTTCGATGCTTATCTTTTTCAAACTTTAGAAAACAAACAAAAATATATTTCTCAAATTATGACTTCAAAAACGCCAGTAAGAGTAGCAGAAGATGTAGATGAGGCGACTTTAAATTATGCAGAGATTAAGGCGCTTGCAACGAGTAATCCTCTAATCAAAGAAAAGATGGACCTTGATGTAGAGGTTTCTAAACTTAAAATGTTAGAATCAAACTTTAAATCTAATCTTTATAAGATGGAAGATAAAGTAGTAAAGTTTTATCCAAAAGAAATAGATAGATTAAAGGGAAAAATAGAGGACATAAGAGAAGATATTAAGAATACTGAACCTTATAGGGAAGTAAGTAAAAATACAAAAGAAGAAAATAAATTTACCTCCCTAACCATTGATGAAAAGAAGTATACGGATAAGAAAATTGCAGGGGAGTTTTTGTTGAATAAAATTAAGGGACTGAAAATTAATGGAGAAATGGATAAAGAAGGAATAAAAGTAGGGAAGTATAGAAACTTTGATCTATCTATAAAGTATGATTCTTTTTTCAATAAGTATAACTTTATTTTGAAAGGAAAAGAAGATTATACGGGAGAGTTTGGAACAGATGAATTAGGCAATATTACAAGAATGGATAATATACTAGATAAATTACCAGAAAGACTAGAAGATAATATATCTAAACTAAAAGATACAGAAGAACAATTCCAAATAGCAAAACTAGAAGTACAAAAGACCTTTCCTCAAGCTGAGCTTTTGAAAGATAAGTCTCTAAGGCTTTCAGAAGTAAATAATCTTTTGGATATGGGGGATAGTGAAGATATACAACAAGATAATCCATTGCTTGAAGAAGTAAAGGAAGAATTAATTAATTTCTTGAATAGAGAATATGAAGAGGATAACAAAGTAGAAGATTTTGATAACCTATTTCCTGATTTAAATGACATAAGAATAGCTTATACAACTACACCAGATGAAAAACATGAGATACAAATTAGTTTAGATTTGGAAAATTATAAAATGCATACCTATGTAGACAATACTTTAATTGACAGCTTTCAGTACACCTATGATCCTTTGGACGCAAGTGATTTGGAAGAGTTAATACAAATAAAGACGGATATTGGCTTTTGGGATTTTAGTGAGCTTGTAGCAGTTGATGAAAAAAAGTTAAAGGAAATTCTTGGACTTGAAATAGATGATGAAGGTAATTTTTATGATCCATTAAATTTAGACTTGGATAATGATGGGATTCCTGATAGATATGATAATGACTTTAAAGATTCTGATTATTTTGAATCTACTTATGATGTTGAAGATAATTTTCATGCTAAAGAAGAAAAGGAATCTATTATAGATAAGTTACAGGAATATAAGAATAACTTAGAAGAAGACAATAACATAAAAGAAATAAACAACTGTGAGCCTTATGGTAGATAAATATTTAAGTAATATTGCTAAAGGAATAGAATATGAAATTTGATAAAGATGGATTTAATGAATTTATACAAGATGAGTTTTCTTTTGATGGAGCAACTCAAAGAATAATTAATAACTTAGTGGAGTATGGAATCAAAAATTTAGGAGATTCAGAGGATAAATTAGTAGACTTTATTCAAACTATAATTAATGATCCGACAGTTGAAGAAATAAAACAATTTGTAATTAATGAAGAAAAAGAAGAATTAATAGGAGGAATATTAATGGATGTACGAAAAGGAAATGTAATTAATACAGAATTTGGAGAAACAATTGTACTTGATATTAAAGATAATCAAGCTACACTATTTGATGGTAATCAATTTATTTTAGCTACAGGAATTAAGTTAAATAAGAAAAGTGGAAATTATGAATGGGAATCAGTAAGGTATGCCAGCGATATAAAAACTATAGCAAATATGCAAAATATTGATTTTAAAAGTATGAAAAATACAATAGACTTTCTAGCTGAATATAATCATAAAGAATTTGTAAAAGGGATCGTATCCCTTGAAACAGGAGTGTTAAATGAAGAGGTTCTTAATGCTACCTATGATAATTATATGAGTGATTCAGTAATGGGACTTATTGATGAAAAGTTTATGGATTATATAGATGAGCAAAGATTAGAAGAAAATTTAGAAATTAATCGAGAACAAGTAGATAAAGAAAGCAAGGATATATTAAACATAGATGGAAATTTAGCTAGTGATATAGAGATCAAAGATTTAAAAGCAAAAGATGGAAGAAGCTTTAAAGTTGCTTCCTTTTCTATAGCAGAAAATGACAAGGAAGGAAACGTAAAATTTACTGATTGTTACGCATATGATGATAAAATTAGTCAAGTCGATAATATGAAGAAGGGTGACTTTGTACACTTATTTGGTAAGGGAAAAACCAACAAAGGAAAGAATGGAAAAGAATATAGGAGTATAAAGATATATTCTGCCAAGTTATTAAAAGCAAAAGAACAAATAAAAACTCAAAATAAAGATAAAAAGTCTATATTTGGGCAAATAAATAGATTTAAAAGTAATGATAATAAAAAGACTCATAAAATTGAGCATAGCAAAGGTACTGAGAGATAAAAATTGGCGGTCTTCGGATCGCTTTATTTTTTTGTTGAATAAATAATGATTATTTAAGTATTAGTTGAATATTTTACAAATATATGCTTAATACACAAAAGTTAGCTGAGATTTATTATTGATAAGGTTACAATAAATAAAAGAGTAAAAAATAACTAGAAAGCAGTAGGTAGAATAACAGATACTAAAATAACTAATTTATACTGAGATATAGTATATAATAATATTAGAAGAATATTGATATAAAATCATGTATCGTCTATATCATAGAGTTACGATTATTTGTGTTTATCAACATTTATAAGGAAAAATTATGAAAAGAAAAGATTTAATTTTGATTGCTCATATTATATTACAAATTGTTTTGTTCATACCTATAATTCCTTTTATAAAGTATTATCAACAAAAAGATATAGGAATTATAATAATAATTTTGCTGAGTATTGTAAATTTTATTTCGTATGTTATTACAATATTAAATTCTGATAAAAAATTCATTTTAAAGCATAGTATTCTAATTATCCTATTTATAATATTTATGTGTATAGAAGATACAATACTAATTAATTTACAAACAGGAAAACACATAGAATTAGTCATATATAGCTTATTATTGTTAGAAAATTTAGCCTTGATATATTCAACGTATAAGTTAAGTATTAAAAAACTAATTATAACTATTATTATTTTTATGTCAGCTTTAACAATAAATTATAATTATTCATTATCCAATTTTATATATAAATATGTAGTTATTCTTTTATTAATGAGTCCTAGTATTTCTTATATATTAGATAGAAAAATAAGACATAATAATAGAAGGGTAATTTTATATTTACAAATATGTTTTATTATTTCTTTTTGTATTTATAAGAAAATCAATAGTATTGAGAATGTTTCAATTAGTGAGTACCTACTATTATCAATTATATCAATGGAGTCGGTATTACTATATAAAATTATGATTACGGATGTAAGAAAAGGATTAGAATTATTTATCAAAGCCATGAGGAACCTATTTTTAGGTTATATTGTTTTATTTGTAATGCTATATTTAGTTGGTATTTCTGTAGTAGATATTACTTTATTGGTTCAGATAAAAAATATATATTACAGAATTTAGATAAATTGAATGATTTAATTCGACATGAAATTGATTCATTTAATCCTAAGATTAAAGAGTACAGTTCTTTGTATGATGCATATAATAAACTTATATCAGATCTAGAAGATATGTATTTAAGTAAACAGATGCTTATTGAATTTGAATGTAAAAAAGATATTGAACTTTCATCACCTTATGATGAGAAATGTTGGAGATTATATAAAAGATAAAGATAAAATTAAAGAAGGCAATATAGGATTAAATATTCTAAGATTGAATTTAAAACAATACAGAGGGGTATTTGAATATGAAATATTTAAAAATAATGAAGAATTAGAAGAATCGTATGTACAATTTAAAATAAAAATTCCATTAGATAGGAGAGTTGTAAATGAAAATTTTGTTAATAGAAGATCATAAAATGGTAGCTACTTCTTTAAAAATGAGTTTAGAAACAGAACAATCTATTTCTGTAGATATAATAGATCGTATTGAAAAAATTAATACAGATAAATCAATTCTTAGTTATGACCTATTACTTATAGATATTAACTTAACGGGTATTGAAGGAACAGTAAATGGATTAGATTTAGCTGAAAGATTGATAGAAGATTATAGAGATATAAAAATTGTTATTCTAACTGCATATAAATTAGAATTCTATATAAAACGAGCTAAAGAAATAGGATGTAGAGGATTTATTTCTAAAGAAGAGGATACTAAAAAGTTAATACAATATATTAAAAGTATTGTAGAAGAAGATAAAATAATATTTCCTGAAGAAAATTATATGTTAGAATCGTTGACAAAATATGAATTAAAAATAGTGAGATTGTATTCAAATGGTATGTCTAGGAAAGAACTAGCTAAAGAACTTAATACAAATGTTAGAAGTTTAGCGGTATCTTTATCTAGAATATATCAAAAATTAAATGTTAGAAATTATCAAGAAATGATAGACAAGGTAAGAGAACTAGGTTATGTAGATTCATTTTGATAGATGAGCATTAGGATTTAAAAATTCTAATGCTTTTTTTATTCACAAAAGTTAGCTGAAACTTAAATTAAAATAATATAAAATTAAAGAAAAAGTATAGAATTAATAATATTTAGAGGTGATAAAGTGATGAATTATTCAAGTAAACTAAAAAACAATATGCTAGGAAGAGAAATTACTCCTTTTAATGTGTGTAAATTATCGTGTACTAATACTTGTAGGTATAGTTGTACAGCAAAGAATGCTGCTAAACACCCAAAATATTCACATAGTACATTTAATAATAATTTAAATAAAGATGATAAAAAATAATGCAACTTACAAACTTGGAAAAGAGATTGATATTTGGAAAGAAGGTACTGCTCAAACATTAACATTTATTGTGACTGAGGATTGTAATTTGAGATGCAATTATTGTTATATTACTCATAAATCTTCAGACAAAAAAATGTCATTTGATGTAGCTAAGAAATTTATTGATTATGTACTATCAGAAGAAATAGAAAGACCCAAAGGCGTTATATTAGATTTCATAGGTGGAGAGCCACTACTTGAAATAAAGCTAATTGATCAGATATGTGATTATTTTAAATTAAAGACATATCTACTAAATGATGAATGGTTTTGGGATTATAGGATTAATATAACGACAAATGGGATTAATTATGCTAGAAAAGACGTTCAAGATTTTATAAAGAAAAATCAAGGAAAACTCGAAATTGCAATTACGTTAGATGGTACAAAAGAAAAACATGATATGCACAGGGTTTTCCCAAATGGAAAAGGTTCTTATGATGAAATAATAAAAAATATAAAATTGTATAAAAATCAATTTGATGCTTCTACAAAAGTAACATTTGCAAGTAAAGATTTGAAATGCTTAAAAGATAGCATAATTCATTTATGGGAATTAGGAATATATGATGTAGCAGCAAATGTAGTATTTGAAGAAGTATGGCAAACTGGAGACGATAAAATTTTTGAGGATCAATTAATAGAACTGGCAGATTATATCCTTAAAAATAAGCTATTTGATAAATATTCTTGTACTTTGTTTGATGAATCTATAGGTTTTCCAAATAGCAGAGAAGTATTAGAAACAGCTTCATGTGGAGCTGGAAAGATGATAGCAGTAGGACCTGATGGATCATTGTATCCATGTATGAGATATAAAGATTATTCACTTAACAATAAAAAAGAAGTTGTAATTGGTGATGTAGAGAATGGTATAGATTTTGATAAAATAAGACCTTATTATCTATTAAATACGAAACTTCAATCTGATGAGGAGTGTCTTAACTGTAGGATTGCAAGTGGATGTACTTCATGTTTTGGTCATAATTATGATTCTGCAGATAGTAATACTAATTTTCAAAAGGCAAAGTATATTTGTAAAATGCATAAAGCAAGAGTCAGAGCAAATAATTACTATTTTGCTGAGCTATATAATAGGTATGGAATTGAAAGAGAAATTAATAATGAGGGAATAGATAAACTGTATTTTTTGTTATCTAATTCACCCGTAAGAACTTGTGCTAGTAGTGATAATAAAAGTGGATCTACAATTATGTCTAATGTAACAATAACGGAAGGATTAGAATATGCTAAAAATAATTTTCTAAGACCAGTATTCATACATAGCAATTATGGTCTAAATTTAAATTTCAAAGAGATAGACTTAAAAGGACATAATATTTTTCACTATTGCTCGGTAAGAGATCAAGATAGTATAAGAAAAATAACTAATAACTATATTCTTACAATTGAATATCCTAAGGACGAAGAGTTTGTAAGAAATATGAAATTAGAAGAAAACATAATATTAAATATATCATCTGATTATTTAAATGATATGGAGAAGTTTGTAACAAAATTATTTAATAGGACTAATAGAATTAATCTAAATATATTAGATATTGATAAACAATTCAATTATAACCTATATGAAAAACAACTAATGAATATTTCTGATTATATTTATTACGAATATTCGAATAAAGGAATAATTAAAGAACTAAATGTAATAACTGATGAAATGTTTATGGAAGAAAAAGAATTATGTGATAGTGGATTGAATTCTTATACCCTTGCTAGCAACGAAAAGTTTTATGTTTGTCCAGAATTTTACTTTAATTTTCCTTTGGATTATATAGGAAGCTTAGAAGATGGAATAAAAGAGAAATACAATAGACATTTATACTCAGAAAAATATTCTCCACTTTGCAATAAATGCAGTGTTTGTCATTGTAATTCTTGTAGTTTTGAAAATTATATAAATACAAATGAAATTAATATACCTTCTAAGAATTCATGTGTAAAATCTAGTATTGAATATAGAGTATCTTATGAATTACAGAAAAAATTATCAAAGTTAATGGACTTTGATAGACATATAAAACCATTAAATTATTTAGATCCATTTGTTGATGTTTTAGAAAAAAATCCTGTAAATGGAATTTTAAACAAAAAATACTTGGAGGATAGCTAAGTTGAAAGAAGTTGGAACATTAACACAGGAAGAATGTAGTAATATAGAAGAGCTTCTTGAAAAGAAAATAGCATTAGAAAACCTGTTGAATATTTTATCTGAAAGTCAAGAAATTTATAAAGAAGTAGATAGAGATTATAAAAACATAGTAGAAGAATATGAAAAATGGTGGAGAGATACATCCGATAAATATATTTGGGAAAGTACTGAAAATTCTTTTTGGTCAA
>QWBY01000641.1_pt1 | contig 38772 bp, 26 predicted proteins | sample 1972471 | NCBI WGS metagenome assembly QWBY01 (sample SAMN09866722, study PRJNA288562) | Human gut metagenome isolate term6_stool, whole genome shotgun sequencing...
AGAAAAATAAAAATTTGTAGGACACAGAGTCCATAGCCAAAACTGAAAAAGTATAATAATAGCAAGATTCTACGATGATAGGTGTTAAACTTGGGTTAATAGCGCCATCAACTCTCCTTGATAGCGCCATCAAAATCGTTTCATGGGCCATCAAAATGAAGTTACCCAAAATGTACACTTGATGAAGCGAAAAATTTTGCAGTTTTCTTTTCATTGTTTTATGGTGGAGATGAAAAGTAAAACTTTGTTTTTATTTTAACAGTGTAACAATACAAAATTATAGTGTTCGTATAAGAATACTTAAAAATTGCAATGTGTAGTTTACAATACCATTACACAATGAGGAAAATGTGTGCAAAGTGTAAAAAAATATAATAAAAACATGATAAAATACTTGGTGGAAAGTAATAAAATACCTAATTTTGGCAACAATAAACCTAAAATATTAAATATTTTCCTTTCATGAAAACAGATTTTGAAATAGCCCACGAGGCAAAGCTCGAACTCATTGAGCGCATAGCAGAAAAAGCGAATATTCCAGTAAAAGAACTCGAACCATACGGAAAGTATATCGCTAAAGTGCCTTATCGACTCATTGATGATGAGAAAGTGAAGAAATCAAAATTAATACTCGTTACCGCTATCACACCAACAAAGGCGGGTATTGGTAAAACAACAGTTAGTGTAGGCTTGGCACTCGGTATGAATCGCATCGGAAAGAATGCTATTCCTGCCCTTCGTGAACCTTCATTGGGGCCATGCTTCGGTATGAAGGGTGGTGCTGCTGGTGGTGGTTACGCACAGGTGTTGCCAATGGAAAAAATAAACCTCCATTTCACAGGCGACTTCCATGCCATTACTTCTGCTAATAATATGATTGCAGCCCTTTTGGATAACTATATTTACCAACACCAAGACGAAGGCTTTGCCATGAAAGAAATATGGTGGCGTCGTGTCTTAGATGTGAACGACCGTAATTTGCGTACAATTATTACAGGTTTGGGTGGTAAAACAGACGGATTGCTAACCGAAGGCGGTTTCGATATTACCCCTGCATCGGAAATTATGGCTATCCTTTGTTTGGCAACCGATGAAGACGACTTGCACCGTCGCCTCGATAATATCATTCTTGGTATCACTATTGAAGGCAAACCGCTTTACTTGCGTGAACTCAACGTAACGGGTTCTATCGTAGCTCTTTTACATGAAGCTATCAATCCGAACCTTGTTCAAACAATAGAAAATACACCTGCTATCATTCATGGTGGACCATTTGCCAATATTGCGCATGGTTGTAACAGTATTTTAGCTACGAAAATGGCAATGAATGCAGCTGATTATTGTATTACAGAAGCTGGTTTCGGAGCTGACCTTGGTGCTGAAAAGTTCCTTGATATCAAGTGTCGTAAGGCTGGTATTTCACCAGTTTTGACCGTTCTTGTAGCTACTGCACAAGCGTTGAAGATGCACGGCGGTATTGATGTAGCCGAAATTAGCAAACCAAACGTTGAGGGTTTGAAGGCTGGTTTATGCAATTTGGACAAACATATTGCCAACTTGAAATCTTTTGGACAGACAATTGTGGTTTGTTTGAATCGCTTTGCTACCGATACAGACGAAGAATTGGCTATCGTTAAGGAACATTGCGAAGCACAAGGCGTAGGCTTTGCTATCAATACAGCCTTTGGTGAAGGTGGTAAGGGTGCTGAAGATTTGGCACGTTTGGTGGTTGAAACCATCGAAAAGAATCCTTCTCAACCTTTGAAATATGTTTATGAAGAAACAGACGATATAGAAACAAAGGTTCAAAAAATAGCAAAGAATATTTACGGAGCAGATAGAGTGATATTGCGCCCAGCAGCTAAACGTGATTTGGCACGTATCAAAGAACTCGGTTTCGATAAATTCCCTGTATGTATTGCTAAGACCCAATACTCATTCTCGGAAGATGCAAAGGCATATGGTGTACCTACCGATTTCTCAATCACCATTCGCGATTTCGTCATCAATGCGGGTGCTGAAATGATTGTAGCCATTGCAGGTACCATTATGCGTATGCCAGGATTACCAAAAAGCCCACAAGCAGAACGCATTAACGTCGTAAATGGAGTAATAGAAGGCTTGTCATAAAGCATTATCCATAATTGCAAAGTCTCGGGGAAGTTTCTTTCTCGAGGCTTTTTCGTTTATTAATTACAAAATTAGCTACCCATTGGCGGAATTAATTTGGCTATTATTCGGATAACTCATGTCATTTTGTTATCAGTTCACCAGATTTGAAGTAATAAAGCTGCTATATGATGTCATATTGTAAAAAAAACATCTCATAAGAACCATTCCTTTTATCGTAAGCAACGATTTTGTTAAGTCATACGAAGCATATAAACGAAATAAAATGGAGTTGAATATGGTCGTGGCGAGAAATCTAAAGTTTCAAGCACGCAATGATACTTTGTAGAGGCGTGATTTATCACGTTCCTCTCAGCAAATTTTAGGGTGTTAGGAACGTGATAAATCACGCCCCTACAAAATACCATTACTTGCCAAACGTCAGCTATTGTACACTTTGAAAAAGAACATTATATTATGTCAAACTATGGTCATTTGTTTCCGAATTTTAAACGAGATTACCATTACGAACATTATTTTACGCGCATTTGCTTTCTTGTCAAATTCTTAAAAAACTTTTTTTTCTTATTATATATTGTGTAGTTAGGCAAAATTTGAGTACCTTTGCGCCTCGAAGTCTTTAGCGTAAATTAGTTTTACACGAAGGCGGATATACTTTTGATAAATAAATAATAAAATAATAAAACTTCAAAGATGAAAATTTCATTTGAAAATCCCGACAAAATCAATGGTCTTTTGACAATTGTTGTCGAAGAAGCTGATTACAAAGACGATGTTGAGAAGGCACTCAAAGACTATCGCAAGCGTGCCAATATGCCTGGTTTCCGTCCTGGACAAGTACCTATGGGCTTATTAAAGCGTCAAGTTGGTCCACAAATTAAAATGGATACTATCAACAAGTTCTTAGGTGAAAACCTTCAAAAGTATATCGTTGATAACAAAATCCACATGCTTGGACAACCAATGGCATCTGAAAAGCAAGAAGCAGTAGAATTGGAAAATCCTGCTCCTTACACATTTATGTTTGACATTGCAGTAGCTCCAGAATTCAATATCGAACTTACAAGTAAGGATTCAATTGAATACTACGATATTAAAGTAGACGATAAGCTCATCGACCAACAAGTAGAAATGTTCGCAAGTCGTGCTGGACACTACGATAAGGCTGAAGAGTTTGACCCAGAAAAGCGCGATATGCTCAAGGGTGATATTCGTGAATTGGACGAAAAAGGCAATACACTCGAAGGCGGTGTAACTGTTGAAGGTGCGGTAATGATGCCACAATATATTAAGGTAGAAGACCAAAAGAAACTTTTTGACGGTTGCAAATTGGGCGATATTATTACTTTCAACCCACGCAAGGCTTACCCAAAAGGTGATGCAGAAATCTCTTCATTGTTAAAGATTGACCGTAAAGAAGTTGGAAACCACACTGGTGATTTCACTTTCCAAATCACAGAAATCTCACGTTTCGTAAGTGCTGAAAATAACAAGGAACTTTGGGATGCTATTTATGGTGCAGATGCAAATATTAAGGACGAAGCTGGTTTCCGTGCTGCTATCGCTGAAGGCATCAGCAAGCAACTTGAAAACGATTCAAACTACAAGTTCATGCAAGACGTTCGTGCATACGCAGAAAAGAAAGTTGGTGAATTGAAATTCCCTAATGAACTTTTGAAGCGCATTATGCAGGCTAACAACCAAGATAAGGACGCTGAATTTATTGAAAAGAACTTTGCTCCAAGCATCAATGAACTCAAGTGGCACTTAATCAGAGAAAAAATTGCAGTTGCTAATAATATTAAGGTGGAAGATGCTGACGTTCGTGAAAGCGCAATCCAAATGGCACGCGCTCAATTTGCACAATACGGCATGGATAATGTTCCTGAAGAATATGTAAACAATTACGCTAATGAAATGTTGAAGAAGCGTGAAACTATTGATTCATTGGTTGAAGCTGCACTTAATCGTAAGCTCTCTGCTGCATTGAAAGCGGTTGTTAAATTAAAGAAAAAGTCTGTTACAATGGACGAATTTAACAAACTTCTTGCTCCGGAACAAGAAGCTGCTGCTGAAAAACCAGCAAAGGCTAAGCGCACAAAGAAGGCTGATAAAGCTGAAAAAGAAGAAAAATAAACCGACTTTGCCTTTTTATAAGGTAGAGAAAGTTTCCTCATAAACAACAATATCCTTACTCAAACCATCTCGCTTGTAGATGTGTTCGATAAGGATATTGTTGTTTTTATTTGTTCTAAAAGTAAGAAATTAATCAAAATAAACCCACTCACCCAACAAAAAAGTTGTTATTTTATGCACTCATTCTCTTTTTTTTTATTATCTTTGTGTTAGAATACGGAAATTTGTCATGTTCGACATGGCATGTTTTTTGTATGAACGACTCAGGAAAGCAGATGTTGTTTCAGCTTTATAGTCAAACAAAATGAATAAAAAAGAATACGCAATGAACGATTTTAGAAAGTTTGCCACCCAAAAATTGGGTATGAACGGAATGGTATTAGATGATGTAACAAGCATGCAAAATCAGTACCTTAATCCATACATCTTAGAGGAACGTCAGTTGAACGTTACGCAAATGGACGTGTTCTCACGTTTGATGATGGACCGTATTATCTTCCTCGGTACGCAAATCGACGATTATACAGCCAATACTTTGCAGGCACAGCTCCTTTATTTGGACTCTGTTGACCCTGGAAAAGATATTTCAATTTACATCAATTCGCCTGGTGGTAGCGTTACAGCAGGGCTCGGCATCTATGATACGATGCAATTTATTACGAGCGATGTTGCTACTATTTGTACGGGCATGGCAGCTTCAATGGGCGCAGTGTTGCTCGTTGCAGGTCAAGAAGGCAAGCGTTCGGCCTTGCCACACAGCCGTGTTATGATTCACCAACCACTTGGTGGCGTGCAAGGACAGGCGTCTGATATTGAAATTGAGGCAAAAGAAATCTTGAAATTCAAGAAAGAACTTTATACCATCATTAGCAATCACTCACACCAATCATACGAAAAGGTTTATCAAGATAGCGACCGTAACTATTGGATGACCGCAGAAGAAGCAAAAGAATATGGTATGATAGACCAAATATTAATAAGAAAAAAATAAGTCAATGCCACAGAAAAAATGTAGTTTTTGCGGAAGAAGTGAAGCAGATGTACGCTTGCTCATAACAGGTTTGACAGGCTATATTTGTGAAGATTGTGCGCAGCAAGCTAACAGCATCGTGCTTGAATCTGGGATATTAGGTGATAAAGACGAAAAATTCAATGACATCGACATAAAAAAAGTGCCGAAGCCAAAAGAAATTAAAGCCTATTTAGACGAATATATCATTGGGCAAGACGAAGCAAAACGTTATCTTGCAGTGGCGGTTTATAACCATTATAAACGATTGCAGCAACCCAAAGAAGACGATGATGTAGAGGTTGAAAAGAGCAATATCATTATGGTGGGCTCAACAGGTACAGGTAAAACTTTGTTGGCTCGTACTATTGCAAAACTTTTAAACGTACCTTTTACAATTGTAGATGCTACCGTTTTTACAGAAGCAGGCTATGTTGGTGAGGATGTTGAGAGCATTTTGTCGCGTCTTTTACAAGTGGCTGATTATAATGTTGCAGCTGCTGAACGTGGAATCGTATTCATTGACGAAATTGACAAGATTGCACGAAAAAGCGATAATCCAAGTATTACACGCGATGTGAGTGGAGAAGGCGTTCAACAAGGTTTGTTGAAACTGCTCGAAGGTACTATGGTGAATGTTCCACCAAAAGGCGGACGCAAGCACCCAGACCAAGATTACATTCACGTTGATACTCGAAATATTCTTTTTATCTGCGGTGGCGCATTCGATGGAATAGAACGCAAGATTGCTCAACGCCTGAATACCCATGTTGTGGGCTATAATTCAGTGCAGAATGTGGCAAAAATCGACAAGAAAGACTTGATGAAGTATGTACTTCCACAAGACTTACGTTCGTTTGGACTTATTCCTGAAATCATCGGACGTTTGCCAGTTCTGACCTATCTCAATCCTTTGGACAGAGAAGCGTTGCGAAAAATTTTGGTAGAGCCTAAGAATTCTATCGTAAAACAATATATTAAGCTCTTCAAAATGGACGGTATAAACCTTTCATTTACTAATGAAGCATTGGATTATATTGTGGATAAAGCCGTAGAATATAAGTTAGGAGCGCGTGGATTGCGTTCTATTGTTGAGGCTGTGATGATGGAACAAATGTTTGAATTGCCGTCAAAACGTGTGAAAAAATACGAAGTTACGGCTTCATACGCAAAAGAACAATTGGACAAAGCGAAACTCAATAAAGTTGAGTAAGCTGAAATAAATATGCAAATTCGTCTCTATGGTGCTAAAAAGCATGGGGGCGAAGATGCAAAACCAACACTTTAGAAAGGAGAAACTAAACTTTAATATGGCACAAGAAGTCAATCTTACAGAGAAATTGAAGCACTTCTTTGGATTTGATAAATTCAAAGGTGCTCAAGAAGCGATTATTCGCAATGTCTTGGCAGGCAACGATACTTTTGTATTGATGCCTACAGGAGGCGGAAAGAGTCTTTGTTATCAATTGCCTTCGCTCATAATGGAGGGAACGGCAATTGTTATATCACCTTTGATAGCATTGATGAAAAACCAAGTCGATGTGATTAATGGGATTAGTGAGGAAGATGGTGTAGCTCATTACCTCAACTCTTCGCTCAAAAAGACCGAGATTGACCAAGTGAAAGCCGATATTCATAGTGGCAAAACAAAACTACTTTATGTTGCACCAGAGTCGCTTAACAAAGAAGATAGCATTGAGTTTTTCCGCACTGTGAAGGTTAGTTTCTATGCAATTGATGAGGCTCACTGTATTTCTGAGTGGGGACACGACTTTCGACCAGAGTATCGCAAGATTAGACAAGCTGTAGACCAAATCGGGAAAGCACCTATTATAGCTCTTACAGCAACGGCAACGGACAAGGTAAGGAGCGATATTGTGAAGAGTTTAGGTATTGAAGGTTGCAGCGAATTTAAGAGTTCGTTCAATCGTGCTAACCTATATTATGAGGTAAGACCAAAGAAAAACGAAGAAGATACCAATCGTCAGATTATAAAATTCATCAAGCAAAATCAAGGCAAAAGTGGTATTATCTATTGTCTTTCACGCAAAAAGGTGGAAGAATTGGCTGCGGTTTTGCAAGCAAACGAAATAAAAGCCGAACCTTATCATGCTGGTTTAGACTCTGAAACACGTTCCAAGACGCAAGATGACTTCCTTATGGAGAATATTGATGTCATTGTTGCTACCATTGCTTTTGGTATGGGCATTGATAAACCCGATGTTCGCTTTGTCATTCACTACGATATTCCAAAAAGTTTGGAGGGCTATTACCAAGAAACAGGGCGTGCTGGGCGTGACGGAGAAGAAGGAAAATGTATTGTTTTCTATTCTAAGAACGACCTCAAAAAGCTTGAAAAGTTCATGGAAGGCAAGCCTGTTTCTGAGCAAGATATAGGTCGCCAACTGTTACAGGAAACTGAAACTTACGCTGAATCATCGGTTTGTCGTCGCAAACTCCTACTTCATTATTTCGGAGAAGAATATCTTAAAGATAATTGCGGTATGTGCGACAATTGTTTGCACCCAAAAGAAAAGATAGAAGCGCAAGCACCATTGCTCATGGTACTAAAGGCTGTGAAGGCATTGAAGGAGAATTTCCGTCAAGAATATGTTATCGATTTTGTGAAAGGGCGTGGTACTGACGACATAAAAGACCATAAACACGACGACCTTGAAGAGTTTGGATTGGGCGAAAAGGAGGATACAAAAATTTGGAATCCTGTTATTCGTCAAGCATTATTAGAAGGGTATTTGAAGAAAGATGTAGAAAACTACGGACTTATTAAACTTACCGCAGCTGGCAAACGCTTCATGAAGCGTCCAAAATCTTTCATGATTGTTATGGACAAGGAGTTTAAAGCCGACGATGTAGACGAGAGTTTGGTAGGCGGAATTAGTGTTGCCGACCCAGAATTGTTTGCTATGCTTAAGGATTTGCGCAAACAAATGGCACGCAAATTAGGCGTTCCTGCTTACGTAATTTTCCAAGACCCATCGTTAGACCAAATGGCAATGATGTATCCAATTACGGAACAAGAGTTGCAAAACATACAAGGTGTTGGTGTCGGTAAGGCAAAACGTTATGGCGCAGAGTTCTGTAAGTTGATTCAAAAGTATTGTAAGGAGAAAAATATAGAACGTCCCGAAGAGTTACGCGTGCGTACTGTGGCTAAAAAGTCAATGCAAAAAGTGAAAATCATTCAAGGTATTGACCGCAAATTGCCATTAGATGACATTGCCATCGCCGAAGGATTAAGCTTTGACGACCTCCTTTCAAAGATAGAAGAAATCGTGTATAGCGGAACAAAACTTAACATTGACTATTTTTTGGAAGATGTTTACGATGATGACAAGATTGACGATATTTACGATTACTTCATGAATAGCCATACCGACGATATTGACGAGGCTCTGAAAGAACTCGATGACGATTACAGCGAAGAGGATATTCGTTTGGTACGTATCAAGTTTATATCCGAAATGGCTAACTAAGCACGCTTTTTTAACATAACATTTGAGGGCTCATGATTCTTATTTGAATGATGAGCCTTCATTGTTCGAGACGATACAAATCCGTTGTGGATAGAAGAAAGCAATCCTTTCTTGCATAGAAGTCATCAATATAAAAGTGCGCTTACTTATACTTGTACTTTACCAAAGCAACAAGCCGTTTTGATGATGAAAGCAGGTTATACTCGAAACATCAATCCAATAGCTTCGGTTTACTATTTTAATCCAATAACGGGCGTATATCGAACGCATGAAGAAAACGTGAAAGGTGGTGATGACTATGAAATTAAGCTTGTTTTTGACAAAGGATTAGGCGACTCTTTCCATTCGGTAACCAACTTGACGACTAATATAGCATCGGATTGGATTGTATGGCGAAGTTAAAGCATTGGGAGTTTGTAAATCAAATGACCGATGAAATCCATTCAGGCTATCTTACCCCGAAATGAACAAACACCGCTTGATTTGGACTGCCAGTGCGAAGTGGTTGTTCTGGAAAAATAAAGGCTCACTTCAGTTAGGATATAACGATATTCTCAACCAACTTGTCTTCAAGCGCAGTAATATTACACCTACTTTGCGTTCTGAAACATGGCAAGATTTTATGCACAATTACGTTAGCCTCACGTTCAAATATACTTTCGATGCGAAAGGAAAGAAGTAGAAAAAGTCAGCTAAAAGGATAGAAAAGGGCTGGTGTTTTTGCATACAAATGCAAACTTGAAATTTAGTTCCTATTCTTTCGAAATTTAAAACAGCCTGTTTTGAAGTCCAAAAGCTATTGTTTTGAGTTCCAAAACAATAGCTTTTTTTTATGGGGATTTTTATCCATTTTCTTTGTGTAACACAATTGCATATATTTAAACCTTAATTTTTGATAAAATAAAAAGTGAGAAAAGCAAATTATTTTTATATTCTGCATTTATTTTATACCTTTGTCCTCGCTAAGAATATAGTATCTTTTATTCTTTTAATACAAATCAAATAAAAAACAAGATGAAAACAAATTTAAGAAATTGGTTACTTTTATCGATTTTAGCAGTGTTTACCCTCTCATTAGCGTCTTGCAGCAAAGACGATGAAGAAAGTTCTGATGGCTCTATCGTTGGCATTTGGAAATTCGAAGAATATGCATTGAATGGTGTTAAGATGCCTATTGATCCAGAAGACCTCTCATATTCAGAGTTTAAAAACAATGGAACAGTTGTAACCTATGAACTTGATGAAGATGGAAAAACATTTTTTGCAAACTCTCCAGAACCTTATTCTTATGATAGTGAAAAGCATCTCTTGACTGTAGGTGATGAAACTATAAAGGTTTTGAAATTGACTCAAAGCACAATGATAGTTGAAGGTCAAATTATAGACGAAGATACTCATACCAAGGGAATGCAGAAAATGACTTTGAAGCGCGTTTCTAAAGTAGGAGAAAAATAATAATTGATAAAACCAATGCTATGAATTGCAAAAAATAGCATTGGTTTTATTTTTAGTTTAACTCTTTTAGAAGTCTATTTACTACCACTAAAAGCCTACGATTCTCACAAGCAAAAAAGAGTTTGTGCCGAACTTGCCGACTTAATCAAGTAGACTTACAATCTTTTGTCGTTAAATACTTTTAAATTCATGGTAGAAATTGGCAAAAATAATAATCTATCTGAAGAATAATTAGTAAATTTGCACGCAATAAATTTTCTAATATACACTATGTCTTCATTTGTTGCAGATAAAATCATCATGGACGGATTGACTTACGATGACGTCCTTTTAATCCCAGCTTATTCTGAGGTACTACCCAAAGGGGTAGAGTTGAAAACCAAGTTTTCTCGTAACATAGAACTGAATGTTCCTTTTGTTACGGCAGCAATGGATACCGTAACCGAAAGTTCTATGGCAATTGCCATTGCACGAGAGGGTGGTATCGGTGTGATACATAAGAATATGACCATCGAAGAGCAAGCCCGTCAAGTGGCAATCGTAAAACGTGCCGAAAACGGAATGATTTACGACCCTGTTACGATACGTCGTGGAAGTACCGTAAGAGATGCTTTGGCGATGATGGCTGAATATCATATTGGTGGTATTCCTGTTGTTGATGATGAAAAACATTTAGTCGGAATTGTTACCAACCGTGATTTGCGCTTTGAACGCCGTTTCGATAAGACGATTGACGAGGTGATGACACATGAAAATTTGGTAACAACACATCAGCAAACCAACCTTACTGCTGCTGCACAAATATTGCAAGAAAACAAAATAGAAAAGCTACCAGTTGTCGATAAAGACAATCGTTTGGTAGGTTTGATTACTTATAAAGACATTACCAAGGCAAAGGACAAACCAATGGCTTGCAAAGACGAGAAAGGTCGTCTGCGTGTAGCAGCTGGTGTGGGTGTTACTGTCGACACAATGGAACGTGCTTCAGCTTTGGTGGAAGCAGGTGTTGATGCCATTGTGATTGATACTGCGCACGGACATTCACAAGGTGTAATTGGAAAATTGCGTGATGTAAAGACTGCCTTCCCTAATCTTGATGTTGTGGTAGGTAATATCGCAACAGGCGAAGCTGCAAAATTCCTCGTTGAAAATGGGGCTGACGCAGTGAAAGTGGGCATTGGTCCAGGTTCAATCTGTACAACTCGTGTCGTAGCAGGTGTGGGTGTGCCACAATTGAGTGCTATTTACGATGTTTATTCAGCCTTGAAAAGCACAGACGTTCCTTTGATTGCCGATGGTGGTTTGCGCTATTCAGGCGATGTTGTTAAGGCTTTGGCAGCAGGTGGTAGCTCTGTAATGGTAGGTTCATTGGTTGCAGGTACAGAAGAATCTCCAGGCGACACCATTATTTTCAATGGTCGTAAGTTTAAGAGCTATCGTGGTATGGGTTCATTGGAAGCAATGGAACAGAAGAACGGCTCTCGCGACCGTTATTTCCAAGGCGATATAAGCGATAATAAAAAGTTAGTTCCAGAAGGAATTGCAGGTCGTGTACCTTACAAAGGCACTGTTCAAGAGGTGATTTACCAACTTGTAGGAGGTTTGCGTTCAGGTATGGGCTATTGTGGTGCTGCTTCAATCGAGAAACTTCACAATGCACGCTTTACACGCATTACCAATGCAGGTGTCATGGAAAGCCACCCACACGACATAGCTATTACAAGCGAAGCACCAAACTATTCGCGTCCAGAATAATAAACACGCTCCACTCTCGTTATTTAAGTAAAGAGGGTGGGGCTTTGCCACTATAAAATAAAAATAATACAGCCTTCTTGATAAAAAAAGAGGAGGCAAAGAATGATAAACGTTTGAAATGAGAATAATATCATTGTTGTCTGCCGTAATGCTCAGTGGCACTATGGCTTTTGCACAGCAGGTTGACCCCGTCATTATGACAGTGAATGGTCAGCCTGTAAGTCGTTCAGAATTCGAATATTCTTACAATAAGAATAATTCGGAAGGGGTGATAGATAAAAAAACGGTAGCAGAATACGTTGATTTATTTGTCAATTACAAGTTGAAAGTTCAAGCGGCATTAGATGCAAAGTTGGATACGCTTACTTCTTTCAAGCAAGAATTTATGACCTATCGCGACCAACAAGTGCGTCCGACAATGATTACTGATGCTGATATTGAGGCTGAAGCACAAAAGATTTATAAGGAAACACGTGATAGAATAGAAGGTAGCGGTGGCTTAATACGCTGCGCCCACATCTTACTTTCTGCTGGACAAAAGGCAAGTGTGGCAGAACAAAAAGAAATTGCCGACCGTGCTGACTCTTTGTATAATGTTATTATGAAAGGAGGCAACTTTGCTGAATTGGCAAAGAAGTATTCAAAAGACCCAAGCAGTGCTGCTCGTGGTGGAGAATTGCCTTTAATTACAAGGGGACAGACGGTTCAAGCCTTTGAAGAAGCCCTCTTCTCAATGAAACCAGGTGAGATAAGCCACCCGATATTGTCGCCTTTCGGTTATCACATTATTAAATACGTTGCAAAAGAGCAATTCCAGCCTTACGATTCACTGAAAGCAGACATACATCAGTTTATTGAAGCAAGAAATTTACGCGAGCAAATTATCGACCAGAAGTTGCAGAAAATGGCAACAGAAGCAGGAAATGGTGTAATACCACAACAGTTGGTTGAGAAAAAACTCGCTGAAATGGAAGAGAAAGACCCTAACTTGAAGAACCTTGTGAGAGAGTATCATGATGGACTTTTATTGATTGAAATGAGCAGTCGTGAGGTTTGGGATAAGGCTTCTAACGATGAGGCAGGATTGCAAGCATATTTTAAGAAGCACAAAAAGCACTATGCTTGGAAAGAACCACGCTTCAAAGGTATCGCTTACCATGTCCAAAAGAAAGAAGATGTAAAGGCGGTCAAAGATTGTGTGGCTAAAATTCCATTCAAAGATTGGGGCGAAAAACTTCGTACCACCTTTAATAATGATAGTACAATCCGCATTCGTGTAGAAAAAGGATTGTTCAAACAAGGCGATAACCCATTGGTTGACAAGGAAATTTTTAAGCAAAATACAACTGTAAAGCCAGTTGAAAATTATCCTATCGATGCCGTTTATGGTAAAAAGTTAAAGGCACCAGAAGAAATGAATGATGTACGCAGCCAAGTAATCTCTGACTATCAAGAAAGTTTAGAGAAAGAATGGATAAAGGCTTTGCGTAAAAAATATACGGTAAGCGTCAATCGTGAAGTGTTGAACACCGTCAATAAACATTAAGGAAATAGGTTTTATGAATTTAAAGAAATATTGTGTTGCAGGAATCCTCGTTTGTACAGCCTTCACAATGATGGGTGTACCAGTAGGATTGTTATCAACTTCAAGTTACAGACCATCGACTGACACTGTGAAAACGGAGAGCGAAACCGCTGATAATGTGGTTGACCAAGTGCTGTGGGTGGTTGGTGATGAGCCAATATTGAAGTCTGATTTAGAAATGATGCGACTACAAGGAGAAGCAGATGGCATGAAATGGAAAGGTAATCCTAATTGTGCCATTCTCGAACAAATTGCTGTTCAAAAACTTTTCTTGCATCAAGCTGCATTAGACAGTATTAATGTAACCGAAGCAGAGATAACACAAGGCGTTGAACAACAAATCAATGCGTGGATTGCTATCCCTCAAATTGGTTCAAAAGAAAAGTTGGAGGAGTATCAACACAAGAGTATTGCACAAATTCGACAAGACCTACACGACGATTTTAAGAATCGACAGTTGGTGCAACGTATGCAAGAGAAACTCGTTGGTGATGTGAAAGTATCACCAGCTGAGGTGCGAGAATACTTTAAAAAGTTGCCTGTTGATAGCATTCCTATGATTCCAACAACAGTTGAGGTGCAACTTATAACGCAAACGCCAAGAATTGAACCTACCGAAATAGAAAGAATTAAGAACCAATTGCGCGATTATACCGACCGAGTTGTAAAGGGTGAAACTTCGTTTGAAACGTTAGCACGCCTTTATTCAGAAGACCCAGGTTCGGCACGTCAAGGTGGTGAGTTGGGATTTATGGGACGTGGTATGTTAGACCCTACTTTCGCAGCAGCAGCTTTCAATCTTACTGACCCTAAGAAGGTGTCAAAAGTTGTTGAAAGTGAGTTTGGATACCACATTATTCAGCTCATTGACCGCCGTGGAGATAAATTAAATTGTCGCCATATCCTTTTGAAACCAAAAGTTTCGGCAGATGCTCTGAATGCCGCAACTAATCGTTTGGATTCTATCGCCAACGATATTAAAGCTGGAAAATTTACTTTCGATGAAGCTACAATGATTATTTCGGACGACAAGGAAACTAAAAACAATCATGGATTGATGACCAATGTGCAAGGGCAAGCACGCACTTCACGTTTTGCAATGCGTGAATTGCCATCGGAAATAGCACGCAAAGTTGAGAATATGAAGGTGGGCGAAGTGTCAGAACCTTTCTCTATGATTGACGGAAGAGGTAAACTCGTGGTCGTAATTGTGAAGTTGAAGAGTAGAATAGACGAGCATCGTGCGACAATAACAGAAGATTTACAAGCCATGAAGGATATTGTGGCATTGAAAAAGCGCCAAGATATAATTCACAATTGGATTGTGAAAAAGGTGAAAGACACTTATGTTAGAATGTCGCCAGAGTACCGAGATTGTGATTTTGAATATGAAGGTTGGATTAGATGATTCTCTTGAATAAAGGAATAAAAGATATTTGCGGGCATAGAATCATAATGTTGATGATTCTATGCCTGTTTGGACTAAGTGTTTCTCTCCCTGTTTCGGCTCAAAAACCAAAAAAACAGCAGGGAGAAAAACTCTTTATTGACCATGCTGAGAATGTGCGTCACAACCAAATGGAGTTGCCTGATGTGCAAATTGCAAAAGGAAAAGTGAAGTTTCGCTACAAGGATATGACCCTATTATGCGATAGTGCATACCTCAATGAAAAGCAAAGTTCGTTCCAAGCATTTGGTCATGTTGATTTAAAACGCAAAGACGGAACTCACTTAACTTGCGGTCGTGCTTATTATGAGGGTATCTCTCAAATGCTGAAAGCCCGCGTAAAAGTGAAAGTTCGCCAACCTGGAAAGTCGTTGATTTGTGATAGTTTAGACTATAATATGGTGTCAAATATCGCTAATTATTTTGGCGGACGTGGCACTTTAAATTATGCGGGCAACGTGGTTGTAGCCGACCAAGGCGATTATAATACAAAAACTCATGACGCCAACTTTTACGGAAATGTGTTTATTCGTACACCCAAATATCGAATAAATACACCGACTGCACACGGAAATACGGACACAGGATTGATGCATGTAGTAGGAAAATCGGTGATTAGAACTACAAAAGGCGAGGTGGTAAATACCAATGATGGTATTTATAACAGCAGAACTGACAACATGCAACTGAATGGTTTCTCGACAATTAAGTCGCGTGAACGAGACGTTGAAGGCAATAATATTGTTTATAACAGTGCTACTGGCGATGCTGAAGGTCATGGAAAAGTGAAGATTTATGATAAAATAAATCAGCGAACCATGACGGGTGAGGACATTTATTACAATAGTAAAACGGGTCAAACCAAAGGAAACGGCAATGTAAAGATTGTTGACCATAAGCTGAAACGTACCATAACTGGCGAATCGGTCGTGTATAATGCGAATACAGGGCATAGCGAAGGGCATGGGAATGTGAAGATTGTGGACGAAATTAAGCAACGTACCATAACGGGCGATGACCTTATTTACAATAATAAAACCCGTGAAGGCGAAGGGAAAGGCAATGTTTATTACATTGATACAAAAAGTAAACATGCTTTTAAGGGTGATTTTATTCATTACACCGATTCGGCTGCAATTGCTTACGGAGGTACTCCTGGGACGGTAGCCAAAGACTTTTCACAAGGCGATACGCTCTTTGTGCATGCCGATACAATCAGTATGAAGGCTTTTAACGTGAATACTCCACAAGTTTATCGTAAGATTTTTGGAGTGGATAACGTGCGTGCTTATCGTACAGATATGCAAGCTGTTTGTGGGTTCTTTATCGCAAATACGAAAGATTCGTGCCTGACAATGTATGATGAGCCTATCGTTTGGAATGCAAATCGACAACTTTTGGGCGATTCCATAAAGGTTTATATGAACGATTCTACCATTCGAGAAGCCCATATTTATGGCAATGCGATGTCGATAGAACAACTTGCAGACAAGCAATACTACAATCAAGTGCGTTCAAAGACCATGCATGCACAATTTATTGAAGGTAAAATTAGGACTGGTCAGGCCATAGGAAATGTTGAAACAATCTATTTTCCAGTAGATGACAAAGATAAATCGTTGACGGGATTGAACTATTTGGAAACCGATACGATGCGTTTTTTCATGTCACCTGAACGGCAATTGCAAAAAATATGGACGAATAAATTTACGTCAACACTCTATCCGATGACGCAAATTCCACCAGATAAGTTGCTATTACCCAACTTCCATTGGTACGAAGATGTACGTCCGAAAGATAAAAATGATATTTTTAGGAATGTAGCACGAAAGGCGAAAACAGATGTTAGACCCAAAGAAGTGGCTGCTCCGCCTATTCAACAAATTTCAAAATAGTATCAAATAAAGTCCAAATGATATTCTTTCATCAACCTAAACCGCGTCGTTTTCATCATGAGTTCATCTATTACGATGAACGAAAGGAACGATTGAAGAAGATGAAAGAATATGTTCAAGCTGAAAAGGAAGGTTGCAAAGTGGAAAAGAAGTCGGAGAAACAGGGTGGTGAATATCACGAAATTAGTTTCCGAACCTCACCCAATAGACGGCAAACTGCCAATCATAGGTTCATGACAATTGTTGGAATTACCACATTGTTAACCCTTTTGATAGTTTTTTTATTTGCCTATTTTATGTAAAGATAATAAGAATGAGCGATATAATTCAACTTTTACCAGATAGTGTAGCCAATCAAATTGCGGCTGGAGAGGTGATTCAACGACCTGCTTCGGTTGTAAAAGAGTTGGTTGAAAATGCTATTGATGCTGGCGCAACAACGATAAACGTAATTATTGTTGATGCAGGGCGTACTTCAATTCAGGTTGTTGATAACGGAAAAGGTATGTCTGAAACCGATGCGCGCATTTCTTTTGAACGCCATGCAACCTCAAAAATTAAAAAAGCTGATGACCTTTTTGCATTGGCAACAATGGGATTTCGTGGCGAGGCGTTGGCTTCAATCGCTGCGGTGGCACAAATTGAATTGAAAACACGTCAAGAAACTGAGGAGATAGGTACACTTCTAAATATTTCAGGAAGTAAATTCGTGGGACAAGAACCCTGCTCGTGTGCCGTTGGGAGCAGCTTTAAAGTGGATAACTTATTCTTTAATGTACCCGCAAGACGTAAGTTTTTAAAGTCGGATACAACCGAACTCAACAATATTATTTCGTCTTTCGAGCGCATAGTTTTAGTCTATCCGAACATTTCTTTTACACTTCATTCGAATGGAGTAGAAATCTTTTCATTAAGAGCATGCGGCTTGCGTCAAAGAATCGTGGAAGTTTTTGGTAAGAAACTGAATCAAGATTTGCTTCCAGTAGAGGTAAGTACAACGCTTTGTCATATCCATGGGTTTGTTGGTAAACCAGAATCAGCAAAGAAAAAAGGTGCGTTGCAATATTTTTTTGTCAACGACCGTTACATGAAACACCCTTATTTCAATAAAGCCATTGTTACAGCTTTTGAACGTTTATTGCCATTTGGCGAGCAAGTGCCTTACTTTATCTATTTCCAAGTGCCTGCTGAAAATATTGATGTCAATATTCACCCGACCAAAACGGAAATAAAATTTGAAAACGAACAGGCCATTTGGCAAATCTTAATGGCTGCAGTAAAAGAAGCGTTAGGTAAGTTTAATGATATTCCTTCGATTGATTTCGATACGGAAGGGAAACCTGATATTCCAGTTTTCAATCCTTCGGCAAATACAAACGCACCCAAAGTCAATTATAATCCCAATTATAATCCTTTTAAAGAAACGCAAGTTGGTCGAAAAACCATTCCTGCTGACGATTGGCAAACATTATATCAAAATCTTGGAGATGATGAAATGATGCCCAATGCAACCCCTCGTACTGATAATAATAATGTGGAGCAACACATTTTCACCCCTTCCGAATCGGGGAAAAGTGATTTAAGAAGTGGAAATGTAGCTGAAGAACGCTCGCCAGCCCACTATCAATACAAAGGTTGTTACATTATGACAGCGGTAAAATCAGGTTTAATGATAATAGACCAGCATCGTGCACATGTGCGTATATTATATGAGTTGTATTTAAAACAGCTCAAAAACCATACGGCGCACACCCAAAAATTGCTTTTCCCTGAAATCATTACGTTTCCAACTCATAACGTTTCATTATTAGAAAAGGTCATTTCTGAAATGAAACTCATGGGTTTCGACTTGAGTAATATGGGGAGGAATAGCTATGCCGTTAATGGAATTCCAACGGGAATAGAGGGATTAGATATTTCAAATTTGGTAGGCGAAATGGTCAATTCTGCCCTCGAAGAAGGTGTTACTGTTGATGACGAAATAAAGAAATCATTAGCTTTAAGCCTTGCAAAGAACGCTGCAATTCCTCATGGACAGGTGCTAAATAATGATGAAATGGAGAACATTGTTAATCAATTGTTTGCCTGCAGTAATGTAAATTATACACCAAACAGAAAGGTAATATTAACAATATTACGGCAAGTTGATATAGAAAAAATGCTGAATTAGGGTTGTTTTTTAGTTGATTACTTAAAATTTTTACAATAAAAGACTTTTTTTAATAAGAAAACCCCGCAATATAAAAAATAATGCTTACCTTTGCTGTGTGATTTGAGTTTTAACTTACTATAGACTTAGAGATAATAGATTATTTGATATTATAATAAATAAAGGTTATGAAAAAAATTTTAATGGTATTGGCATTTGCTGGTGCATCGGTTGCTGGCTTTGCTCAAGAAGAAGTGCCTACTTTAAAGAATAGTGTTGCCACTAACTCTTTTTGGGACAATTGGTTTGTTCAAGTAGGTGGACAATGGAGTGTGTGGTACTCAGGTCAAGAACATGGTGCTGATTTGAAAAGTAATCCATTTAAGGCATTCCGTGGTAACCCTGGAATAGGGCTTTCTGTTGGTAAATGGTTTACTCCTGGACTTGGTCTTCGTGTTAAGGCGCAAGGTATTTGGGGTAAGCGTGTAGGCGATACTGACGATGTTACCTCAAAGGTTGACAATGGTAACAAGTATTGGTTGGCTCAAGGTCATGCTATGTTTAATCTTAGCAATTTGTTTTGTGGTTACAATGAAACTCGCGTATGGAACATCATTCCATTCGTAGGTGCTGGTATAGGTCGTTCTATGAGCAAGGACTATTATGGTATGGTTCTTAGTGCTGGTATTCAATCTTCATGGCGTTTGAGCAAGGTAATGCGAGTATATGCAGAACTTGGCTATAACCGTATGGAAGGTGATATTGATGGTTACGACCAATACTATGGAAATCGTGGTTGGGACTCACATGATAACAACCTCTACGCTGAATTAGGTCTTCAATTCAACATTGGTAAATCTACATGGTCGCATACTCCAGACGTTGATGCTATCAACGCTCAACACCAAGCAGCTCTTGACGCTTTGAATGCACGTCTTCGTGATGCTGAAGCAGAAAATGCACGTCTTCGTGATGCTCTTGCTAACCAAAAACCTACTGAAACAGTTTCTCAATCAGTTAAGGAATTGATAACAACTCCAATTTCAGTATTCTTTAATATTGACAAGACAAATATTGCATCTAAAAAAGACCTCGTAAATGTACAAGCTCTTGCTAAGTATGCAATTGACAACAACAACAACCTCCTTGTTACAGGTTACGCAGATAGTGCAACTGGTTCAGCTAAACACAACCAATGGTTGTCAGAACAACGTGCTAAAACTGTTGCTGGTGAACTTGTTAAGATGGGTGTAAGTTCAGATAAGATTACAGAAGTTGGTAAGGGTGGTGTAGACACATTGTCTCCTATCTCTTTCAATCGTCGTGCAACTGTTCAAGTTACTGACTAATTTAGAAGAAGAACTAAAATAAATAAAAGTGTTTGCCAATTTGGTAAACACTTTTTTTGTGCTGATAGTTGAGGTCGATACGATTTACAAATTCAAAAGTGCCTATTTTAAGATGCAAAACCTATTGTTTTGAAGTCAAAAACAATAGGTTTAAGTTTCGTGGATAGCAACCGCTTGGGTATGTAACATCAAAGAACAAACATACACTCTTGGTTTTAAAATAAGAATTACTATTTTTTAGACCTCTGCAAAACTCTATTTATTTCCAAACGATACGATTAGATATTAAAGAGTTGTGTTAAGAAAAACTTTATACAAGAGGGCTTTGTAAAGGTTTCATTTTGTATATTATGAAAAATAAAAAAAACAACTTCCAAAATCAGTCTGGAAAACATCTGCGTAAGCATTATTACAGGTATAGAACCGCCCTATAGATATTTAGCACATACCGCCTTGATGTCCTGACCCACTTGGTTGGTACAGAGATAAACATGAAGACAAATGCTTTTACGACTGCCCCCAACTACTTCACTCATCAGGAACTAATGTTGGGGGGCACTATTGTTTATGACGTGGGCAACGTGCCTAACAAGCAGCGTGGCATTCAAGAAGCCGATGCTCCCTACTCGTTCACCACAGAGAGAAGGCGATAACAGGTGAACGGCTATCAAATACAAAAGTGGGAGGGAAACCAATAGTTCCCTCCCACTTTATTTCATGTCATGACTGGTTGCATGGCTATTCTCGGCACGCATGCCGAGGGTTACCACACGCTTCCCCTGTCCTTTCCGTTGCTGCCTTCCTCTTCGTCCCACGAACCCTGCCACTGCTTTCCATTGGCTTCATCTGTATTTTCATCTTTCCTTGGAATTCCTAAACTTTCCGCTAATGGGTTAGTTGTTTCCATTTTAATGATTTCGGTGCGTGGAGACAGGTAGGTGCGTCTGTCGCCAGCTGTGCTGTTTATATTTATATTATCTCTGTTCATCTTTATTTCGTCTTTAATGTTTTCTTACCCTTTATGATATACATGCCCGATGGCAGACTGTCGAAGTTGGTGCCTACATAGCGCCCGTCGATGGTGTATATGCGCTGTGCGCCTTGCTGTACATCGGTGTTTCCTGTCACATCGTTGATGCCCGCTGTTTGATTGTCCTCCTCAGTGAGTAACACAAACTGATTGGCGGCAGCAATAGTCGACTTAGGCATAATGATTCCGCGGAAAGGAGGTATGAGTTTATCCACACCCGTCTTACCTGGCATTCTTTTCCACATATCGTTTCCATTTTCATCGCGACCCAGCGTCCAAGGGTTGTTAGCCGACGTATCCTGTCCATCCCCACGTTGAAGCTTTTCGGTGCTTCCAGTGAACACGTAGCTTTGGTCATTTTTTCCTTCAGTAAAGAACTTTGGCTTGAGTCTGTTAAATCTCTTATCCTTGTCATTGCCAGACGCAGCTATTACCACTGTATTGTCAATCGCTTTGAACTCCTGAGAGGTGTGGTTCTTATTATCTGTAATGCGCAGCAAATAGGCTCTGTTCGCATCAAGCGTGCTACCATCGGGGATTGAATTGAACATATAAACTTCTTCCATTATATAATTACCAGTGTATTCGTTTATTTTACCCGTGCTTCTCTCTGTTTGTAAGTCCAAATAGTATGCGCGAATGCCCTGTGGTAATGTCACGGCGTATGGCAGGAAAATGGTGAAACAGTTCTTGCCAGAGGCAAAGTCAGAGAAGTCGCGGTAGGAGGTTAGAGAATTGTCTCCTTCATAATGAGCAACCGTTAAATCAGTGTTGTAACCACGATTTATGGTTGTGTTGTTAATGGTCATGTTGCATCTGTTGTAAACCACCTCATTGGCTTTGATGTCACAAAGGAACTCGTATTCTGCACCATCTTGCAAGCTCAGCTTGGTGCATGTACCGTTGCTCTTAACAAAGTTCACATCTTGACCATCCGCAATGGTGATGCCCGTTGCTTCAGGAAGAAACACGAGAGTGTGAGTTGGCAGTCCTACCGTGATAGTATGCGAATTAAATTCGCGTGACAAATTCTTCAGGTTCTTTTTGAAATCTTCATTTTTTACATTGCGCAAGTCTATAAATTCCAAATCGGGGCAACCTTCAAGAATTCCCGCACCAATCTTGCAGTTGGCACTGCCCTTCAAGATAAATCCTGTCAGGTTGGTATTTCCCGCAAAGGCACCATCGCCTACTTCCTCAACTTGCTCTTCAATTACAAAATCACCTGACATAACGCCATTTTCGAAAGCCCTTGCGCCTATTTTCGTTACTTTAGACAAGTCGTTGAAACTTTTGATACCAGCATTTGCGAAAGCTCTTTCTTCTATTGTAGTCACAGAAAGAGGAATGAAAAAATTATCTTTTTCAATAAAGGCTTTTTCAAACATGCCTGCTGGAATAGTTGTTGGACCCTCTGCTAAAGTAGGTACAACTGGTTCCTTATATCTAGAAGAAATTAGATCATACGAATATTCTGCAAAAGATTCCACACCCGAACGTTGGTCAGTGCCTGCGGGCAGGTTTTTATACATGTCAGTAATTTTGGGATCATTGATTGCTTCACCAATCTTCGCTGTTGCAGGAATGGGTGTTGTTATATCAAATTTGTCTCCCTTGAAAGCCTGATAGCCAACGAATGTTATATTTGAACACTCAAATTTTGACTTTGAAAAACTTCCCTCAAAGGCTTGTGGACCTATGGCTGTTGCACCAAGAATTTTGATTGGTTGAAAATTTTTCGAATATTTATATTTTTTTTGTTTGTTACCCTTTAGTACAATCTCACTATAAGGTGCCAAATTGGTTTTGTAGAAGGCACGCCAACCGATGTACTTCAGATTTGCTGGGAAATTTATCATCGTGACACTGCATTGATAAAAGGCGGCATCCTCAATGGCTTCTATCGATTCAGGAAGCTCCACATTATCAATTCCTCTTTCATTGATGAATGCATAGGAGCCGATGGCTACCACTGTCCAGTCCTTATTGTTATACTTGACAGTTTCCGGAATTACTACTACAGGAATTTCATGTTTTGTATCTGCTTCTGAATTTTTTGAATCAAATGGTTTGTCTGTTATAAATTCTTCTACTAACGTAACTTTCGGTGTCCCGTTGTAGCCTTTCCACTGGTCAGGGAGTTTAGCCGTTGCATTGGCTAACTCCTGCTGTGTTGCTTGCTCCGTTGCAGCATTTGAGTTTGCCCATGTCACTTTCACGGTTTTGGCTGTGGCATCTACCACCTGATACCAATAGCCATCGACTTGGAATCTGTCGCCCACGTTCTGTGCAGTGATAGGCAGAGCCGTTATCATTAGCAGCACAAGCGCAAGCCATGCGCTGCGGTACTTCGCTTTGTTGTTGTAATTTTGTTTCATCATTCTAAATAATATTTAATTGTTGTTTTATGTCGTTGGACTGTTACTCCTGAAAAGAATTGATGAATACGGACAACCTCCGTGAATATCCGTGAAGCTCCGATGCAAAAGTTTTATTGGTGTTCGATAAAAATAAAAGTGCGTGTGAATATCAAGCGTATTTCTAAAGCGAAGTGAAAACAATAGGTTTGCTTTTTCCTTATTTTTCTAAGAATTTAGAATCAATGTATTTCGTGAATGTTTCCCGATACATATCGCCAATAGGAATATTTGTATTATCGCCAAGAATTACTCGGTTTTTAATAATTTCCTCTATTTTTAGCAAGTTGATAATCCATGAGCGATGTATGCGCATGAAATTTTTTGGTAAGTTTTCTTCCATTTTCTTCATACTTAGAAGTACGATTAATGGTCGTCGTTCGCTATCAAAATGTATTTTAAGATATTCTCCCATTCCCTCAATGCAGCGTATTTCGTTTACATTGATACGCACAACTTTATGTTCATTTTTTAGAAATAGAGTGTCGTCATTAGGTAAAGCTACTTCTTCAACTTCTTTGTTTAAAAGTTCGTATTGACGTTTTACGCGCTCGGCAGCTTGCTGTAAATCGGCTAATCCAAAAGGTTTTAAAAGATAATCGACTGCTTCGACTTTATAACTTTCTATCGCATAATCACTGTATGCGGTGGTGAAAACGATGAGAGGACGTTCTTCTAAGGAACGAACAAAATCGAGCCCATTTAGGTCAGGCATGGTAATATCAATAAAAATAGCATCTATTTTTGTTTTTTTTATTATCTGCTGCGCTTCAATCGCATTTTGGCATTCGCCTACAAGTTCTAAAAAAGGTGTACTTTTAATATACGATGCTAATTGTTGTAGTGCCAAGGGTTCGTCATCAATGGCGAGTGTTTTAATTTTTATATCCATATTAAATTTTAATCTGTTGTTAAAGTTTTCATTTTAAATTTGTTTTATCGTTCAGAGGCAAATCTAATGTAACTTGATAGAAATCTTTTTCTTCAACGATAGTGAGTTTATGATTGTTTGGATAAATTAAATTTAATCTTTGTTTTGCACTTTTTAATCCTAAACCACCTTGCTCGTTCTTGGCATTTTGTGGCTTTTTATTAAAACAAGTGAAACATATTTTTTCGTCTTTTACATTTAACGAAATATCTATGGTGCATTCTTGTTGATAGGTTACACCATGTTTGAACGCATTTTCAACAAAGCAAATGAGCAACAAGGGAGGAATTTCTCCAACAGAAAAATAGTCTGGTATCTTGAAATTTACCTTCACTTTCTCAGTGTATCGCATGCGCATGATAGTGATAAATCTACCGATAAATTCGCTTTCTTTTTGCAATGGGATTAGTTTATGGTTGCCTTCATACAACACATAACGCATCATTTTCGATAATACAATAATTGATGTTTTAGCTTTTTCAGGGTCAATATCCACCAATGCATGAATATTGTTGAGCGTGTTCATGAAAAAATGCGGGTTTATTTGGTATTTCAAGTATATTAACTGCTGCTCTAAACTTTTTTGTTGTAATGCACGCAACTTTTCAAAGTCTTCATTCGAATTGAAAAACATCTTCACACCGAAGTTCATACCAAACATTAAAATAACGATAAGTACATGAACGACTAATACTTGTGCAGCAATGTGGGGAGGAAGAATTGATATGTCGTTGTGTAAGTTGGCTGCAATTTCACTCTCTGCTATACTTTGAAAGAAATGATTATGAACTAATACAGGATGAAAAAAATATTGTGCAATTGTAAAAAGAATAAGTAGAACAAATAAAAAAGCAAAATATTGTTTGCGTTTTTTTTGGTAAACAATTTTGGGAAGTAGGAAAATATTATGAATGAGAAAAAAAATAAAGAATAATGCCAATATTTTCCAAGCACTTATGACATGATTCCAATTGAAAGGTTCATAGGTGTCTGTAATGCGTAGCAGCATAGCCATAATGGGGATTGTAAACACTACAAACCAAATTGTAAGATATAAGGTATTTTCTTTATGTTGCTCAATGTAGTTACGAATAGATTTTATCATTTTTTTATTTTTCTACATTTAATAATTCTTTAAGGGGACTCAACCTTTCGTATATATGGAGGTGTTTTATTTGACCAACATTGTTTGGAAATGAAATAAATAGCATTCTTATAGCCTATTGGTTGTAGCCCTAACTATGTTTTGCAAAGTTACAAATTTAATTCAAAGCAAATACTAATAAGCACCCCAAAAAGAAATAATAATTTTATCTTTAAGCATAAAAACACAAAAAAGATAATAAATAATTTGGGTATTAACAAAAGTTAGCGTAACTTTGTATCCGAAAAATGCGCCTGTGGCGGAATTGGCAGACGCGCTAGACTTAGGATCTAGTGATTTATATCGTGCAGGTTCGATTCCTGTCAGGCGCACATTTTTTTATCATTTACGGATAACTCTCACCGATTTAATTCACTTTTAAGAATTATGACTTATTCTAATAAGGGCTTACTTGCATTGGTAATAACACTTTTTTTTTCACCAATGTTAGCTAAAACGTATGGTCAAAAAGTAGCACTATACTATAATAAGGTTGAAAATTTAAAGTTTGGCGACCGATTAAGTCTTCGTACAAATGTTATTGATTGGATTGTATTGACTCCTAACTTCGGTTTGGAATACATACTCGGCAATAAAAGTTGGAACAAGTGGACATTAAGCCTTGACGGTAAGGTAAATTGGAAGACACAACCCAAAGATTTAACTTATAATGTTTATGATATTTACGATGGAAAAGTGGCGTTGCGTAAATATTGGCATGGAAAAAATCCACGCCGTGTGTTCTATTGGGGTGTATATGGAGGTGCCAATAAGTTTGATATAAAGTTTTCGGAAACTGGAAAAAGAGGAAATGCTTTTACAGGCGGATTGATGTTTGGTACAGTTACACAACTTTATGGTTATCAAAATGGAGCAAGTCTTGATCTTGATTTGGGCATTAATGCTGGTGTGGTTTATGCAAAATATGATGAATATCACCGAGAGGTGCAAAATAATCAGCATATTTACAATATTACAACACCGCAAAACGGCTACAAATTAACATTTGACCCATTGGTTTATGCTGCCTCAACCGACATAGTACGTGTAGGATTGGTTTATCATTTTGGAATAAAAGTTGCCAACCGATACAAGAAACGCATTGTTGTTGATGAACAATATCGTTTAGAAAAAGCCAATGAGGCATATCGCAAAGACACCTTGCGTGAAGCAAAAGCAGAGCGAAAGAAAGCTAAAGAAATAGAAAGAAAACGCAATAAACGTTTGAAAGAATACGACAAAGCACAAAAACAAAAGGAAAAAGCTGCTGAGAAAGCAGCAAGAAGAAACGAGGAAGAAAAGAAAGGAAATAAGAAATGAAGAAAATAATTACCACTTTCTTGAGTTACATGGCAATGGTTGCTGCTCATGGACAAGCGATTTCGGTAAATACAGACGTGGCTATGGCTGCTTTACAAACCTATAATATAGGCGCTGAAATGACCATTGGCAATCGTTCTACTTTGGGATTAAGTGTCTTTACAAATAATAAACCTTATTGGAACAAAGAAGCAAAAGCTATAGGAGTACAACCAGAATATCGCTATTATTTTGGTGGTCGTCCTATGTATCACCACTTTGTGGGGGTGAGTGCATTGGCAATGGATTACGATGCGAAATGGAAAAATACTCGCCACGATGGTTTTGCAGTGGGAGCAGGATTGACTTTTGGTTATGTTGTTGCCTTGTCTAATCGTTGGACTATTGATGCTCATGCTGGTGTAGGCATGATTATATTTCATGAAAAGAAAATTACTGATGGATTTCCTGACCTAAAAACAACAGTAGGTTCTGTTGCAAGAGATGGTTTTAAAGGTACAATCTTGGCTCCAACAAAAATAGGAATAACCCTGTCGTACATAATTAGATAAGGAGAAGATATGAATATTAAAACAAAACGTTGCCTTATTCTTTTTGCAATATTACTATCTGTCATCGGAAAAGCTAATGCACAGGTACTGCATATTACTGGTAACATCTATAAAAACATGAAATCAGCTGAGGGTGGATATAGCAAAGTACCACTTTCAGTGCCCGTTTATATTTTCGATAATCGCAACGAAGCCAATAAACAAGCTGATAGCTTTCGTAAGAAAAGCAAAGATATAAGTCAAGAGGTTACTATCCGCAGCAACGCAACGGTCAATTCTGATTATGAAGGACACTTTGAAGCTGATATTTCAGCTAAGGGAGCTATCATGGTTATTAATGAGGGCGAAGTGAAAGTGGTAAACATCAGCTCTAAATTGCAATATGATATTGTATTTACAAGTAGAGAAAAAACCATTTTATTAAAAGGAACAACAGTCTTTGGTAAACGAAACGGATTGGATATTGTTGAAATGAAGCCAATTGACGATGGACCTAACTTACATTGGGACGTTACAGTGAAGTTGCCAGAGTGGTACACGAAAGAACATTCACGATTGATTTTCCAACCAATGGTAATTAATTGTGAGGAAGAAGATACCATTCAGTATCTTGAACCATTGGTTTATGAAGGCAAAAAATATCATAATAATCAAATAAGAAGAAAGAGTTTCGATTACAATCGCAACGATTCCTTGCACAATTATTTCATTGAAGACACCCCAACAACCACTGACGAGTTTACTTTTCATTGGGAAGTAACCTATCCAAAGCCTAATCCTAATAAAAGTTACAAGTGGGGTTCGGTATTGAGATTAGAAGATTATACACACATTTATTTTGAAGATAAATCGAAAAACGGTACTTGCAATACTCGAAAACCATGGAAATTATTAGATGTTTCAATGGCTATGAAGGAAATAAAACTAACGCCTGATTATTACGAACAGGCTCGTGCGCAGTTGAGAGAAGTGCCACGAGATTTGCAATTAACCTTCAATGTGGGTAGTGCGGAACTAACTCCCGATGCTTCAAACCAGCTGAATTTAGAACAATTAGTAAGAGAATTAAAATCATACGGTCGAGCATTGATGAATTTCACCGTACAAGGAACATCGTCGCCAGAGGGTAATGCTGCGTTTAATACTAAATTGGCGAATGCAAGAGCAAATAAAGCATTGCAAATCATTGGTAGTCAGATTTCAAGTGCAGGCTTAGAAGTAAAAGAACCATTGGTTTACACATGGTTTGATGTTGCCGATTCGCTCCAAGCACGAGGTTTGGAGGAAGAAGCAAATACACTTCGCAATTACGCTTTCAATAATAATGCAAGTGGAATAAAGGAGATGCAAGCCAATTCGGCAGTGCAAGAAATCATGCAAAACCAGCGTTTAATGCGTTGTACTTACACTTTAAGACAAAACAAAGTACTCGAACCGCAAGAAGCATTGTGGACTTACTATAACGATAGAGATTATCAAAAAGGTGGGAAAAGTGTTTTTTCAAATGGCGATTACTATAATTTGTTTACACAAATAAAAGATTCTACTGAATTGCGCAAATTAACTTATCGTGCTTGGGAGGAAATAAAAGTGCGCAGAACAGCCGCTTATAGTCCCTTTGCAGCCTATATTGCCAATCGTGTAGCTTGTTATGCAATTCAAACTGACTCAGTAGACCTTTCTATTCTTGCCCCTTTTGTAGATATGAAAGCAGGTTTAGAAGTTACACGCCCTATATCTTTCGACAATAATTACCGATATATGGTAAATAGAAAAGAAATTGTAGCTAATCAAGCCATTATGCTTTTCAAGTCAATGAAATTGGGCGAAGCCTATCATTTGGCAAGCAAATTGCCTGATACCAATGAGTTTAAAGAAATAAAGATGTTCATTGACCTTGAAACATTATTCTTTAAACAAGGCAAAACACCCGATGAGGAACGCAGAGCAAAGGAGGCTTTAAGCTATGTTCTTAATTCTAATCCAGAGAATTATGCGATATTGAATTTCGAATTGGCACCTGAGTTAGGTAAAACTTACGAGGAATTAGAACCATTAATTGATGCTTTGCCTGATAATAGTGCAAAAAAATGGTATATGAAAGGTATCATTGAAGCAGGGAAACCAGAGATGAGTGATGACGAATTTATGGAATTGACAGGAAAATATGGTCCAGATGTAGCTTTGAGAATGAGCGATACAAGCAATCCAGCCCACTTGGCTTATTTCCAACATAGTTTCGATATGAATCCACAATACAAAGGTTATTTCAATTCTGATGCGAATTTACCTGATGATATACGCAAAAGAAACCCATACGATGAAAAGAAAGCTGACCAATACAGGCAGAAATTCATAGATTTAATGGTTTTGGCAGGTAAAATGGAAGCACCAAAAAATGAGGAAAGCGGAGCTGAAGCGAACAATAATAATACATTTGAAGAAGAAAATAGCACCGAAATGACAAAGAATGCAACAAAGGAGGTTGAAAAATGAAAAGAATAACAACATTGTTCATTGCGCTTTGCAGTGTTTCAGCAACCTTTGCACAAATACCAACCACACTTCCGACCGACACTTTGGCAAGAGATTTGACCGATTTGGAGGAAAAAATGGTTGCTGCAGACATTACAACACAGAGCGATACAGCTTATTATGGATTCAAGAAACAACAAAGTTTCAATGCTTTAGATTATAGTTTAGACAAAAGACACCGTTATGCTGGCGACAAATGGGCAAGGGGACATTTCGGCAAACATACCTTTTTTCAATTTGGGGCTAACGCTATAATGTATCAACACAATAACGATTACGAGCTAACAACACAAGCAGGATTGCATTTTAAGGTTGGAAAAGACCTGAGTCCGATGAGTTCTTTGCGCATTGGAGTAGGGGGGGAGTTAGGTTATATCACCAGTAAGCCAAATGTAAGCTGGACAATGCGTGCTGATGCCGACTATCTTTTCAACTTTTCAAACTATCTTTTGGGCTATCGTCCTGACCGTCCTTTAAGTGTTTCTGGTATTCTTGGTTTTGGCATACAACAATCTCATCTTACAAAATATGCAGGTTCTGAAATAGTTAATGCTATGAAAGAAAAGGCATTTTCCTTTAATTTACATACAGGTTTGCAGTTTAAATTTCATGCTGGAGCCCATGCTGCAGTGGCTATAGAGCCTTATATCATGGCTGGAACAGAAGGAATGGATTTAGCAAAAGCAAGCAAATTCAATCATTTCGGTATTGGTTATGGGGTAAATCTTTCTTATATTTGGTATTTCTACAATAATATGTCGGCAGAAAATAATGCTGGCGATTTTAAAAAGCGTTTCGATTCACATAATCGTTTGTTTCTTAATGACCCAAATAAAGCCTCATGGCGTCGTCCATGGTTCTTCCAATATAGCATAGGACCAGCCTATTGGCAGCGCACACCATTAAAAACAAGCGAAACTTTAGGGTATAGCATTAGTGCAAGTTTAGGTCAATGGCTTTCTTCAGCGATTGGTGTGCGTGGTGGTGTTGTTATTTCTAACGCTCCATGGACTAAATCTGAAGAGACAATATCGTTGCTTGGCAAGTCTGGAATATTCTTCGATGCAATGGTAAATCCATTTGGTTTCACACGATACTATAATTGGGATACCCCATTTGGAATCAATTTCTTTGGTGGATATGAAATGGGACAGCTCCAAATGGTACATGCTGATATTGATGAAAAAACCTCTGGTAAATATGCAGGTTATCGTTTGGGCACTCAATTATGGGCAAAACTAACTAACGACCTCCGTCTTACATTTGAACCAAGTTATATTTTTACGGAACATTTCGACCGCAATGATGGGCGAGTACGTTATGACCAAATGGATTATAAGTTGGGTTTAACGATGCTTTTCCGTGGTAAATCACATCGTAATTACGATATGCTCCCTGCTAAAAACGACCTTCCTGAATATGGATTTTTTATGGGTGGAGGTTTCGGTTGGAACACTACTGTTAGTAAATGGAGATATGCAGAAAAAAATCGTGGCCTACTTTTAAATGCAAACGCTTTTATTGGCTACAATTTTAATATGTATCATGGTGCAAAAATCATGATGGATTATGTTGCAAATCCTATTTGGCAACGCAGCGGAAATCATGATTTTGAGAAATTCACTTATAAGAATACGTTTATTTCAGCCGACTATCAATTTAATCTTCTCAACGCTATGGCGGGCTATAAACCTGGACGTCGTTGGGGAGTAAATATCTATGCAGGACCTTCTTTGGTATTAAGCAAGACAGGAAAGAAAATAGATTTAGGTGGAAACTTTGGCGGTATGCTTTCTTATCGTGTCCTTCCTTATCTTTCATTGTTCTATAGTCATACGGTTTATTGGATGCCTGCTGAACATTATAATTCTGCCCAAATTTATACAACCCCAGGGGCGGTATCCAATGTACTTACCTTTGGTGCGCTTTATCATCTTGATGGATTCTTCAAAACAATAAAGAACTTGCCTTGGAAAAATGCTCCGTCAGCTGGACAATCACGCTTTTTCTTAGATTATGGATATGGTTACGCGCTCTATCCTATGTTGCCAAGCAAAGCGAAAGACTCGTGGGGAACAACCATGCAACTATCTTTGGGGTGGTGGTTAAACTCATTTTTGGGTGCAAGAGTGGGTTTAAATATGGCAAAAGGTATCGATATGACCACTACACATACTGAAAATAATCGAACAGAAGATGTGCATCACGCTATTGGTTTAGGTTCTATTGCAGGCGATATTCTATTAAATCCGTTCGGACTTAATAAGAATTACAATTGGAAATCGTTAGTTGGTGCAAACCTTTTAATGGGTTATCAAAATGGTTGGCTCGTAATGAACGATGCAGAACATACCATAAAAGGTTCTAAAATTACCGTGAGTGGCTTCCGTTTAGGTTTGCAATTATGGACACGATTGAGCCGTGATTTGCGTTTTACAATAGAACCAATGTATTCTACTTTGAATGCTCACAATAATATTTACATTAGCGAAGATGGGAAAAATCTTTATCGCACAGCCGAAAACACGGCTACTCCTTTGCGTTTAGGCAATACTTTTTCGGTGCGCTTCGGACTCTCTGTGCCACTTAATCGTATTGGCAGACACGAAGATGCCGATATGACCTCTTTTGCATCGAAGAACCCTCAACGCTTCTTTGCTGGCATTGGTGGTGGTTGGAACATACTTTTAACCAAACATCGCTTGGCGAATGATGGTGCAAAGATAAACTTTACCGCCTTTGCAGGCTATCGTTTAAATGAAGTTTCAGCTCTCCGTTTGGGTGCAAATTATATTATGGATAACAATAAGTATGCTTATATTGAAAAAGATAAAGCTTATTTTGAGGAAGATAAGAAGAATATTGCCTTTATAGCAGCTGACTTCCAACTCGACCTTTTGGCTTATTTTAGAGGTTATAACCCTAAACGTCAGTGGAATGTAAACCTATATGTTGGTCCTGCAATTGCTATTGAAACGAGCAAAGACCACAATAAAGATGGTGCTATTAATTTAGGTTTGACTGCGAAGCATCAACTCTCTCGTAATTTTTCGTTGTTTTACAACCACGATATATATCTTATGGGATTCTTAGGACAGCCTACTTTATTACCAGGAACTAATCTTGTTGGTAACGTAACCGCATTGAATTGTATCAATTTTGGTTTGATGTATAATTTTAATCTTCCACTATTCTAAGTAAAAGATAAACCAAAAAGAAGAAATGGATTCTCATTAATAAAACGTTGAGAACCCATTTCTTTTTTTATTTGATAAAATCCTCTCATTATAGAGTTTATCAATACTGAAACACTATTTATCAACTTTTGAACAATATATTGATGAAAGAAAGTGGTAAGGCTACATTGTCTAAATGCAAGGCATTGGCAAATAAAGGGGCTATTTCTTCATCTTTAAATCCTGCAATTCCGCAACCAATGCGTGTAACAAGAAATGTTTTTTCTGTGTGTTGGCATGCAAAATCTATAAATTGGTCAATATAAGGTTTTATTACTTCAACGCCACCGTGCATGGTTGGAACGGCATAACTTTGTCCTTGCATTCCAACTCCGTTTCCCCATTCTGCTCCAAACTTTTTTAATGCTATTCGGGCAGCACCGCCACCATGATAGCCTTGCAGGTTACTACCAAAAACAAATATCTCGTTGGGTTCAAGCGATGTGATATGACTGCTTGCAACCCTTACTACATTCATTGTTTTTAAATTGTCCATCGGTTTATTGATTTAAGATTATTGCCTTGAAAATATTATTTATTCGTCCTCATCGTCAGGGTCAGCCCATACCACTTGTACACCTGTTGCAAAATCTTGTGTACTTTTGCGGGTATGTGGGTTGCGTCGGCTGGCTGGAAGGAATTTGCATTTCACACCTTTTATATTCTTTTTTATATCGAAATCTTCACGATTTTCTACGGGGTCGCTCTCTACTGTAAGGTGGAAACGACCTAAACCGTCTAAAACAACAGTATTTCCTTGGCTAAGACTGTAACTTATTTCGTCTACCAAAGCCATAATAATGCCCGTAACCTCGCCTCGTGTGAATGAAGTGTTCTCTTGAATCGCTTCGGCAAGGTCTTGTGTCGATGTTGTACCACTGCTAACGACACGAGCATGCCATTTTCCACCACGATTTTCTTCTTTGAATTTGCTTTGTTGTAATCTGATACTTATTGCCATACAATATGATTTAAGATTTGAATGTCATTGCAAATTTACATATATATATTGCAATGAAAGAATAATTAATAAACTATTTGCACTTAAAATTTAATTTATTTTTCCGCTAAAAGTGAGAAAAATTAGAAAAAAGGAGTAGGCGTATATAAAAATATACTCACTACTCCTTTACTCAATTTTTTGATTTTAAGACTAATATTTTATTTTCAATCCTACATAATAGCAGCGTGGTAACTGCGGACCATAGATGTAATTGGCATCACGATTCCATCCTTTGTCAATATCACGTTGATAAACGTTGCCAATATTCTGTATACCCATGTTCAATTCAGCCTTTACTTGTTTGTAAATTTCAAAGTCGTAACTTGCTTTAAAACTTAAAGTAAGGAACGAAGGTGTATTAACGGCTATTGGTTTTGATACGCCTGACCCTGCGGCATGACCTATTAACATTTTGCCATTATAGTTTCCAGAAAGCGCAAACGATAGATTTTTTACAGGCGAACTTTGCATCGTGAAGTAGCCATATACATTAGGTGTACGTAAAAATTTCTTTTCTGCTGGTGCATTTTCGTCCCATTCTACTGCTTCTTTATATTCACTACGTTGCAAAGTGAGTCCACCTTGTATTTGAAACCACTTTACAAATGCAGCTTTCCCTTCAATATTCATACCCCATACCGATGCTTTATTGGCATTGAAACGCTCCATAATTCTAATATTGTTGTCGTCATGTTCGTTTAAAACACGTTGTGCGAAAACATTGTCCAAATGGGTATAAAACATTTCAACCAACAAATTGGCTTGCACATTGCCAAAGTTGTGATACATATCTGCCGATAAGCTGATACTATTTGAACGCTCTTCTTTCAAGTTTTTTGCCAAATAAGTCTTGATACGCTCGCCCCCTGCCATACTTGTATGGAGGTCTTCGTCGAATGTTTGTGGCGCACGGAATCCAGCAGCGTAGGTTAAACGTATGTTGAAATTGCGACTTGCATTAAAACGAATGTTGGCTCGTGGACTAAAAATCAAGTGGTTTATCAAGTTGTGCTTGTCGAAACGACCACCTAAGAGCAATCCCCATTTATCGTTTTTCCATTCGTTCTGCACAAACATACTACCTGTTCTAACCGTTTGGCGTGTAACAACATCATAGCCCAAAGCATGGTCTTTTAACGCATCGTAAGTATATTCAGCTCCTAAGGTAAGGGCAGCAGGCATGAAAAACAATTGTCCAAAATTATGAACAAACTGCATTCCACCCATGATATTCGTATCGTGGGTTTTGCTATATGCCTTCAATGCCTCCGCTTTACTTTCGTCAGAACCATCGCCTGTGCCGCCATAATAACTATCGCGCGACACGATTTGGAACGAAGTATAGGCAGTAAAATGATTCAAACCATTTGGTGTAAAGAGGTCGTAGCTGATAGAACCACCATTAATATTATGGTCTAACTTTTCTGCAATGTTGGATTCATGGGGTGGCAAGTGAAGATTGTTGCCACCACGACGAAACTCGTTGAGTGCATGGTATTGCAATTTAAGTTTAGAAAAATTGTTCAATCGCAAGAAAGCACCCAAACCAATGGTTTTATTAATAAGCTTTGGCAAATCGGTAAACCCATCATTATCACGGTCATAGCCACCACGATTTCTGCTTTGTCCATAGACCGAAAATCCTATTTTATTATCGCTCGACACAATGGAAGTGTTCAAAGTGGTGTTGTTATCAACCGTATGCCCACCTTGAAAAGCGGTAAAAGTATGGGCAAGTTCGGCAAAATTGCTGATAGGTTCTTTGGTTATGATGTTGATAGTACCACCTATTGCCGATGAACCATAGAGCGCTGAACCGCCACCACGCACCACTTCAACTCTCTCAATCATATTTGCTGGAATTTGCTCCAACCCATAAACGCCTTGCAAAGCCGAGAAAACAGGGCGTGAATCGATGAGTATTTGTGAATAGTGTCCGTCTAATCCATTGATTCTCACTTGCGAAAAACCACAATTGGCACAGTTGTCTTCTGTGCGAACCCCTGGTTGGAAGTTGAGTCCTTGTGCCAAACAAGTAGAATTGGTAAGGTTAAACATTCTACTGTCTATAACATTGACCAGCGTTGGAGCATTGCGGCGTAAGGAAAGACTACGATTGGAAGAAACTACTACTTCGTCTAACGAAATTTCATCGGTCGTTAAAGCAAAGTCGAGTGTAGTATTTGTATTTTCCTTTACCGTTATTTTTCGCGTTTCGGTGTGGTATCCTGTTGAGCGTATTTCAATAGTTTGCGCCCCTAAGGGGAGATTTTCTAAATGAAAATAGCCTTCCGCATTGGATACACTAACTATCATTGTTCCAACAACTTGTATCGTAACGTGCGACAAAGGGTCGCCTGTGGCTTTGTCAATAATATGTCCCACCACGTTAGCATTGGTTTTCAACTCTCCATTAGCACTTGCCATGAGTGGCAAGACCGACAATAACACTGCAAGAAGCCAGTGTTTGCCATGAATACATTTTGTGTAATGTCCTTTCATATCGTTTTTTTAGTTATTAATTCTTTGTACTGTGAACCTTTTGCATAAATACTATTGCCTTAGTCTGCAATTTTCCCTGCAAAACTGCATTTTTTTATGGGGGAATCATTTTTTGGAGCTTCCGCTTATTAGTTTGTAGCTTGCAGACAAATAAATCAATGAATTACGGTTGCAAAGGTAAAGGGGAAAAACGACTTGTGCAATACCTAAAATCGTTGATTTTTATTAAACTATTTAGACATTGTATAAATAATAAAATAACTTTTAAATCAATTAATCGATTGTTTTTCAATGTTTTACTCACTACCTAATAATTAGTAGTCTAATGTTTTCTTTAAAAAGAAGATAGAAATAAAATCCGCATTTCTTATTCTCTGATAACGCTTTATACAACAAAAAGAAAAGTAGAGAAATGGGTAAAATGTGAAAAATGACCCTGAAATTATCCGTATTATGTGAAATTTACCCCTAATTTTATGGGGTATTATGTGAAAAACGACACTAAAAATGGCGGTTTTATGTGAAAAAAGCACAAGAAAGCATGCCAAATTCCGTGAGAATGGTATATTTGCATTATCATAAAATGCGATTAAGATATGGAAAAACTCCTTAGAAGAAAGATAGATACTTATTTGGAAGCATGGAAAAATAACCCTGAACGAAAGCCACTTATTGTAAAAGGTGCTCGTCAGATAGGGAAAACTCGTTCCATAGAAGCCTTTGCAGCGCAGAATTATAAGCACGTTATCGAAATAAACTTTGTAGAACAAAAAAATATAGAGAAATTTTTGATGATAATTTTGAGGTTGATACCATTCTCAAAAACATCTCTTTGCTCAATCCTGCGTTTGAATTTGAGCCTAAGGAAACCATATTTTTCTTTGATGAGTTGCAAGCATGCCCTAATTGCGCCACATCGCTGAAGTTTTTTAAACTTGACGGACGTTTTGATGTTATTTGTTCTGGCTCGCTCATGGGTATACATTCCAAAGAAATAGAGTCGAATAGCGTTGGTTACAAAGAAGATTACGAAATGCACTCAATGGATTTCGAGGAGTTTCTATGGGCGGAGGGTTATGATGAGCATTTTATAGCCGACCTTTACCAATCGATGATAGACCTAAAACCGCTTTCTCAGTTGCAAATGGATATTCTTTTCAGTCTTTTCCGTGATTATGTAACAATAGGAGGAATGCCCGAAGTGGTCAATACATATATAAAAACCTTAATTCCGCAACACTATTATAAATTAAACTTTTTAAGTACCTGAGTAACAAAAAGTTGCTCAAGATTTTGCCATGTCAGAATTTTCACTTATCTTAGTGTTGTAAAAAAACAAGAGAATCCGACGATAGACATAGCAAAGATACAAATTAAATCTGAGAAACTCACTCCTTTTAGAGGAATATTTTCAATCATCGCCCAATCGAAATAGGGGATTAAATACAATCAGCCGATTGACCGCGTAAGTGCCTATGAACAATTAATGCAGATGAAACAGCAAGCCGAACAAGAAGTGGCAGAGGATAGCGATAAAACAACTCCCACAAGTGCTGAACAAAGTGGTAACACGCTATTCAGTAAGATTTTGAAATCCGTCATTACTGCCCTCACTGCTACATTCGCCTCTATCTTAGGCACTGCTGTATCTAATAAAGTGACAGGTAAAAAATCACGTTCCCGAACATCGACTACCGAA
>QWBY01001587.1_pt1 | contig 38492 bp, 38 predicted proteins | sample 1972471 | NCBI WGS metagenome assembly QWBY01 (sample SAMN09866722, study PRJNA288562) | Human gut metagenome isolate term6_stool, whole genome shotgun sequencing...
CGTGGCATATGTCCTTTCACCACAACATTGTCCAATTCTATGGTTGTAAGAAAAGTACTGTCTTTTATTTCGTCTTGACCGAAACAAAAGGAAAAGTTTACACAAAAGGCTAATAAAGTTAATATCTTTTTCATCAACTTGAATATTTATACATGTAAAAATCTGGAAGGATTTCTGATAGATTCCTTTTATACATTGAACAGTATTTTTTATTTTTCCCCCAATTCTTATTTCTATCAATGGGACAACCTCCTCCACATATAGGAAATACATTGCAATTGATACATTCATCAGAATCAAAAGGGTTGTGACCAAACATTGTTTCTGATAATTTTTCAAGGGATAGGGTTCCTTTTGCCAAGTCTCCAACTTTATTATTGGGAAGTCCTAAATGTTCTAGACACTTATATATATGTCCTTTAGAATCTATTGCTAATGAATTTTTACATCTAAACATGCATGGCATGGCTAAATTTGGAAGTTCAGGATATACTAATGCTTTCTCTTTATTCCTAAGTGCATCTTGGTCTTGCTTTAATAAATCTTCATGCGTAAAACAATTTCCCGATTTATCAAAATCTGTACGATCACGAACATAATTATGACTGATTGCTATTTGTCCCTTTTTAAGATATTCTGAAAAATTATCATTGAAATAATTTGTAATATCGCTAAGCGAAGTAGGATTAGTATGATCCATCGTAACCTTAATGCTTAGTGGAATATCTGTTAATGATACTAATTTCCTAATATTTTCAATGATTAGATTAAAAGAAGGTGTCCCATTGTTAAATATCCTACGTTTATCATGAGTTTCTGCAATACCATCAAGACTAATTTGAATATATTTTAAATTTAAAATATCCATTTTTTGTATAATAGACTCATTTAACAAACTACCATTTGTAATCATATCAGACGCAAACTTAATTTTTAATTGTCTTAAATGCTTACAAATTGAGTAAATTCTATCAAAGCCAAGTAAAGGTTCTCCTCCAAACCATGTAATATGAATTTCTTGCTGTCTATGTAAAGATATAAATTTAATAAGTCTACTTTCAATATCATCGGACATTAAGCCAATGTTTTTTTTACCATCTTCGAAACAATAGAAACAATTGAAATTACATTTCATCGTTGGGGCTATTGATAATATCAGCGAAGAGTTTTGAAACATGCTGCTATAATACTTGTATTTATAAACATTTAGTTCATTATAATCATCATCTACTAAGATGCCAGCATTCTGCAAAATAGCACATACTTTATTTTCAATAACATTGCCTTTCTTCTTGATATTTTCATATACAGAAAACCATTGCTTTGTTTCCATTTTGACAAATCCTGTTGTCAAAGTATTATAAATAAATGTGCTATTATTGCAAGTCTTGATAACATTGAATTTAGATATTTTCATACATAATTTACATAAACAACGAGTGAAAAAACCTACTCTTATTATCCATCATAATTATGATGGATAATAAGAGTAAATATAAACCTAAGTAATGAACATGATACACTTTAGTAAGTGAATTATATTAAAAACTATGGCTTTTGAGGGCTGACTTGTGTATTATTCGAAGTTGATGGTTGACTTACATGTCCATTATCATATCCACAATCGCATTTAGTTCCATACAAAAGACTGTGTCTATAACCTTGATCACATTTGGTCGCACCACCAAGAATATTCTCCTGCTCTTCGGGTTCTAGAATGTTAACATCTGAGTTAACACCACTCTTCAACAAAATAATGTTTGAATTTTCCATAAATATTGTTTTTAATTGATACGTTGCAAAGATACAAAATCTACAGAAATATGCAAGAATATATATGTTATTTTATAAAGAAGACTTGTTTTTAACATTTCAGGTATGACAAATAGCACAGAAGTACGCGAGTTCGGGATAAGAAAAGCACTTAAAAGTTGGTAATCTCGCTTATTATTTGTATCTTTATAGGTGATAATCAATAAGTTACAAATAGAGTTAAAGCAATGATTACCAAAGACAAAGTTACTGAAATATTCTGTATTATAGATGTATTTAACAGAAATTTGAATTCTGAACTCGAAAATAACCTTTTTCTACCTACTAATAACGGTAAAGGAAAACGTTATAGAAATCGTAAAGGTCGTCTTTCTGGGAGCGAAATTATGACTATTCTTGTGTGCTATCATTTCGGTACATACCGTAACTTCAAGGAGTATTACCTCAACTGCATTCGCGGACAACTCAAGCAGGAGTTTCCCGATGCTGTATCCTACAATCGTTTCGTGGAACTCATGCCACGTGTTTTCTTCCAGATGATGATGTTTATGAAGCTTTATGCCTTTGGCAAATGTACAGGGATAACGTTTATCGACAGTACCATGATACCTGTATGTCATAATGTACGGCGTTATTTCAACAAGGTGTTTGCCGGTTTCGCGAAGAACGGAAAAGGTACTATGGGTTGGTGCCACGGCTTCAAACTGCACCTGCTCTGTAATGACTCTGGCGAGGTTATAACCTTCTGTCTTACAGGGGCAAATGTTGATGACAGAGATAAACGGGTGTGGAGCGTATTTACAAAAGTCTTGTATGGAAAAGTGTTCGCTGACAGAGGATATATCAAAAAGGAACTCTTTGAAACATTGTTCGACCAAGGCATACATCTCGTACATGGTCTGAAAGCGAACATGAAGAACAAACTTATGCCTATGTATGACAGAATCATGCTTAGAAAGAGATACATCATCGAATGTATCAACGAGTTGCTCAAGAACAAGCGAACTCGCGTACCTTTTGGTCGGTGATAGCTCACCTTTCGTTTTTCCGTGGCTGCTCCTCCGCTTTCTGAAAACAGAAAAGAGGCTGTTCCAGTAGGATACCAGAACAACCCCTTTTATATGGTTTTGCCCATAATTGGACTCCCCCACAAACTCCAATTTGAGCCGTCGGGAGCCACGATTAGCCGATTATTTCTGCATGTTGGCGAGGCGCTTGTCGATGTGAGCGACAGTGTGGCTTGCCAACTGGCTGAACATTGCGAGAATGTCCTTCACGCTACTCTCTTCCTCAACCTGCTCATCGATGTACTTGGCGATGAAGTTCTGCGAAGCGCGGTCTTTCTCTTCGTCAGCCACGTCAGCCAACTTGTTAATCAACTCGGTCACATACTGCTCGTGTTTCAAGGTCTCTTCAAACACGTTCTTTGGGTCGGTCCAGTTAGAAGGAACGGCATCGATGGCGCCTACCTTCACCTCGCCGCCACGGTTGAGAACGAAATTTGCCATATCGAGAGCGTGCTCGTTTTCTTCCTGAGCCTGCTTATACATCCATCCAGCTAAGCCTTTCCACCCTTCCTTGCGGAACCAGAATGCCATGCCCAAATAGAGGTTTGACGACCACAATTCAGCGATAATCTGGTCGTTGAATGCTTTCTGCATTTTTACACTGATGTCCATAATCTATAGTTTTTTAAATTGCTTGTTCAGGCAAAGTGCTCGAACTTCTACTGCAAAAATAACACATTATTTTGATATGCCCAAATACAGAACATTAATTTTATAAAGTGTTAATAATTTGATCTCCAAGCACAACATATCGTAGCCTTCGTGTTTCAAACGCTCATTGCGTTTGGTGGCACTGCTCGGCGCAGTATGATTTTCATACACTGGTTAGTATGCCGACACGCATCGGGGAAGTTGCGGTCAGGCCTCATTACAACCTATTTTGTTCCTAATTTCTTTTTTATAAAGGAAAAATTTGCTATCTTTGCGCAATATAATGCTCACGGGAAACATCAGTCTGTAAACGTGATGACCGTTCCATTCAGAAACAAAGACAACTTCAGCACATTGCGGTAGAAATGAAACCGTTGTACGCTTTATTCGCCCTTTTGCTGCTGACATCGTGCGATGTCGGTACGGCTTTCAGGCGCATGCTCAACGATGATGTTCCCCACGATTTTGGAGCGACCTACGAAGAACCAGAGGAGGCAACCATCATCTACAGCGACGACGGCTATTCGGATGGTGGAGGCGACGACGAGATAGACGATTGGATCAGTTGGGCTCTCCGGAAACGGCCCTACAAATTCGGTCAACAGACCGAAGAACTCGACGACGATGACCTCAAGCCCATCCCGTTCATCGACCAGTAGGCTTTAATAGAATAGGTAAGCCGGTGGCTTGGCCAAGTTTGCAGTGAGCCGCACTTGGGTCAACGGTCCTTGACAGGCTGGGAAAGATAACACCGCATTTATTTTGTATTTTAGATAAAAACAACATAAAACAAAGGCTAATTATGACTAAGACTTTTCAGGAGGCTATGGCTCATCGCCGCTCTTACTACGCATTGAAGAATGAGTCGCCCATCACAGACAACGAAATCATCGACATAGTCCATTCGGCGGTCAAGCACGTTCCGTCGGCTTTCAACAGCCAGTCAACCCGTGTTGTGGTATTGCTCCACGACAAGCACCAGCGAGTGTGGGAAATCACAAAGGACGTACTTCGGAAAATAGTATCGGCAGAGGCTTTCGGCAACACAAAAAACAAGATTGAGTCGTCCTTCCAGAGTGGTTACGGCACTCTCCTCTTCTATGAAGACCAACGTCCGGTGAAGGCTCTTCAGGAACAGTTCCCCCGCTACGCAGACAATTTCCCCATTTGGTCGCAACACACCAACGCTATGCACCAGTTCGCAATATGGACGATGCTCGAAGACGCCGGTTTCGGTGTGAGCGTGCAGCACTATAATCCACTCATCGACGAGTTGGTGGCAAAGGAATTCAATATCCCTGCCGAGTGGACGCTCATCGCACAGATGCCATTCGGCGCTCCTGCTGGCGAACCAGGCGAGAAAGACTACCAGCCACTCGCCGATCGCGTACTTGTTCCATAGCGAACGGTAGGGCGAGCGACATCAGTCGGTCAACAATATCATTGATATTAAATTCCAGCTTGTCGCCCGAAAGACAGACTTGGATTTAACACCAATACCTATAAATTATGCCGTAGAAGTTCGTGTTTTTGAGTTTTTTTATGTTACTTTGCAATGATAACATTGCTTGATGGAGCAAAAACAAAGGCAATTACGGATGAATAAAGCCCTAAAATGGTTGGTAGCCATAGTGTTAGCACCCATTCTGCTGTTTCTGATACTAACGTTGCTGCTTTACTTCCCACCCGTTCAGAACTGGGCAGTAAGGCAAGTTGCGTCGTCTGCCTCCGAAAAAACCGGCATGGAGATAACCTTGGAGCGCGTCAACCTGTCGTTTCCACTCGACTTGCAGCTCGACGGACTGAAAATGCTCAAGCCCAACGACTCTATTCCACAACAGAAAGACACCGTAGCCGATGTGAAACAGCTCATTGCCAAGGTGCAACTGTTGCCACTCTTGAGTAATAAGGTGGAAATCGACGAGCTGACATTCAAGCAACTCAAAGCCAATACAACCAATTTCATCGGCGATTTGCGTATCAAGGGCGACCTCGAACGGCTGCACCTCATTAGTCATGGCATCGACCTCAAAGGCGATTCCGTCAGGCTCAACGTGGCCGAAATCCAAGGTGGCTGGCTCGATATTGCCCTGGGCGACACCGTTCCTGAAGACACCACGAAGGAAAAGACGCTGTGGCGCATCAACATCGACCAGCTGAACCTCGCAAAGACTGACTTCCGGCTTCACATGCCCGGCGATACGATGAGCGTCCGCGCCAACTTCGACAAGGCCACGGCGAAGGCAACGGAGCTGCTTTTGCACGACGACATCTATAAAGTGGCATCGCTCGACTGGCAGGGAGGACAGTTCTATTACGACCAAAACTACAAGCCGCACGCCAAATCAGGGTTCGACGGCAGCCATATAGCCATGACCGACGTGAACATCGGACTCGACTCGTTCGTCTATGCCAAACCGAACATCAGCGCCAATGTGAGGACGGCTAACATGAAGGAGAAGAGCGGATTGTTGGTTGAGGACTTTCGGGGTCCGTTTCGCCTCGATTCGACCAGTCTGTACCTGCCCAATATGTATCTGAAAATGCCGGGGACGGAACTCGCTGGAAGTTTTCAGATGGAGATGAATGCCTTTGATGACAATGCCCCCGGCCGGCTCTATGCCCGACTGAGCGGACATGTCACCAAGAGCGACCTCAAGCCTTTTCTCACCTCGCTCGAACCACGGCTCTACAATTCGATTCCAAACAAACCCCTGACCGTCCAAGGACAGTTGCAGGGCAACATGAAATATGCCACCTTCAAGCAACTGCACCTGAAGATGCCTGGGCACTTCGACCTCCATGGTACGGGATGGATAGCCAATCCGACAGATTCAAAAAACATGCGCTCCGACCTCGCCATCAAAGGGACGGCAGAAGACCTCGACTTCGTCAACAAGATTCTGCCCAAAAACGTATCGAAGAACGTGCGCATTCCCCGTGGCATAGGGTTGCACGGTAACGTGAAGATACGCAAAAACCGATATATGGGCGATATTTTCCTGACCGAAAGCAAGGGAAAAGTGCACGTGAAAGGCAACTACAATACAGCCAACGATGCCTATAACCTACTGGCAAAGGCCAACAACCTGCAACTGCGACACTTCCTACCCAACATGGACGTGCATCCGTTCACAGGATTTATTGCTGCCAACGGGCACGGCATGGACTTCCTCAATCCGAAATCGGCGGTCAACCTGACTGCGAAAATCGACAAATTCCAGTACGGCCAATACAAATTGGATGGCATCGGCGGCAAAATCACAATGAAAAACGGCATCACCAATGCCCATATTCAGAGTAGTAACAAGATGATTGCTGGCAACTTCAAATATCATGGCAAGTTCACCGACAAGATGGTGGACGGACATCTCAAAGGCATGATTCAGCGACTCGACTTCCGTCGGCTGGGAGTGATGCACGATCCGTATGTGCTGACAACATGGGCCGACGTCGATTTGAAATCGAACCTTAAGGACAGGCATTTCATCAAAGGTCCGTTGCGGCATCTGGTGCTCAACAACGAGGGACGAAAACACACCACACAGCTCGTCAAAGGCGATTTCGATGTGGTGGCGACAGTGAGGGGAACCAACCTCGACTCGCATCTAAAGGGACATCTCGCACAGGCTAACCTCAAGGCATTGGGAATGGTTGACAAGCCCTACGTCGTGGCAACTGACGCTGCCATCGACTTTAGGTCGAACATGAACAACTACTATCATGTGAAAGGCTATGTGGGCGATATGAGGCTGAACGAAATAAGGGGAAAAGACAACGTTCCACTCGTGGCCGGCAGCTTCGATGTGAATGCCATCATGAACGGAAACGACATCAAAGGCAGTCTGAAAGGTTTGTTCCCACGGGCCGACCTTTATCAGCTCGGAATTGTTGACCAGCCTTTCAATACTAATTTCTCAGCCGACATCGACTTTGCGATGAAGGGGAAGGACGATTTGATGGCCAAAGGATTGATTGGCGATGTGCAAGTGCAGACCAGAGACACGATTTACAGTCCGGGTGACGTGACACTCAATGTGCTGAGTCAGCGCGACAGTACGCATGCCGTCATCAAAGGCGGTGACTTCTTACTCAATACCGAACTCAATGGCAGCTACAAACAGGTGATGAACATCGGACAAGGCATCTACGGTGACTTGCAACGGCAGATAGCCAGCAAATATATCGACCAACCAGCACTGCGCCGACAGTTGCCCACGGGACACATCACGTTGCAGACTGGTACAGACAACATCTTTAGCCAGTTACTCGCTGAGCAAGGCTATCAGTTCACTACGGCCAACGTCGATATAACCACGTCACCCGTGGACGGTCTGAACGGGAAAATCATCGTTGACCAACTCGCCTACGACAGCTTGAAAGTCGATACCATGCGAATCACGCTTAGCAATAGCAACAACGGTTTGAATTATGAGATGGAGGTACTCAACAATTCCGAAAGTAAATACCCCTACCGCGGCTATCTGCACGGCTCGTTCTACGAACATGGAATAGAATCGTCACTCGCCATATTCGACATGACGGATAAAACAGCACTGGCACTCTCCATGAAGGCAGGTATGGCAGACAATGGAATGCGGGTAAGCCTCACATCGCCGAAGGCTATACTCGGATACAAGGAGTATCAGGTGAATCAAAACAACTTCTTATATATAGGTAGGGATAGACGACTCTCCGCCGACTTGCAGATGCAGGCAACCGACGGTGCCGGTCTGCAGTTGAAGACAGAAGACAGCGACTCGACTTCGCTACAGAACCTTACCCTGTCGGTGCATAGGTTCGAGGTCGGACAACTCCTATCAGTCCTGCCGTTCGCACCGAATATAACGGGTGTGCTCGATGGCGACTACCACGTGGTTCAGACATCGAAGGACATCACTGTGTCGGGCGATATGAACGTTCAGGACATGGTTTTCGAAGGCAGTCGATTGGGCAATGTGGGCACACAACTCGTCTATATGCCGCTTGAAGACGGCACCCACTTCGTCAATGCTATGATTACTCACAACGAAAGGAACGTGGGCGAATTGTCGGGAAGCTATAGGAGCGAAGGTGGCGGCTCACTCGACGCAACATTGAACATGGACCGTTTCCCACTCAACTATATCAATGGGTTCGTGCCCAATCAGATTGTGGGACTACAAGGTGAGGGAGACGGAGTGCTTTCAGTTCAAGGGCCGCTTAATAAGCTCGATATCAACGGTGAGATATACCTCGACTCGGCACATCTGGTCAGTGTTCCTTACGGCATTGACATGCGATTTGCCGACGACCCCGTACTCGTCAAGAACAGCAGGATAGAATTTGAGAACTTTGAGATGTTCGCCAACAACGATTCTCCACTGAATATGTCGGGGTATCTCGACTTCTCAGCGCTCGATCGCATGAATATGGATGTGCGGATGAGGACCAATAACTTCGAAATCATCGACGCAAGGGAGAACCCACGCTCTGAAGTCTATGGCAAGGCGTTCGTCAATTTCATGGGACGGATGCACGGTCCTGTTTCCAACCTCAACCTTATAGGCAAACTCGATGTACTTGGGACAACCGATATGACGTATGTCATGCGCGATGCCATACTGACAACCGACACGGAGCTCAACGATCTCGTACAGTTCACCAATCTGAACGACTCTATTACCGATGTCGTTCGTCGGCCTGACCTGACTGGTTTCAGCATGAAACTGGGCTTGGATATCGACGAGCAAGCACACATCGTCTGTGCGCTGAATCCCGATAAATCGAACTACATCGACCTCTTCGGAGGTGGCTCGCTGTCGCTCAGCTACGATCCGACCAACGACTTGCAGCTCAGAGGACGTTATACGCTCAACGACGGGGTGATGAAATACTCACTGCCGATTATCCCACTGCGCACCTTCAATATACAGGATGGAAGCTATATCGAGTTTTCGGGCAATCCGATGCAGCCACTTCTTAGTATCGTGGCAACCGAAGACGTCAAGACCAGCGTAACCGATGGTTCGGGACAGGGCAGACTTGTCGATTTCGCTTGTGGAGTGCGGCTCACCAAGAGATTCCCAAAGCCCGGAGTAGAGTTCATCATCAACGCACCGGAGGATCAGGAAATGCAGAACACTCTCAGTACGAAGAGTGACGAGGAACGCTCTAAACTTGCCGTGACCATGCTGGCATCGGGAATGTATTTCGATGGTACGATCAACTCGAATGCCAACGCTGCGATGAACAGTGCTTTAGCAGGATTCCTCCAAACTCAAGTGAACTCCATCACCGGACGAGCACTCAGCTCAATGGGGCTCGACATTTCGGCCAACATGGAGAGCGCAGCCGACGCCAATGGCAGCCTTCACACCGATTACACCTTCAAATTCTCGAAACGTTTGTGGGACAACCGACTGCGCATCATCATGGGCGGACGTGTCTCTACTGGCTCAGAATTTTCAGAACGAAACGGAGCATTCTTCGACAACTTGTCTCTGGAGTACCGACTCAATAAGAAGGAGACGAAATACCTCAAAATCTATTATGAGCGAGAGGCTTACGACTGGCTCGAAGGTGAACAGGAAGAGTTCGGAATCGGTTTCATGTGGCGACGAAAGCTCCGCAATTTCAAGGACATCTTCCGCTTCAAGAATACTGATGATGTAAGTGTCGTACAGCCATCCAGCAAGCCCAAGCGCGATAGCCTAATCAATTTCACCAAATGAGAAGAAGTAATCAGCAGAAAGAAGTCAGCAACCAGCAGCCGGCACTGAGCCATGTCCGCAATTTCCTCATCATTGGAATTGCGTTATGCCTCGCATGCTCTTGGCTTGCCTCATGCAGCACAACCAGTGCCATACCCGAAGGCGAACAACTCTATACCGGTATGAAGGGAACGAAATACGAAAACTACGACCGTAATGAGCATTTCACCTCCGTTCAGGAAGAATTGAACGTCCGTCGGCGAAAATTTGCTCTACAAACGTGGCTACTTCGATGGCAAAATACGCCACGAACCCATACGGCAGCCCAATCCGAAGAAGATGAAAATCCAGTATTTCGTCAACATGGGGCACCTGTGGACCATCGACAGTCTGCAATACACCAACTTCCCGACCGAAGCCGACAGTCTCATCCATGCCGATAGCGTGAACGCAGTCATCCACAATGGTGACCCATTCGACGTGGCTACTCTCGAACAGGAACGCCAACGCATCACTACCCTTTTCCGTGACAACGGCTACTATTACTATCAGAACAACAATGCCAGTTATTTGGCCGACACAACTGTTGTTCATGGCAAAGCCATCATGCGCCTACAGATGGCCGATTCCGTGGGAGAGCGCACCATCCGTAAGTGGCGCATCGGCAATATCACCATCAACTTTCAGAAACAATTCATGGAAGAGCTGGCCAATCAGCGCAAGTCGCGACGTTACACCATCAACTACAACGGCAAACGCACCCCATTGCGCAGCCGTGTCATCTCCAACGATTTGCTTCTGCGCAAGGGAGACCTGTACAGTCTTGAGAAACATCAGGAAAGTCAGGAGAAACTCAATGCCACCGGACTTTTCACCTCAACCAATTTCAACTTTACACCCCACGACGACAGCGACACGTGCAGCATTCTCGACCTCGATATCGACTGTTTGTTCGACAAGCCCTATGATTTCTATGTCGAAGCATACGGCCGTGGCAAGACGAGCGGCAAGTACGGACCGGAGCTGATTGTCGGTTTGACCAAGCGCAATGCATTCCGCGGTGCTGAATTGCTGAACGTCCGCCTTCACGGTGCCTACGAATGGGTGACCCGCCGTAGCGACGACGAGGAGCATTCGGGCATCAACGATTACGAATATGGTGCCGAGGCGAGCCTTCAGTTCCCCCGCATCCTCAACCCGTTCCAGACTCCCCCACGCATAAGACGTGAGCGAATGCGCAAGAAACTGGCAGCGGCCATTGCCCGTGGCGAGACCCCTCCTGCCTCCAAACCACACCGACAATATTTCGAGACGCCAATGACCACCATTAGCGCGTCAGCCAATGTCATCAACCGCTCCAAATACTTCAAGCGGCACGTCGTCTCCAGCGAGATCGTTTACAGCTGGCGACCCAACGAGCGTCATTCCTTCGTGTTCAAACCGCTGTCCCTTTCCTATGAGTACATGCACAGTGTGACCGACCGTTTCTTGTCGCTCGTCGATAGTATGCCTTACCTCGAAGTGTCGATGGCCGACCAATTCATCCCCAAGGCAAGTTTCCAATACACCTATCAAAGTCCATTGAACTACGCCAACCCCATCAACTGGTGGACAACGGTCAGCGAGGCATCGAACATCCTCGCCGGTGGCTATGCCATCTTCGGGCAGAAATGGAACGAGAAGCAAAAGACGATGTTCAAAAACCCCTTTGCCCAGTTCCTGAAGGTGGAGACCAACTTCACCAAACTGTGGTCGCTGGCCAAAAAGAGTTCTGTGGCGGCCCGCATCAATGCAGGTGTGGTGTGGGCATACGGCAACAGCAGCGTGGCGCCCTACTCTGAACAGTTCTTTGTTGGTGGTGCCAACAGCATCCGTGCCTTCAATGCCCGTGAGATAGGACCGGGGAAATATCGTTCCACCTCTCGGATGCGGTCATTCGTTGAGCAAACTGGCGAGATAAAGTTGCAGGCCAATCTTGAATACCGTCCTCATATTTTAGGCAACCTCTACGGAGCGGTATTCCTCGATGCGGGCAACGTTTGGACGATGAAGGCCGACGAAGGGCGTCCCGAATCAGAGTTTAAGTTCAACAGTTTCTTCCGACAGATAGCCCTCGGCACAGGTGTCGGCCTACGCTACGATCTCGGTTTCTTCATGATTCGTGTCGATTGGGGCATCGGTCTGCATGTTCCTTACGATACAAGACGGAGCGGATTCTATAATATCGACCATTTTAAGGATGCCCAGACATTGCATCTGGCCATTGGTCTGCCGTTCTAACCCCCGCTATCAACTCATCATCAACATCCCAACGCACTAACAAAAAATGGACCATATCGACAAAGCTATCGACTTTCTCGACAATCTTGAGAAGCTCGGCGACCAGCTACAGCGTGCCGCCAGTCAGCAACAGCTCTTCCTCTCACGGATGCTCGAACTCTCACGGGCTGGCGACGAATCGTCCGAAGAGTATCTGACACTCCAACAGCAAAGTCAGAACCTACAGGCCATGATCGACAAATGGAAACCCATCTACGAGGAGCGGCTGGCGATGGTGCGGGAAGTGAGGCGAAAAAAATAATTTAGCTGTCCCCGTTGCTATCTATTCCATAATAAAGTTGTACCTTTGTGGCAGGTCAAACGAATTTCAATCAGTTCTCAATAATCAAAGTAATCATATCACTAAGATGAAAAAATTATCCACAATCATCGTGCTGCTGGCTTTGGCCATTGTCTCACAGGCACAAGTTTCACGTCCGAAGCTCATCGTTGGCCTCGTTGTCGATCAAATGCGCTGGGACTATCTCTATTTGTATAATGACGAGTTCGGCAGCGATGGTCTGAAACGACTTCTTGCCGACGGGTTCTCTTTCGAGAATACCCACATCAACTACGCCCCCACCATAACGGCAGTGGGCCATTCATCCATATTTACGGGTTCAATACCGGCAATCCACGGCATTGCGGGCAACTATTTTTCAGATAACAACAAGTTTGTCTATTGCTGCGACGACTCAACCGTCATGACCGTCGGCTCAACCAGTAAGGAAGGAAAGATGAGCCCACGGCGCATGCTGACCACCACTATTGGCGACCAGCTTAAGTTAGCGTCCAATTTCCGCTCAAAGGTCATCGGCATATCCCTCAAGGACCGTGCCTCCATCCTTCCCGCTGGTCACTCGGCAGATGCGGCTTATTGGTGGGATACCTCTGCAGGGCATTTCATCACCTCAACCTACTACATGACAGAGCTGCCCTCTTGGGTACAGGAGTTCAACAAGAAGAACCACACAGCAGCCAATTTCAACATCAAGACCTCCAACCTTGGCGTCACGATGACCTTCCGAATGGCTGAGGCAGCTTTGGAGAACGAGAAACTCGGACAAGGCGATGCCACCGACATGCTCACCGTCAGCGTCTCATCGACCGATGCTATCGGACACAAATACGGAACGAGGGGAGCTGAAAACCACGACGTCTATATGCAACTCGACAAGGATTTGGCCCATTTCCTCAACACCCTCGATGCGAAAGTAGGGAAAGGAAACTACCTTCTCTTCCTCACAGCCGACCACGGGGCTGCCCACAACTACAATTACCTGAAGAGTCACCGCATCCCTGCAGGTGCTTTCGAGTACAACAAAGCCGTTCGGGAGCTCAATGCCCATCTACAGTCGAAGTTCGGCATAGCCCCTGTCTTCGGAGAGGACAACTATCAGTTCTACTTCAACGACAAAATGATTATGCAAGCCGGAGTAGAGAAGCAGGAAGTGATTGATGAGGCCATCGATTTCCTCAAGTCCGACCCTCAATACCTCTATGTGTTCGATGAGGAGAAAGTGGCAACGCAGACCATGCCCGACTTCTTTAAGGTACGCATGCAGAACGGTTATTTCCGCAATCGGTCGGGAGCAATAGGCGTAGTGACCCGTCCGCAATTCTTCGGAGCCAAGGACTCACCGTCATACACTGGCACTCAGCACGGCCAGCCTTACCCCTACGACACCCATCTGCCATGGATTATGTATGGTTGGCATGTCAACCCCGGCGAATCGTCCATCGAAACGACCGTCAACGACATCGCAGCGACCGTCTGCAGCATGCTGAAGATACAGATGCCCAACGGTTGCATCGGCAAACCGAGAATCCACTGACAAGCAGTGTCTGCCTCACGTCATGCGGCAAGCCGAGGCATCATCCTCCCCTCCGCCAGCTGACAACGAGCCACGACAGACCACAACAACAATAGTAATCACACAACAAAGCGGCCACCGCTCACCCACCCGACGGTTGTTCACACCGTTCCATGTGGCGGGACGTGGCCATACAATACGACAATGCACATCGCAATAGCAGGAAACATAGGAAGCGGAAAGACAACGCTCACCAAAATGCTCTCCAAGCGTTACGGCTGGAAGCCAAGGTTTGAGTCGGTGGACTTCAATCCGTATCTCGACGACTATTACAAGGACATCAAGCGCTGGTCGTTCCCCATGGAGGTATTTTTCCTCAAGGAGCGTTTCAAGGACCTAATTGAAATAAGCGAAAGCAAAGACGACATCATCCAAGACCGTTCCATCTACGAAGGTGTCTATGTGTTCACCGCCAGCAACTACGCCATGGGCAATCTCGACGAGCGCGACTACCAAACCTACATGGAACTCTTCGAGGACATGACCGACATCGTGCGCTATCCCGACCTGATGATTTATCTACGGGCATCGGTTAGTCACCTTGTAGCCAACATAGAGAAGCGAGGGCGCGACTATGAGCAGAAAATGCCGCTCGATTACCTTGAGAACATCAACAAGCGATACGAGGATTTCATCAACTGCCAGTATAAAGGACGTGTGCTGACCATTGATGTTGACGAGCTTGATTACGAACATGAGCCCAAGGACTTTGGTTTCATCACCGACAAGATCGACCGTGTGCTCTTCGGACTATTCTAATAACGTTTCAAAAACAAGTAAAACAATAACGAATATGCATATAGCAATAGCTGGAAACATAGGAGCTGGAAAAACAACACTCACCACCATGCTCGCAAAAAGATACGGATGGAAGGCACATTTCGAGCCTGTCGATAACAACCCCTATCTGGCCGACTATTATGAGGATATGAACCGCTGGGCATTCAACCTGCAAATCTACTTCCTCAACAAGCGATTCCGCGACGTAGTGGAGATATCGCGATCGGCCGACACTGTCATCCAAGACCGTACGATATTCGAGGACGCAAGGATATTTGCCCCCAATCTACACGATATGGGACTCATGAGCGACCGTGACTTCGACAACTACACCCATTTGTTCGACCTCATGCTCAGCCTCGTCAAGCTCCCCGACCTGCTCATCTACATAAGGTGCAGCGTTCCCCACCTCATCGACCACATACAGATGCGCGGACGCGAGTATGAGCAAACCATGCGCATCGACTACCTCCGGGGTCTCAACGAGAGATACGAGGAATGGATTAAATCCTACGACGGACACCTGATGATTGTCGATGGCGACAACATCGACTTTGCCAACAATTCGCAAGACTTTCAGAAGGTTACAGACATGATCGACGACCGTCTCTTCGGCCTATTCCCCATAAAATAGACACCGACGGTGAGCCACCGACGAAATTACATAACAATCTTTGCAATAACAACTATATGGAAAAGGTAAAAACACTCATCATCGGCAGCGGCCCAGCGGGCTATACGGCTGCCATATATGCAAGCCGATCTAACTTGCAGCCAGTACTCTACCGTGGCATCCAGCCCGGTGGACAGTTGACAACTACGACTATCATTGAAAACTTCCCCGGTTTCAAGGACGGCATCGATGCCAACCAGCTCATGATGGAGATGAACCAGCAGGCCGTCAACGTAGGCGCCGACGTGCGCGACGGAGCTATCGTCAAGGCCGACCTCAGCAAGCGCCCGTTCATTTGCGAGGATGAGCGAGGCAACGTCATCGAGGCCAGCACCGTCATCATAGCAACGGGAGCAAGTGCCAAGTACCTTGGACTTCCCGACGAGGAGAAATACCGCGGACAGGGTGTCAGTGCATGCGCCACATGCGACGGTTTCTTCTACCGCAAGCGCACGGTGGCCGTCGTCGGCGGTGGCGACACAGCCTGCGAGGAGGCCATGTACCTGTCGGGACTGGCCAAGAAAGTGTATATGATTGTACGCAAACCGTTCCTCCGTGCTGCCGAAATCATGCAGAAGCGCGTCATGGAACAGGAGAACATAGAGATTCTCTTCAACACCAACACAGTCGGTCTCTTCGGCGAACAGGGTGTTGAGGGCGCTCATTTGGTAAGGAACAAGGGCGAACAGAACGAGGAGAACTACGACATCGCCATCGACGGTTTCTTCCTTGCCATCGGTCACACACCGAACACCGAGCTATTCAAAGGACAACTCGAACTCGACCAGCAGGGATTCATCATTACCAAACCCCGCTCGGCAGCCACCAACATCGAAGGAGTCTATGCAGCCGGCGACGTTGCCGACCCAATCTACCGCCAAGGTGTGGTAGCCGCTGGCACTGGCGCAATGGCCGCCATCGAGGCAGAGCGATTCCTTCAGGATAAGGGCGAGAAATAACCGTCAGAAAGCATCCCCAATCAGTTTACTATCATAACTATCAGCCTGTGAGAAAACCAACAGCGAACAACAGTATCACGTTGGAGATGGGGAAAACTATCATCCTAAGCCTGTCACTCCTCGTGATGGGCTTTTTGCTTGCTGCTTGCAGTCAGCAGCCTACATCAGCACCCAACCCGAAAACGAAAGGACAAAACATGGAAGAAAAGACTAAATTCACAAGGCCCGACGACGCAACGCTACGTGCAAGGCTTACTCCCGAACAGTACGAGGTGACCCAACACGCTGCCACCGAACGGCCTTTTACCAACGAGTACGACGATGAGTTCAGAAAGGGCATCTACGTCGATGTGACAACGGGCGAGCCACTGTTCCTATCGACCGACAAATACGACTCCGGATGCGGGTGGCCCGCATTCACGAAACCCATCAGCGATGACCTCATCGACAAACATGCCGACAACTCGCACGGCATGCTGCGCACCGAAGTCAGAAGCAAGACGGGCAATGCCCACTTGGGACACGTTTTCAACGATGGCCCGAAGGATAAGGGAGGGCTGCGCTATTGCATCAACAGCGCATCGCTGAAATTCATACCAATCGGGGATATGGAAAAGGAAGGATACGGAAAATACATGAAACTCCTACGGCGGGAGAAGGAAATATATGTTGCCGGCGGCTGCTTCTGGGGTACCGAGCACTACATCAAGCAGATAGAGGGAGTCATCTCCACAGAAGTGGGCTATGCCAACGGCACGACCAAGAATCCAACCTACGAGGAAGTCTGCACCGACCGCACGGGCTTTGCCGAGGCCGTGCACATCGTTTACGACCCGTCGGTAGTCAGTCTTGAGTTCCTCATCGGCCTTTACTTCGACTCCATCGACCCAACGAGTCTCAACCGACAGGGAAACGACCACGGAACACAGTACCGCACTGGCGTTTACTTCACCGACAAGGCCGACAAGGACATCATCCGCAAGGTATTCGACAAGGAGGAGCGAAAACACTCCGTTCCTCTCGAAGTGGAACTGCTACCGCTGAAAAACTTCTACAGAGCCGAGGAATATCATCAGGACTATCTCGACAAGAATCCGACGGGCTACTGCCACTTGCCAAGGTCGCTTTTCGAGTACGCACGCAAGGCAAAAATGAAAAAATAGGTCGAGCCATCCATTGGGATGACAACCAGACGATTGTAAAATATTTTCAGCATCGCACTGCCATTGCTCACCAATCGCAAGGTGAAAGGTCAGCTTTCAACCGACAATAGGTCAGGTTTTGCACGTCAATAGGTCAGGTTTTGCACGACAATTCCTGACCTATCGCCAGTGACACGCTAACACACTGCGAGACAAACCGTTGCAGACGAGGTGAGAAAAATGGATTTTTGTCAATATTTTTGACCACTCAAAGAAAACGCAAGGGCAGCCACTATTCCCTGTGAAGGAAATAAAAGAAGAAGAAAATCTGACATATTATTGTCCTTTCATGACAAAATGAGTAATTTTGTAGTGGTATTCGGAAACAAACCGCAAAGAGACTATGAACAGAGATTATACTTTTCGTCTGCTCTACGACGAGGATAATGGGGTTTATCGCACCCAATGCGACGAGCTGGCCGACGTGATTGACTTCGCATGTAGCAAGAACTACATCGAAACCATTGAGAAACAGCTGCTTGGGATGGCCGATTGCATGACCCACCGGGGTTGGAACGAGCCAGCCACCGTTGCGCGATTGGAGGGCTTGCGCCTGACATTCGTGCCCGAATGCCGCTTTATGGACAATTGGGAAGGTGAGAACCACGAGCTTTATCTCAAGGCACTCAACCTACTGATGCACAAGCACTACGGACAGAAAGACAAGGCTGGCATGGACTATTATTTCCATCCCGTACGCGTTTCGGCACGATGCGTGTGCGAAAAGAAGATGGCTGCCCTGCTCCACGATGTTCTTGAGGACACTGATACCACCGAGGAAGAACTGCGCCGACTCGGTTTCTCAGCTGAAACGGTAGAGGCCGTGGTTGCATTGACACGCAAAAAGGGTGAAACTTATGCCGAGTTCATCAGACGATGCGAACGGAATGCCACGGCGCATGAGGTGAAAATAGCCGACTTGGAGGACAATATGACCCTCACCCGCTTGACCGATCTGAAGGAAAACGACCTCAGCCGACTGAACAAATATCTGCATGCATGGCGCTATCTCAACGGATTGGAGCCGAATGTGGCGAATATCAAGGAGTGACTTTTTACATAACTATGTATAATGAAAAAGAATAAGATTTGCCAGAGTTGCGGAATGCCGCTCAAACACGACCCGCAACAAGGCGGAACGAATGCCGACGGAAGCAGGAGCGACGTCTATTGCAGCTACTGTTATGCAGAAGGCAAGTTCACAGATGAATGCAACGATGTGCGCGAATTTCAGGAACATTGCCGTCAGATAATGATGAAGGGCGGACACAACCGAATCATGGCCTGGCTGTTCACACGTGGCATGAAGCGGTTGGAACGTTGGAAAGAAGGGGAAAAGGCGTAAAATGAAGAAAATAACCACACACGAGAGTAACACAAAGGCCTATATTGGCATGGCACTGTCAACGCTCATCATCGGACTGTCGTTCGTTTTCGTGAAGATAGCGCTACGTGTCTCCTCCCCACTCGACCTGCTCGCCCACCGCTTCAATGCGGCAACAATCGCCCTTTTCGTGGTGTTCATGCTCGGCTATGTCGAGAAACCGCAACTCAACCGAAGGCAACTGTGGCAGTTGTTGTCAGTGTCGGTGTTCTATCCGTTGCTGTTCTTCGCACTGCAGGCCATCGGACTGCAATACACCACTGCATCGGAGGCGGGCATTCTGTCGGCCATCACACCGGTGATGACGCTCATTCTGGCATCGGTCATGCTCAAGGAACGCAGTTCTTTCGGGCAGATTATGGGCGTCATCGTGTCGATTGCCGGCACGTGCTACATCTTCCTGATGAGCGGAACGGCCATACAGGGCGACAGTATGCTGGGCAACATCCTCATTCTGCTGAGTGTTCTGTCGATAGTTTTCTATTATATCTTCGGCAGGAAAATCAACCACAACTACCGTTCGATGGACATCACCGTCGTGATGATTATACTGGCAGACGTGGTTTTCAACGTTATTGCCTTGGGTTATCACATGGCCGACGGCACTGTGGCGGACTATTTCGCACCGGTTTTCGACCTACAATTCATCTATGCCATCCTCTACCTCGGCGTCTTGTCGTCGTTGGTCACCTCGCTTTTCAACAACTACGCACTGGCCCACATCCCAGCGTCACAGGTTGCCGTGCTCAACAACCTCACGCCTGTGATTTCGGTCATGGGAGGCATCATGATTCTGGGCGAACAGCTCCATCCTTACCATTTCATCGGTGCGGCACTGGTCATCATCGGCGTACTGGCAACGACACTGTTTCAACACAAACGATAGGCCGCCTCGCCTGAACTGAAAAGTGAGAAGCGACGCTGCACAGGCACTGCGGTCATGAACATCGAAGGCAAAGAAGCGGAAAAATCAGCCGAATTGCCGTGTCGGAAATGCTAAAAAAGCAAAAGAATAAGAGATTTGTCTGCGTTTTTTTATTATCTTTGTAGCACTGTTACAATTACAAGAAACAGACAACCGCATGCGTCGGCAATGCAAACGTGAGTATGAAGCACCTAAATGACTATCAACCAGCAATGGGAATACCGGCTAAAAAGATGCGAAACATCATCTTGCTCTTCGTCATGCTGTTCGTAGGAACAGCGTGCCAACAGGGCGGCAAGAAGTCTGACGCACAGGCAAACATCGAACGTGATGCGGACGAACGGGAGATACCACGCTTCAACGGCAACGAGAAAGAACAATATTCCTACGAGACCGATCCTATCAACAGCATCAAAGCCATGACACCCGAAGAGCTGGGACCAGAGGAAAAGATGGAGCTGAAGAGCATGAAGGACAAAATCGACCATGCAAAAGTAAGCACCTATCACAACCTGCGATATGGCTACAAGATGAAATACCTCAATGTGCTCGTGCCACAGGACGAGGCCGAAAGTGGCGAGGGAAAGGACTTCAGCTACAACGGCATCACACTCTCGGTGTGGGGAAGCAACAACAATCTGGAATGGGATGTGGAAACGGCCATGAAGATGATGAAGGAAAACAGCACATACACCAAGGTTCACGGCAACTACTATGTGCTGGCAGGACACGAGGACGAGGAAACACTCTACTATACCAAGGCGCTGCTCGTGAACGACACATGGTACACAGCACGCCTGACATATCCTGAGAAGTTCAAGGATATCGTCAAACCGCTCATACAGCAGGTAAAGGATTTCAATGTAGAGAAAAAGGCGACGCAAAGACGGAAAACCACATGCCAAATCGACAGATCACGCATCGACACCATGCGCCACCGTTCCACGAGAAATGCCAACTACAGGATGCTTAGGAAACTGATGCCCAGTCTGGATTAAAGCTACCAGCCAGCAGCAGCCAACACAGCAAGAAAAGGCGCACAGTCCTGACGGGTTCGCAGCTTTGTGCAGACAATGCAAGCTGACACCAAAAGGCAAGGCAAAAGACAACAAAAACGATACCTTATTCGTCACTCTCACCCCAAACGACTAACTTTGTGGGATAACAGTACGAGTCAATCAAATAATTAATCATTATGGAAGAAAAATTTTTTGCTCCATCAGAGCTAATCATCAATGAGGATGGAAGTATTTTCCACCTACACCTGAAACCAGAATTTCTTGCCGACAAGGTGATACTGGTTGGCGACCCAGGTAGAGTTTCGTTGGTCGCTTCACACTTCGAGACAAAGGAATGCGAGGTGGAAAGCCGCGAATTCCGCACCATAACAGGTACATACAAAGGAAAACGAATCACGGTAGTGAGCACGGGAATTGGTTGCGACAACATTGACATCGTAGTCAACGAACTCGACGCACTGGCCAACATCGACTTCAAGACAAGACACCAGAAATCGCCACTGCGCTCTCTCACACTCGTCCGTATCGGAACATGTGGCGGATTACAGGAATACACACCAGTAGGAACATACATCGCAAGCGAGAAGAGCATCGGATTCGACGGATTGCTCAACTTCTATGCCGGCAGAAATGAGGCATGCGACCTCGATTTTGAGGAAGCATTCAAGAAACACATGGACTGGAATCCACAAAAGGGCGCACCCTACGTCATCGACGCAGACAAGGAGACACTCGACCGCATCGCTGCCGACGACATGGTCAGAGGTGTGACCATCGCTTGCGGAGGTTTCTTCGGCCCACAGGGACGAGAGCTACGCATTCCGCTGGCCGATCCAACACAGAACGTCAAGGTCGAGGCATTCGAATATAACGGACACCGCATCACTAACTTTGAAATGGAGTCGTCGGCATTGGCAGGACTGGCGAAACTCATGGGACACCGTGCGCTCACCTGTTGCATGGTGATTGCCAACCGTCGGGCAAAAGAAGCCAATACCGGATATAAGAACTCCATCGACGGACTCATCAAGACTGTTTTGGACAGAATCTAAATGAACAAACTTATATCGCAAGATAACAATACCATTTGCGCCCTCGCAACACCAGTCGGGGGCGCAATTGCCGTTATTAGAGTTTCGGGGAAAAAAGCAATAGACATCGTTGACTCGGTTTTCAGCCCCCAAAGCAACAAACCGCTCAACAAGGCCAAGGGATACTCACTTCATTATGGGCAGTTGCTCAACAATGGACAAGAGACGATAGACGATGTCATGGTGAGCATTTACCGCGCGCCACACAGCTACACAGGAGAGGATTCCGTTGAGATAGCATGCCACGGCTCACAGTATATCGTCACGCAAATCATTCAAACCCTCATTGCCAACGGATGCCGACAGGCCGAACCCGGAGAATACACCATGCGGGCATACATGAACGGGAAAATGGACCTCAGTCAGGCTGAAGCCGTGGCTGACCTGATAGCATCCACCAACAAGGCCACACACAAAATGGCCATAAGTCAGCTCAAAGGGCACTTCTCATCTGAACTGACCACACTGAGAGAACAACTGCTCAAAATGACATCGCTGCTCGAACTGGAGCTCGACTTCTCCGATCACGAGGAATTGGAGTTCGCCGATCGATCCGAACTATTAGAACTCGCACAGCGAATTGACAACCGCATCACCACCCTCGCCCACTCCTTCGAGACGGGAAATGCCATAAAGCAAGGCATTCCCGTAGCAATCATCGGAAAAACAAACGTAGGCAAGAGCACCCTGCTCAATGCCTTGTTGCACGAAGACAAAGCCATCGTCTCTGATATCCACGGAACCACCCGCGACGTCATAGAGGACACAACGCAAATCAACGGCATCACCTTCCGCTTCATAGACACAGCAGGCATCCGTAAGACCGACGACACCATTGAAAATCTCGGAATTGAACGCACCTATCAGAAGCTGAACGAGGCCGCCATCGTCCTCTGGCTTCTCGATGAACAGCCTTCACAGCACGAAACGGAAGAGATGAAACAGTATGCGGCGGACAAAAAAATAATCGTCGTACAGAATAAAATAGACCTCAGCCCCACAGCAAGCCCCATAATTCTCACCGGCTGCGAGCCCTTTGCCCAACTGACAATCAGCGCAAAGCACAGAACTGGCATCTCTCAACTGGAGCAGCGTGTGTATGATGCGGCCGAAATTCCGGAAATAACCGAGAACGACGTCATCATCACTTCTGCCCGCCACTACGCTGCCTTGTCCGCTGCCCACGATACCCTCGTCCGCATCATCGATGCCATGCACCACGGTCTTTCTGGCGACCTCATAGCCGAAGATCTCCGCATCAGTCTTGAGCAATTGGCAGAAATCACTGGCGGCCAAATCACTCCTCACGAAGTCTTAGGAAATATCTTCAAACACTTCTGCATCGGAAAATAAGTCGTGATAAACAACGATTAATATCGACAACAAATGATAGTTAAGGTGCTCAAAATGAGCACCTTTCTTTTTAGCCTTACTTCCATTTTTGGCAAATGAGTGCAAGATTGCCGAGAGTTTTGGACAATGATGGACGATGATATAAGACTATTGAAAGAAAACGGGGTAATGACAGACGACTTTTTCTACAATAAATTAAGTATAAAAGTATAAAAAGCGTACAAATGACAGCAAGCAAAGAAAGAATTCTAAAAATTTGCGAGTATTGTGGGAAGAGCTTCTATGCATCAAAATCCACAACTCGTTATTGCTCCAAGCAATGCAACAGTTATGCCTATAAGGCAGCAAAACGTGAGGAGAAAGTAAAGATGGCTGAGACTATGAGCCACCGAAAAGCTTCCGAGAAATCCATGTCTGAAATCCTCGTGAAAGAATACCTCACTATTCAAGAGGTCGCTATACTTTTGGGACTAAGCAGACAGACCATATATAATATGGTGTATAGTGGTAAGTTGCGAGCATCCAAGATTACTTCTCGTTTATCTTTAATCAGAAAGCGAGATATAGATTATCTTGTTGATAGTTTGCCATACACCACAAAAAAAAGTGCTTCAAAAGAAGCAGTTCATGCAAACCGAGAGCTACCAGTTCCAGAGTATTACTCTGCCAAGGAAATTGCAGAAGTCCACAACACTTACGAGACCGCCATCTATGAGATAGTCAAGAAAGTCAAGATTTCAAGAATATCCATACAAGGAAGAGTATATTGGAACAAGAAAGAGGTGGATGATTATTTTGCACACCTGTCTCCAGATCCAACCATCAGTGAATGGATGACTGTTATGGACATTCAACAGAAATATTGTATGACGAAAACAGCCGTATATAGTTTCGTTAGTCACAATGCTATTCCAAGAAAAATGGAAGGTAACAATGTTCTGTATTCCAAGCGTCATGTACAATTGGCAAAAGGTGAATCCGTAGAAGACCAACTTTATTATACAATACCGGAGGCCATGAAGTTGTATGGTTTAAGTCAGGACCAGATTTATAAGCGTATCAAGAAATACGCTATTGAAAAGGTGAAGATTGGCAAGTATATCAAGATTTCCAAGCGAGATTTAGAGAAAGCTATCGGCAAGCCTAAGGTTATTTAGCGGTTATCAAAAGGTTAAGTTGTACCCCATTACATAACTCTATTATTTTGCAATCGATTTCAAAGATCTCTTAATACGGGATCATATATGAAACATAAGTATCACATTATAAAAAGTAAACATCATGGTAAATACATGTACAAGAGTTTCACTTCGCCAAAGAGCGATTAAAAACGACCGTATTTCTCTTTATTTGGATTTCTATCCACCAGTACGCAACCCTGAGACTATGCAAATGAGTCGCAGAGAATATTTAGGTATCTATATCTATGCTCATCCAAAGAATGAGATGGAACGTGAGTTTAATACAGATATGCTCAACAAAGCAGAGGCCATCCGTTGTATCAGAACCCAATCACTCATCAATGAAGAATTTGGTTTTTTGGACAAAACACGACAGAAAGCTGATTTTTTGGCATACTTTGAGAAGATGACACATAAGAAAGATGACAAGTGGACATGTGTCTATAAGCATTTCTTCAAATTTGTTCAAGGTCATTGTACATTTGGGGATGTGACAGTGGAACTTTGCAAAAAGTTCAGAGAGTATCTTCTGAATGCAAATCAGTTGAATCGAACAAAACAAAAGGTATCTCTCAACTCTGCAGCAGGTTACTACTCTACTTTCCGTGGTCTCTTAAAAATCGCCTATCGTGACAAGTGGCTGCGTGAGAACATCAATGACTATCTGGACAAGATTGAGCCACAAGATGTAAAGAAGGAGTTTCTTACCCTCGATGAAGTAAAGCAGTTGGCAGCTACTCCTTGCGATATACCTGTACTGAAGTCTGCCTCCCTCTTTGCTTGCCTCACAGGATTGCGAATCAGCGACATCTTAAAATTGCGTTGGGAAGACTTCGAGATAGCTCCCGACCAAGGCTATTGCTTGCGTATTCGTACCCAGAAGACTCAGACCGAGGCAACCTTGCCTATCAGCAACGAGGCATACGAACTATGTGGTGAACCAAGCACGGGTATCGTGTTCAAGGGATTGAAGCGCAGCATGATTAACCATCCCCTTAAAGCATGGTTGAAGAAGGCAGGAATCACCAAGCCATTTTCATTCCATTGCTTTCGGCACTCGTATGCAACAATCCAAATCGCCTTAGGCACAGACATTTACACGGTTTCGAAGATGCTTACCCATAAGAATGTAAGCACAACACAGATATATGCCGACCTCGTGAACGCAAAGAAAAGAGAGACAGCAAATAAGATTTCTCTTAAATAAATCCATTGCATTCATTTCATGGTGCCCGATATTGAAAAAATGTTCAATATCGGGCTTTTTAGTTAAAGGCTCCTAAAAGTTTTACGTGAGTCATGCGTGACTCACGTGTCTGTTTCTGCAGTTTTTCCTATTTTTGCGCCACAAATGATTAATAATACGCAATATGAAACAGTTTAAAAAAGAATTTTTGACACAGCATTTATTGGTTTTGTGTGCAATGTCTATCATTGGTGCACTTGTTCGCAACGAAGCTATGCAATATGGTGTAGACACCTTTAGCTGCAACTTGACGTTCGTTATCTCAACCACCATACTGATGGTTGTTTATCTCCATGCATTAGATAGTATCGTACGATTGCTTGCCCCATGGTTTAAGCATATCCTTTGTAATACAGTAAACAATACAGAAAGAAAGCGTCTGTCTTCTATTGCCGTCAATGAAACAAATACATATGACGAGGGGGAAGAGCTAAACCTGGAAGATGTAACTTTCGTCTATGCAGATGAAGCCTCTTCTTGTATTACAAGCTATGAACAGTTGAGACAGGAAGCATTGGAAGACAAAGCCAAAAAGGAAAAGGTCTTGTTAAACTCTGCTATCGATTATACCAGAAGAACTTTTGCTGCCTACATGAAAGAGGAGCATTTGAACCAACTTTGTGACAACATCGCTATTTTCCAGTGTTGTGCCTCTACACACATGAGACATCATTCATTGATTGTTGATAAGGCTATTCGTACTATTGACTTAATGCATTATGCTTGGAATATAGGAAACCTTTTCAAGAAGAAAGGCATTGATACAGCAACCTTTATAAAACAAGTTTTTGCTGATGCGCTGGTTGATGTGGAAATATCCACTATTATAAGGAAGTTAAGAATGGAAGGTACCTGCATCATAGAATTACTACCAAGCTTAGAGGTTCAAGGCGGAATCAAGACACATTATTGTTGCTGATAAGCATTGAGCGGTTATTCAGAGGTTATATCTCAGTGATATTTATCTCCATTACATAACTCATTTACTTTGTACCCGAATAATAAAAATGAACAGATATGATAAATGAAAGTATCACCTTTGATAAGTTACCACAAGCGGTATCTTATTTAACAGAACAAGTTATCGAGTTGAAGCAAATGGTATCAGCACTTCAACCTACATCATCAGCAAATAACCATATATTGGTTGAGATTGATGAGGCTGCTATTATTATAATGAAGTCGAAGCCAACCATTTATCGATTGGTTAACCAAGGCATTCTGCCATCCTATAAAAAAGGTAAGAAGCTATACTTCTATAAGGATGAGCTGCTTGCATGGATTGAGAATGGTCGAAAAGCTACCAAGGAGCAGAACCATTCTGAAATGCTAAAAGCCATGCAAGGTGGAATGAAGCGCAAACCCAAGTCAATGTATAATTTTTAACTCTATGCCAAATGACAGCTTTAAATAACAATAAGGAAACTTCCATCAATCCAATGATTATCATGGATAAGGCTATTGATATGAGTACTCGCCTATCAGGTAGCCAGTTTCCCGTAAGCATCTTTCCTGCCAAGATTCAGAGAATCATCAAGGAGGTACACGAATGCCACAGTTTTCCTACCGACTATATATCAGCAGCCATACTAACTGCATTGGCTGTTGGTATCGGCAACACGCACTTGGCACAGATGAAACAAGGTTGGCTTGAAAGTCCTATCTTATACATGGCTCTTATCGGAAGACCAGGAGCCAACAAGAGCCACCCACTTAGCTTCGCTATGAAGCCATTCCTCGATTACGACTATGAGCAAAACAAGTTGTTCGAGGAGCAATACTATAAGTTTGAGGAAAAGATGTGCATGTCTCGCAAGGAACGCATTGAAAATGGAGAGGATGGATTTCCGCAAGAACCTGTACGCAAACGTTTCTTGGTCTCTGATGTCACACCAGAAGGCTTGAGCTATATTCATGCGCAGAACAAGAGGGGTTTATGCCTATGGACAGACGAGTTGTCTGCATGGTTCAAGAACTTCAACCGCTATAACAATGGTTCAGAGGAACAGTTCTGGCTATCTGTCTTTAGCGCCAAGACAACCATATCAGACAGAAGAAGTTCCAAGAGTTCCATCTTCATTAAACGCCCCTATATCTCAGTAATCGGAACCATCCAAAAGAAGATACTTAGTGAGTTGGCGAAAGGCGAACGCTCCAGCAACGGCTTCATCGATCGCATTTTGTTCGTCATGCCTAACCTTCAGCAGAAAGCGAGATGGAGTGACCGAGAGTTGCCCGATAATATAGAGCGAGATTGGCAAGCCATCATTCAACACCTTATTGATATGGAGTGTCCAATAAATGAGCAACAGGAAATCGAGCCTCATGTCTTATCATTCACTGAAGAAGCTAAGGCAAGGCTCTATGAATGGCAGCATCACTTCTCCGAGCAATGCGACAATGAAACAAATGATACCATTGTCAGCATCTATTGCAAGTTGGAGATATACATCATCCGTTTCTGTCTGATTATTCAATTGGCACGATGGACGTGTGGAGAATGTGATAAGGAAGCCATCGACCTGCTGAGTGTAGAGCGAGCCATCCGATTGACAGATTATTTCAAGAACTCTGCCATATCAGTGCAAAATATCCTCAACGAGAATATGCTCACCGCTCAACAACAAGCAATCGTCAACCATCTTCCAGCAACATTCACTACAGCCCAAGCTCATGATGTCGCCAAAGAGAACGACATGAAGTCAAGGACATTGGAAAGATTTCTGAATGATAACATCGGAGTCCTATTTCGCAAAGAGAAGCATGGAGAATATTCAAAGATTAACTCGTGACGGTATTGTCGGTTTTGTCGCTTTTGACGGTTTTAATACCAAAAGCGACAAAACCGACAGAACCGCCACATAAAAAAAGAAATGAAATGAGTACACATAGATTCATATTAGAGCCATACAAAGGCATCGCTACCCGACATACATGTCCGAAATGTCATAAGAAACGTAGCTTTGCCCGATATATTGACACAGAAGGGAAGATTGAGTTTCCTCCTTACGTGGGGCGCTGCAACCATGAGCAAAGTTGTGGTTATCACTTCACTCCCAAGGATTTTTTTGAGAAGAATCCCGAAAAGAATGAGACATTCACAAAGGATGAGACTATTTCATATAAGAAGAGAGAAATGCCGAAGCCATTACCCACTTCTTATATAGACGAGAACATCATGCGAAGTTCTCAGAAATGTTATGAGGCAAACAACCTTTTCTTGTTTTTATCTTCTCAATTCGGTGAAACAGCTACTCTTTCTTTGATGGAGAAATATCATGTCGGAACTTCCAAACACTGGACTGGTGCCACGGTATTTTGGCAAGTTGACAATCAAGATAAGGTGAGAACTGGTAAGGTAATGCTCTATTATCCCGAGACAGGTAAGCGAGTAAAAGAACCATACAACCATATTTCATGGGTACACTCGCTTATCCCCCACACGGATTTCAATCTCTGTCAATGCTTCTTTGGCGAACATCTTATAAATAAAGACAAGACCAAGCCTATAGCATTGGTTGAAAGTGAGAAGACAGCCTTGATAGCCTCCTACTATCTTCCTCAATTCTTATGGATAGCAAGTGGTGGTAAGAATGGTCTTGCCTATCGGTAGATACCTCTCCAAAGTCGAGTATCTGAATCAACCTATCGGTAAGCAGAGAATTACATATATGATGACTTACTGTCGTATAGATTCATTGATTTACTGTCGTATATATATGCATGTCATATGATAAAACGTTTTACATGGAATGAGTAGAAAAAGCCAATTTTTTCTTTCTACTATATATGTCATCGATTAATGATTCCTATTCTTGCGACAACTCCCAAGGCATACACCTACTATATGAAGATAAAGGCATTTTTCTTTACAATAGTTTCATAAACAACAATGCCACTTCACACACCTTTTAGTGCGCAAAGTGGCATTAATTATAAGACGTTGAACGAGCAGTAACCCGTTGTATCTCTGTAGCCTTCTGTTGTCTCTATTCTCATTTTCTTCCCAATGCGATATGTCCCTTTCGTATATTTCTGACGTACATTGCCCAGATCAATTTGAAATTTTCTGGCAGTGTTTGGTCGGATGCCAAGACCTATCTCTATAAAGGCAGCATTCTTCAATGGAATCTTTTTCCAACCTTTATTTTCCTTCTCGATAAAGTACTCATAACCAACGATACAAGTCCATGGTGAATTGTTGGTTATAGTCAACGTAACAACTTGAGGTTTATTCGTAAAATGCGTCTGCGAGAGTTCCAAGCCAAGGTTTCCTTGTACAGAGTTGGCCTCTTTTGCTGTTTTGGTCTCTTGCTCGGATTTATTCTCTTGCACACTACTAGTTAAAGCACTTGCTTCCGTTACTTGACTATTACTTTTATCCCCAACAGAGCAAGAAAGAAACAATAAACATGCAATCATGCATCCTAGCAAAAAAATAAAATTAATTTTCATACTCATTATTTTTTATGTTAGACAAAAATGAAAATTACAAAGGTCACTATCACTAACCTATTTTGTTTTGGCTTTATTATTAACAGTTTCTTCATAAACAATCATCTATTAAAATCCTGACTACTACTATTGCTTCCACTTCCAAAAGAACCAAAACCATTCCCACTTGAAGAAGAACGTGTATTTGAATTGCTTTTTTATTGGACAGTAGTGAATTATGATAAATCGAGTTACTTCATTAAAATTGATTTATTATTGCTGCCATAGCCGATAATCTTGACATCTACTTTTGAATGGATTAAAGTTGGTGAACCTTGTATCTTGTATTGGAAGTAGATTGTATCTATTTTCTCTGTTGTGGCTATTTTAAGAGTTTTAACTTCGTCGAATATATCCAATGTTATCTTTTTGAATTTTTTATTGTCGCAAGCAACCACTTTTTTTTTAACAATATATCCTCGTTGGTCTGTCTTGTACTCAATAGCAACGTATGCTTCCAAATTATTTTTTTGAAACTCAATAGGATATTTACACTTTTTTTCCAATTCGTTTATGAACAACTCTCTATTTCTATAGCCAGGATTACCTGAGCTTACTTGGCGTACACCAAATAGTTGCGGAGATGTTCCCACAAGAGACACATTAGTATTGGAGTTGCATGAACCAAATACTACCAAAACTGTCAATAATATAATACCCACTAATTCCTTCATCTTTATTCTATATGATTTTATCCATGACTCCACTTTAAAAGTGGATTAAATTTGAATTAAACATATGCCTTGGAAAGCCTTTATGCAATCCTCGGCGTTAACTAACTCTGACAACCAGTTGGCGAACGAGTTGTTTATGCAACGTGAAAATGCCTCCTGTAGCCCAAATATAGCCCCAAAGTGGGGCGATTCGCTCTTTGAACTATTTTGTTGCCATCTTGGAGAAACCAAACCACTTTTTGCCTAAGTCCTTAATGGATGCACCTATGTGATATACACAGTTCGCTGCTCTCCTTTTTTTCTATTTTATCTGTCATATTTATATTCATTTTTCCAATATCACAAATTGGACTTTGAACATTACCATATTTAACAGCATTCAAAGGTAGTGCTTTTAGCCTTTAAGCCACTATTGCACAACCCCTTTTTGAAAAGAACGTAAAATTAATATATCTATTGCTGTGATTGTGTATTTTTAATCGCTTAACTCGTTGCACCGTACTCACGCCCCTTCCACTTAACTTTTGCCACATCCCGAATGGAATACCCCTTGCGGAGCAAACTAATAACTTCCCTATATTCGGCTTTCATCTGTTCTGCCGTTTTTACAGAGCCTACCTTGCCTACTGCCACCATTCAAAAGTGTAGAACAAAGTAAGCTCCGTCATGCCTGTCTCTCCAAGAAGAATTGTTCATTCTACTAATCGCCCAACATCATACACTTTGGGGTAATATCGGTGTAATCGAAAGTTAAATACGTTAAATTATTACCTTTTCGTATCTAAACAGAATCCACACAGTCACTTTTCTACCGTTTAGGACGTATAGTATTGATAACCAACTGATAGCAGATTTTGTTATCGCATTTATTACATCTTATATATTCTGCGGCACAGGAGAAATGATGTAGATTCAATTATAATAGAAGAACTTGCCCATTATTGTTTTTCCAGCCATTTTTTTACACACCTTATAGCTCTGATTTGTTCGCTTTCGCTAAACTTAGAATCGTCTTTCGTTTCATTTCCTTCCAGAACAGCTTCATAAAGAACAAGAAAATAAAAATCAGAAGAGTTTATCATTCGTTCCATAATTAGTGGAACTATTTGTTTTCCCATTGATTTGAGAGGAATGAACTCAGGCAATTTTGCATATGAATGTATGCTTGCACTGTATAGTGTCTTAGGATTATGGTCTATTGCTAAATTCCATTTATCCACTAAATTTGCAAAACGATTTCTTATGCTGTCTGGAACTTGTGAAGCCAATTCTTTTATTTTCTCTTTCTCTGTATTTGTTAGAAAGTCTCTCGTTGATAGGCTGTCTTGTTTGTTGTCAGCATTGGAATTCCAAATGTTCTCTGGTTCATGTACAGTTTGCAATGGTACTTTAACAATAGAGTCAGAAGCCGCTTGCATGAACTCAAGAATAGTGTACATAATACCGCTATTCCCCAAACTACAATCATTATAGATGGTATTTTTTTCGTCATAGTTTTTTAAAGACTTTTATAACTATAGAACGATAGGCTATTGAATTTATTGTATTGAATTGCAGTATTAATCAAAAAAACAATGGTGTTGATTTGGATTGCGTAATCTACAACTATTATAGCTTGACACAGTTTATCTTGAACTCTCTGCAACTAACACTGCTGCTGAATTACTCAATGGTAAAAAACATTTCAGGGCACAACTTAGACCTATCATAGACAGAAAGTTCTTCTTTAGTTTAATGAAAATCTATGCATAGTCCACACGTTTTTTGCAGATAGTCCACTATTCTTTGATGATTTTCTTTAACTCCTTTTCTATATTTTTTTTACATCTATATATTTTTCTTTTGTCATCTTTTATATAATCATCACATATGAAAAAAGTCTGATGATAATTTGTACCTTTTATAGTTAATACTAATCTTGGAGGCATTTTGATTATATCACAGAGAGTTGCATTCTGTAAGAGTTCATACAGTTCTTGAATTGATACATTATTATCAATAATATATTCATTATCATTAAAATAATTTTTCACCAATATTTGCTTACAAACTTTTTTGTTTATAAGATTAGGATGTATGCTATTTTTACAACAATTCCATAGGCAAAACAACCCACAAAAACAAAATATTTTTAATAACTTATTCATGAAGATAGTGTATTTTAAATTATAAAACTCATCCAGCAAGATAGTAGAACCTTTTACTTGTGGAAATTCGCTTAGGTGTAATTAATTGAAGTTTCGCAAGTGAAAATTCAATAACCTTATAATCAACAGAAAAGCCATCAGTCTCACTACCAGCATACTGGATGCGGCGTGGGTCTGAACCGTAAGAGTCAAAATATCTATTCATTCTACCTCCGTTTTAAAGTGTTCTATTTTTGATCAAATAACAAAGGACGTTTACTGGCGATGCGCCTTAATACTATATATCTCCATCTTGGAGAAACCAAACCACTTTTTGCCTAAGTCCTTAATGGATGCACCTATGTGATATACACAGTTCGCTGCTCTCCTTTTTTTTCTATTTTATCTGTCATATTTATATTCATTTTTCCAAAATCACAAATTGTGACTTTGAACATTACCATATTTAACAGCATTCAAAGGTAGTGCTAACATTACTATAAGCCCACAAAAGGAAGAACAGATATATGATTTGTCTGGAAAAAAGGTAACAAGCATAGAGAACGGACGCATATATATTATTAATGGGAAAAAGGTAATATCTACAACTCATTAAAAAGAAAAAATATTAGAAAGGAATTATGGAAAGCGATATTTGCCCATAATTCCTTTTATTTTTATATGACCCCACCAACTCCAATTGGATATAATCAAAACGGTACGACCGGTTTCCAGAAATCGCTAATTTGATTTAGTTTCAAGTTTCTCTTCCAAACATTAGCTTTAATAAAATGCTCTTCATAAACAGCCCTGTCTCGCTCTGGATAAATGTTCCCTTTCCAATATTGTCTCAATTCGGCAACCTTAATGAGATGTCCATTGGTGCACACATATTTTGCATATTCGTTCTCTGCGGAAGAAACATACACTCTTGAAAGAATACACTTGTATTTGTCGCTGATTTTGGGGTTTGGAATATCTTTGAATTCTTCAATTTTGTCATAAAGCTCAGTATTAGGATTCCAAACATATGCATCAAAATGTTTAGTGCCAGAAGCACCAAAGCTACCCAAATAAAACAGCACATCTTCTTTTATACCGTCAAAATTCAAGTCAGTCAACAGACAACTATCAATACGTTCTTCATTTGGTACAAGATCATCATCTTCAGGATATTTGTATCCGAAGCGATGAATGGTCTTGTCGCCACGTTTTATAATCACGCCATAATCAACATCGTCAACCTCATGCTCTATCATAAGGCTTAGAGTGTCGTCATTACTTCTCATAGAAGAATCAGAAGTTGCTTCTTTCTGTGGAACACATTTCGTTTTATTCTTATAGCATCCCCATACTACAAGAAAACTACAAAAAATGAGTAGAATAAAAACTATCTTTTTCATACTTCTTTTTATTTTTATTGCGACAAAGATATAAACCGCTTCCTTCCTGACTGTAATCGGAATGAGATATTATCACGCTCCAATTGCGCACAGGTTGAAAGCGTGGCTATCATTATCAAACGCCACTTACGTATATCTCCTTCTCTGACTCATTTGAAGAACACGAAACCTTGGCAACACTATCATCAGAAGAAGTTGCGGATACTTTACCTTTAGCTCCATTAACATTCACCTTGCTGCCACTATCGGTATAGGTTGTAAGAGTGTTAATAACAATCTGCTTACCAGTAATTATATCACCGGTTACTTCGTCTTCAGTGAGCTGGATTCCAGAATCATCATCGCTACAACTTGTCAAACAGAGCAAAGCTGCTAATGTCATAAGAATCATTCTAATTTTCATACGCTTCTTGATATTAAAGGGTTATAACTATTCAATAAACGCAAAAGAAATCAAAAACTTGCATGAGATTTCAAGATTATTTTATTCCTTGTGTTATTTCATCAATACAGGCTTATTATCGTAGCAGTTCATATTGTTTGTCACTATTTCTTGGAGAGACAGGCATGACGGAGCTTACTTTGTTCTACACTCTTGAATGGTGGCAGTAGGCATTTCGTAACAGTGTCAAAGACGTTATCCAAGATTCTAAGACAATTGGTTGCAAGCCAAAGTAATGCGATATGCGCTTGTGTATCTTGTCTGCTTTCAGATTATGTAAACCATGTTCACATTGCTCATTGTCTGCAACTCATTGACTGTGATACATGAAGTGGTGCGATAAAATTATCGAAAAAAACAACTGTGGAATAATATTTTTTAAGATAATAGTTTGCTCTAATCCAATTTAAATCTGTATCTTTGCAACCAGATAAGCGTTCTGTAACACAAGAAACGGAAGAGGCTGAGAAACAATGCATTGCATTTGTTTCCAGAATCTTACAAAAAAGGCTAAAAAGTATAAACAACTCTGAACAACTTGGAGTAATTTGAACTAAGTCCCTCTAAATGGGGGCTTTTTGTATTTTAACACTTCGAGTTGCATATTTGTTAGTTACAGTTTTTCCAGTTATTTTTTATTGCTGTCCGGTAAAACTTTATTAAAAAAAATAATTTAGGGCTGACACATCTCACGAGGTATCAGCCCTTTTGGTTATCTTTGTTTTTACTAAAATAAAACTATTGCTGTCCGGTAAAACTCAAAAGAGCATAAAAATCTTCTCCGCTAATGTAGGCATGATGCCTACCCCCTGAATGGATTTTTTATAAATAGCGGAGAAAATATCCTTTTCTAACGCATTCATTCATTTGTCTCATGAAAATTTAATACCTTTGCATTAGAATTAAATAAATCATCTTATTATGCCAGATTTAAATAGGCTAAAAGTAGTGTTGGTAGAGCAAAAGAAAACTGGTAAATGGTTAGCTGCCCAACTCGGAAAGTCAACATGCACTGTCAGTAAGTGGTGTAGCAATACTGTTCAGCCTGATATTGCCACTCTAGAGAATATTGCTCAATTATTAGGTGTTGATAAAAGAGATTTATTAACTCCTTCAAATATAATGACAAATGTTTAATCAATATGAAGAAATGCAGTTTGTTGAGTACAACAAAGCTGTAGAATATTATAAAAATAATTACTCGAAACTTATAGAAGTTGAAAAGTTTGTAATGAATGAAATTCTTCATTTCGTTGACTTGCATCTTCCTGAGATTACGAGAGACTATAACGAAGCATCATATCTTTTTCCTTTTTGGAAAAATTATCCTCCACTAGACCGGGGACGTTCACCTGTTGGTGATCAGTACCCTTGGATTGAAGTTGGAGAACAAGTATTTGGTAATAAATTATCCAGATACTTTGCCGCTAATTTTGGTGTAAAAGATTCAGGGCTTCCATCAGGTTCTGATGATCGATGTATTATTTCAAGCGAAAGAATTAAGCAGATTCTGTTTGGGTTTTTATTGACATTAAATCAGCCGGTCCAAGAGACGATTTCAATCATGCAGTGATGTCTCCTTATCAAATTTCCGGCTCTGGGGTATGGAAGAATGTAAATGATGGAGTGTCAAATGCGCCGATTAAAGCTTGCGGAAAGAAAGCGACCCACGATTTTCTATGCTCACTATCTCCTATTTACATACTTAGTGATGGAACGATTGCACCTTTGGTCACATTTGCGATAAAACCTGTATATGGAATGGTTCATGAAGATGGCATGAATATAGGACAACCTCTTAATAAAATTAAGGTCGCAAATATTCCAAATGGGCTCTTACTTACTCAGAATCCAAATTATATGAAGGAACATCCACATTTATTTTTCCCAGGAAAGGATGACAAATTAAAAGATTTGAGAAAAATACGGGCGCGCGTTTCATTTGACATCTTGAAAGAAATTGACAACTGGAGAGTTAAAGAAATAAATATAACAAATGACTAAACTTGAAAACAACAATATATACCTTGGAGATTCATGCGAACTTTTAAAAGGTATTGAAGAAGATAGTGTGTCTTTGTCATTTTGGTCCCCTCCTTATTTTCTCGGTAAAGAATACGAGAAAGGGGAAACATACGACTCATGGCAGGAATTGCTAAAAACTGTCATCACTGAACATTATCGAATTTTGAAGCCTGGAGGTTTTCTTGTTATAAACATTGCAGATATACTGTCTTTTGAAGATCCTAAAATGCCTAAGATAATGGGATTAAATCCTTCAAATAGAAAATGCAGTGTTACAAAAGAAATGATTCTAAAGGCAAAAGAAGAATACCCAGAATATAATAAGGACCAACTTGCAGCTTTACTACATTGTAGTGAACAAACAATAGACAGAAGACTAAACGGAAACAATATTCGTGGTGGTCGCTACGCACCTGGTACCCACGTCAAATTGGTTGGTGGAAGTCTTGAACAATATGCATATGATGCAGGATTGTTTCTCTATGATAAACGCATATGGAAAAAAGATCCTGCATGGGCAAATTGCAAATGGACTACAAATACTTTGAAAGCGGTTAGCGAATCTGAAGATTTATATATCTTTTGGAAAGCTGGCGAATATGTAGTGAATAGAGACAGACTTACTTCACAAGAATGGAAAGAATGGGGGTATCGCCAAATATGGGATATTGCCAGTGTGAGAGCTAACGACGTTCATCCTGCAATGTTCCCCCAGCAACTTGCATTAAGAGTAATTAAACTTTATACTGACGAGGGCGATGTGGTCCTGGACCCATTCCTTGGAAGCGGCACAACTGCTCTTGCAGCAATTAAGCTAAATAGAAAATTTATTGGCATAGAAAAAATAAAACAATATTATGATATTGCATCAAAGAATATAAAAGATGCATTATACGAGACTGAACACAATTTGTTTGCAAATATGTAAAAGAAGCAACTAACCTTTCCCAGATTTTCTTGGGTAGGGTTAGTTGATAAATGAATTTATATTGGAAGAATTATACCTCAAATCCGCAACTAAGCCCTTGAACGTCCTTATTGCGTTTACACGTCCTCTCATTACTGAATTTGCAGATAAGTTGAACTTGAAGCACCCACTTCTGCCTACAATATCCCCTTACCCCACAATGTGACTTGAG
>QWBY01000887.1_pt1 | contig 38458 bp, 48 predicted proteins | sample 1972471 | NCBI WGS metagenome assembly QWBY01 (sample SAMN09866722, study PRJNA288562) | Human gut metagenome isolate term6_stool, whole genome shotgun sequencing...
TCTTTCAGTTTCGCTTAGTTCGTCTAGTGTATTCACTTTTTGCAAGTCAACTGAAGTATATGGCACTATAATCATTTGTGCGATATATTCACCGTCTTCAATAGTTACATTTTCATTTCCATAGTTGAAAAATTTTAGCTTGATTGCACCACGATAGTCTCTGTCTATGATACCGACTGTATTCTGTAAGGCTAAGTGTTTTTTAGTTCCGATTGATGAACGGGGAACAACCATACCGAAATGACCTTGTGGTATTTCTACATGAATTTTTGTGTCTATACTCACATAGTCTTTAGCTTTTACTGTTATTTGTTCATCTAAACAGGCTGGAAGGTCAATCCCAGCACTATCTTTAGTTCCTATTTTTAGTTCGTGTTTTTCTGTGAAATATTTTATAAAAGTGTCCTTTCTTTGTCCTTGTTTCATAATAACCAAACAAGGAAAACCTCGACTTTAGTCGTGGGATAGTTTACAATACTATCCAGACAAATAGACAACCGATAATTAATATTAGCGATATATTAATGACTATAGTGCATTTTCTTATTTTCTCTAACGTTTGTATTTCTTTTTCAACCGTTTGATTAAATTTCTCATTAAATGGTTTTTCAATTTTTTCTATTTCCTCTTTGGTCTTGTTTTCTTCTTTCAAAATACTTGTATTAGCTGATTCTAATTGATCAATGTATTCTTCTTTAAATTCATTTCTACTTATGATTGTCAGAATAGTAGAAATCCTATCTTCATCGTTCATTATACTAAAATTACTAATCAAATCTTTTGTAGACATATTTTTTATTGTGTTTGATACGACATTTCCATCTTTAACAAATTTAATAATATAAAATCTTTTTGATGGATCAATTGTTTTATTTTCTCTTAGAATATTTGATTTTTTTAACTTTTCAAAATATGAATTTGTTATAATTTTATTAATTTGTTCTTCTTTTTCTTTTTCTTGACTGATGTATTCTTTGTCCTTTTTTATTGCTTGAACAACCTGTTCTCTTGACACAGCTCTAAATAAACTAATTTTTATATCTAAATCTGTATTTGGTGTAATAATGGTTGCAATATAAATGACAATAGCTAAAACTATTATTATTATTGTGTGTATAAATGATTCTCTGGAGCTGAACATAATTATTTTTCCTTTCTTAAATTTTTGTCTAACATTTCAAAAATATGTTCGAATATTTTGACAATGTCGTCTATTTCGTCTGATGTGCTATAATAACTCATAAAGTGTTGCTCTAAACGATTGATACCTATTTGAACATAATTATCATCATCTAAAGATAGTATTTTTGTTGTTACGTTGTCGTCTTCGATAGAATTTATAACGAATCTATCATCTTTTTTAGAAAATACGTTCATTAAACTTTCGACTATATTGATTAAGTTTGAATCATGTTCAGTAGTTATGCATACGTCACCTTTTGAAGCTAATTCTATCAGTTTCAAAATATCATATTCGTCTCGATTGTCATAACCTTTGTTGTATTCTTTGAGGTAAATATTATAATTAAGTGGATCACTATAGCCATTATAAGCTGACATCACGCTTATAAAGTTGAAATAAACCTCAAGATCTTTCTTGTTATCGTGTTTTGAGTTTATAACAATTGGAAAAAATGATACATCATCTAAAAATTCATTATCCGTGAATCCTAGAATATATCCATTATGAGAGAAAATAGAAATATTTCCTATTTTCTCTATATCTATACTGATTTTTTCTAATTTCATATTATTTGAACCTCCCAAGTTTCTGGATAAGAAACATCAATACAAGCTATATAGCTTCTATCTTCATCTATTAAAGATATACCTAATATTTTTATTATATGATCCAAAACCTCATCAAAATCACTATTTTCTTTATAATCTTTCATTAATGTTTGGTAATTAATTTCTTTATATTCCCATAAGCCTTGTGGGGAAGTGTCTTCATCACATTTTTCAACAAAATATTCCATTATTTCAGTTATTTGTTTTCGATCAGTTATTTTAAAATATAGGTCTTTATAAAGTTCTTGATAACAAAAATCTTCTTCTCTTTTTCTATTAGGCTTCCACATGAAATCTACAGACAAGGGATTTTTGTCTATTTTTAGTCCTATTAATTTCATTCAAACTCCACCTTTCTATATGTTCGTGCTTCCAAATCCACCAGCACCTCTTTCAGTTTCGCTTAGTTCGTCTAGTGTATTCACTTTTTGCAAGTCAACTGAAGTATATGGCACTATAATCGACATGAATTTTCGTGTCGAGATCTACATAGTCTTTAGCATTAACTTTCATTTTGTTTTCTAGATATGCTGGAAGGTCTATTCCTGCACTGTCTTTTGTTCCTACTTTCAAGGTGTGTTTTTCTGTAAAATATTTCATAAGTTTTTTTAATCCTTTCTTTAAATTTGTGTAGTTTTTTTGTTATTTATTTATAAATGGTTTCTATAATAGACGTTAACATTGATGTCATTAAAAACGCAAACCAAAGATTTTCGAATATTATTTTTTTATTTAAGATATATATTATTATAAATACAGCTGATAGAATTGCTGATATTAGTGCAATGACGGATAATATACTAAGGTTTATCATAATTTTTTGTCCTTTCCTTAAATTTATTTCAAATTATTTGTTTTGTTCTTTGACAGTTATATTTTGTTCGACTTTTTTGTTAGCCTTTTGTTGATCGTTTTTATAATTAATTGTTGTGTTATGAATTGTTATAACCATTAATACTGTTCCCGCAATGGCTGCGATATATTTAAATATACGAATGTTTTCGTGAAAGATTTCATCACATATCACTGATATGATTAATATAACAGAAAAAATGGCTATTATTATAAATTTTGTATTCATTGTGATCTCCTTTTGATTATTTTAATTTCTTTATAAGTTTGCTAAATACATATTTGTAGCAACAACAATACTATTATCATTGAGAACCAAATAATTACTATAATTCCGGATATTTTTAAGACATTTGCTTTTTCTTTAATACCTTGTAGTAAGGTAATTACCCCAGCTAATAATGCAATAATGCATACAAATATATAATAAAAAATTTTCATAAATTGTTTCACCTCCTTGCTTATAACAAATCTGACGTAATCTTTGGGGCAACTTCTAACGCCGTAAGCATTACATAAATTCCAACTATCATAATTACACCCATTATAATCCCTTTATGATTACCTTGTTCTTCTTGGTCATCTTCAATTCCAGAACCCAAACCTGTCAAAAACCATAGTTCTAATCCTAATAAAACACAATACCCAATAAATTTTTCCATTTTTGTCCTTTCCTTAAATTCACATTAACAAGCCAGAAATTATCGATACAGAACATAATACCGCAGAAATTCCGAACAATAATCTTCCACAGATATACACTATTGAATTTTCAGTTTCGTTGCCTATTGCAGCAAAAAATAACGATAAAATTGCTGTTACGAAAGTAGATATATACGTTCTTATAAATAAATTAATAACCATAATGCTTATCCTTTCTTACTTCCAACTAATTACAATCCATTGATTTTCTATACCGTTGGATTCTTTTATCAAATCTTTTGTTATTGCGAAATTGTCATTTAAATCATTTTTTAATGTTTTCACTAAAGTTTCTGCTTTGATGGGGTTATCTTTTAATGATTTTTTAAATTTTTCTTTATTTTTCTTGTAATAATTATCTTTTTCTAATTCTTTTAATTGTTCGGCATGAACATGTGAACCGATATATCCGTTATTGTCAACAGATATTAATAATATTTCTTTTGATTTGGCGTTTTTTATTTGAATGTCTATTATATTTTGCAAAAATTCTTGCAAAAATTTTGTTATATATTTTTTATCGGCTCTTTCGATTTCAAAATGTTGATTAAACTTTTTAGCGTTTTGTTGTTCTCTACTATCATCCTAAAGTGTTGCAATATATATTGCTGCAATTGTTAGTAATATTGCGGCAAACATCCTAAGCAAATGATATTTGTTATTCCCCTCAATCCAACGTTTCTTATCATATCCGAGAATTAAGACTAATAATATGTAAAGAACGATTGCTATAATTTGATATTCTGTCATTTTTTAATCTCCTTTCTTTTTTTCTAAGACACAGATTGTATCGTTATGCCAGTCACCATGGGGAACAAGCAAGATCTTTTTAATTTAAACTTCATCACCTAATGGCGTTATACCCACAGAATAGGTTGCCCCATAAAAATATAAAAAGCCACTTGTGATTAATCCACAAGTGGCAAATGACTTTTTTTTAAGCCAAAAAATCTACAACGTATAAATCCAAAAAACCGAACAAATACCCGATACCTGTCCATAACAGTATTAATTTACGGTATTTTTTGTTGTTAGTTTTAGAATATTTCACATGACAATAAACTTCCAATAATATTATTGGAATGAATTCCCCTAGCAGTATTAATGTTATCAAACGCTCATTATCTGACATCTAATCCTCCCATAATTTAGTGCCAACGACTGAACACAATCTTTTCTCTTCTATACACAGATGAATTAGATATAGGCATATCTGGTTCTGCTGCAAAATTGTTTTGCAATAAAGTACACAAGTTTTCTTTTAACTCTTCTTCAGACATTTCAGAAGCCTTTTTAAATCTGTTTTTGTTTTTGAACAAAATATTTTGATTATTTGTAAAAACTTCTCTATTATTTTTATCGTACCAAACAGGGAACAAAATCATAATTATCTCTCCTTTTATTAATTATATATATAAAATATCGGGGATAGGGCAGTGGTTAACAAATTAACAACTCTATTCAAATGTACCAAACAGACACAAAAATAGGGGAGACCAAGCTCCCCTAAAATGTTATCTAATTCTTAATGATTCGATATATTCTAATTTAACTCCGTCAATTATTAAGCCTTGATTAGCCATATCGTCATATAACTTTTGTTTGTCAGGCTTAGGTGGTTGAGGAACTAGATATTCTTCTGTTAACTTAGTTTCATCTTCAATAACAACCTTGCCTTTTCCCTTAGCTAGTGTAAATGTATATAACGCTGTTTTAAGCTTTTTCTTATCACAAAGATTAAACAATGTTGATAAAGCTGATTTCAAAAAGCTTATAGAATTATTAAAGCTATCTTTTCTTGCTTTAAGCCTTTTAATTTCTTCATCAATCTCTTTCACATTGTTTTCTAAATGCTTTATATAACCTGCTGTATCATTTGCCTTTTCTTCCAATGATTCGGTAGAGTCTCTAAACTTTTCAAGCAATAATTCACGCTCTAATTTAATTCTATGCTCATCCATTTCTGTTTCAGGAACCATTTGATTAAGCTCTGCTAATCTTTCAATAATTTGGTTAAGTTGAACATTTTGTTCGTATAATGTGTTTTCCATAATTTTCTCCTTTATTTTTGTTATGTATGTAATATATCGACAAATCATAAGTAGACTAATTATTAATCGCTCTACCATATGTACCAATCTATAAAAACAAAACCCCCACAAAGATTAATTGTGGGGGAGTGTTTCTAAGGAAATATTGACTAATTTATATATTTTTTATTTTTGGGCTGATTAAGTTTTAGGAATAATTCTCATATTCCACGATTTTCTTCCCGTGATTTCCTCTGCTCTTTTCTCGGCTTTCATTATAATATCAAACTCTTCGCAAATTAGTCTATTAAATGGATCCCCATTTTTTATTTCTTCTTCTGTCATTTCTTTGTTGTATTGTTCGTATTTTCTATCCCACTCATCCTCATAAGCTTTTTGGCAGTCTTTTATAGTTTTTGCTTTTTTCAAAGCACATCTGTATTTGTTACTCATCCTGTATCCCATAATATACACTCCTTTATTGTTTTCTTTTATTTTATTTGTTTTGCTAGTTCCACAAAAGCATAAATATCAATTTAAGCCATACGAAGTTTAATAAAAAGAAGAAAATGCTCATTATTATTAATATAAAACTTAATGACTTACAATCTGCTGATGTTAAATATGCACATACTAACGCATGTTTTGATACAATATTTGTCGCAAAAATTAAACATATTATTAGCAAAAATAGTACGATTTGTGCTACAATAGCTATCATTATTGTCCTCCTTTGTTGTTTTCTTATGTATGTAATATATCGACAAGAAACATGTATATGAATTATTCGCTAGGCTATACGGTGTACCTACCTATGAGTAAAAAATTGCCCCACAGTATTGTAGTGGGGCATTGTTCATTCAAATTATAGTTGATATTCTGTTTGCAATATTGATAGCCAACTTTTGACTTCTTCATTTGTTTTGCAATTGATATGCCCAATCGGTTCATTATCTTTGAAAATTGTTATTTGATTTTTTATATCAAGCCTTGATGATGGGGAAACAATAACCGTACAATCTTTATTTTTAGTAGTTATAGGGTCTAATAAAGGCTCTAAATCTACATTATATGCCCAATCCGACATCATACGATTATAAATAAATTTAGTTATTAGGTCGATATTAACAGTTTTAGTTATCAGCAGATTTTCACTCTCGAAAAAGCCATTATTTATAAAATCTTGATTAACAAAATCTGATATCATATCTTCAATTCTATTAATAGTATCTATCATTACAAAACATTTATAATTATCGAAAAACTCTATCTTTACTATGGTATCGGGCGAAAGTTTCTTTCTATCAAAACGCTCTAATAAATCTTTTTTTAAAGTTTCGTAATTATTTACCAAACTATTAAGATCTGTACTATTAGTTGAACCATATGGAGCAGATTGACTCGTTTGGATCCAATCATTACCCACATCAGTTATTTTTTCTATCTCGTATTGAACAATATGTTCAGCCGAAAACCAGTCTCCATCCATCAAAATGTTTTTCCCTACAAGTTCTTGTTTTGATTTTACTGTTATCATAATCTATTCTCCTTTTTATTCATTGTTTTCTTATGTATGTAATATATCGACAAATCATAAGTATATTAATTATTTGTTATACTACAAGATGTACCCATACTCACATTTGTTTCCCAAATTATAACACCGAAATAGCTAGATGATTGCAAACGACAATATTATAACGATTGAAAAAAAGTTTATTAAGGGCTTATTTAATTTTTCTCTAATGTTTTGTGATAAAATAGTGATAAATATATAATAGAGGAGTTTGTGTTTATGGATTTAGAAATTAGAAACTTAGAGATTTGGAAAGCAAGAAAAGCCTTGAGTTCTGGAATGGCACTAGAAGAAATAGCAGAGAAAACTGGATTGGATTATGAACTACTTGTAGGGCTTCGAATGGGGTATATGGAATTCGAAAATCTTAGAATATCACAGGTTATGAAACTTATTGAGTTAGGCGAAAACGAGTGCATAAAAGAAGACTATAGAGAATTGATGGGGTATATAGGTATTGGCTCTTTTAACGAAAACAGTGACTACGTTGCGATTGTGAGAGACTATGAATTATATGGTTATCAGCCGATTATTTCTTATTATCTACAATCTGAATTCAGTAAAATCAATCAACAATGCGAAATTGTAAAAGTAGAAGATGCTTTGAAAGAAATGGAAAAGTACTGCTACGTTGAACCGGAAGACGAATTTTAGATTGTAGGCGGAAAAATGAGTTCAAAAACTATTGATATAGAAAAAATAAAATTATTGTTAGAAAACGAAGCGTTCAAATCTGAACTAATCGAACAAAGCACAGGTGTTAACAATAAAGCTCCAGAAAGCCCCCGACTTTAGTCGTGGAGATGAATGGGAAACAACCTTTAAAGAAAAATTTAAAAGATAGTTTATTATTGATATATCTATTATTATATGGCATAATAAATGTAGGTGATATCAATGGTTAACTACACTAGAAAAAAAGGCATAGTATACAAACATCAATTTCATATTATCTTTTGTCCTAAATATAGAAGAAAAGTATTAGTAAACGGAATTGACGATAGATTAAAAGAGATATTTCTAGAAATCGCTAAGGATGAAGAAATAGATATAAAGGCTATAGAAATAATGCCAGATCATGTTCATCTATTTATAGAATTTGACCCTAGAAAAAGTCTTCATAGAGTAATAAAAGCACTAAAAGGGAAATCTTCTAACATACTAAGGAATGAATTTCCAGAGTTAAAAAGTAAAATACCAAGTTTATGGACTAGAAGCTATTTCTCTTGTTCTGTAGGACACATAAACGACAAGGTAGTAAAAAAATATATAGAACAACAGAAAGGTGTATAAATGAAAGCTAAGACATCATCGTATGTAGTTGAATATGAACTATTGACAACTACTAGAGATAGAAAAAGTTTGGAAAAGAAATTTAATAGTGCCAAGTCTATATACAATGCTTGTCTTAATGAGTGTTTGAAAAGACTTAAAAGATTAAGAAACAACGAAGAATACAGCAGTCTTTTGAAAGAAAAATCAAGTAAGGAAAGAAACAGAAAACTTAAAGAAATAGAACTATCTTTGAACTATTCAGAATACGACATGCATAAATATGTTAAAGACATAAGAAAGCTGTATGCTAAACATATCGGATCTCAAGAAGCACAAAAACTTGCTACTAGGGCTTTTCAGACAGTGGGAAAACTACACTATCATATTGCTGATAAAGTTAATTTTAAAAACAGATATAGCGATATGTCTGTTGAGAACAAAAGCAATAATACAGGTCTTAGATTAAAAGATGATATCGTAATATGGAATGATTTAAAGCTAAAGATTAAAGAAAAGAAAAATGACATATACAATATCCAATCAAGAAACGATAAGACTAAATACATTAGAATACTTAAAAGAACAATCAGAAGAAAGACTAGATATTTCGTTCAAGTAATCAAAGAAGGTATTCCTCCTAAGAAAAGAAACTACGGAAAAGAATCAGTCGGTATTGATATCGGAACATCATCCGTTGCTATAGTATCGGATAGTTGTGTTAAATTAGAAAAGCTATCTAATACCGAAAATGAATACAAAAAATTGAGACGATTAGATAGAAAACTAGAACGATCTAAGAGAATAAATAATCCCAAAAACTATAATGATGACGGAACGGTTAAAAAGGGCTCAAAAAGATGGATATATTCTAATAGATACATTAAGTTAAGGCAAAAAAGAAAAGACTTGTACCGTAAATTAGCGACTAAAAGAAAAGAATATCAAGAAATATTGGCAAATAAGATAATAGAATTAGGTGTAGATATTAAAGTCGAAACAATGAGATTTAACGCCCTGCAAAAAAGAGCAAAGAACACAACGATAAACAAAAAGAACGGAAAGATTAATAAGAAAAAGAGGTTCGGAAAGTCTCTTAGTAATAACTCTCCTTGTCAACTGTTAACTATCATAGATAGAAAACTACACTATGTAGACAGCTATTTAAAAAGAATAGACACATTTGAGGTTAAAGCAAGTCAATTCAATCATAAAACCAAAGAGTGCGTTAAAAAGGCACTATCTCAAAGATGGAATGTAATAGACAATATTAAAATACAAAGAGATTTGTATTCGGCATTTTTAATTCAAAATGTTAGTGATGATTTAAAATCAGTAGATACTGATTTGTGTGATAAGAAGTATGACAAGTTTGTTAACTTGCACAATATAGAAATTAATAAACTAAAAGAAATAAAAGAAATGCGTTGGTTAATCGCATAAATTTATTAATCAGTCGGATTGACTGCACCGACTTAAATAAGACAAAATCATAAGCACATAGCAGGTCTTTTAAAGGCTGGGCTAGTGAAGTGCATATCATACGATATAGATTTGTTGAGTTCTCTGTTAAAGAAGACTAGATCATTTATTTAATGAAGCAATCTTCGGCTATGCCAAAAGAGAACCCCCTGACTTTAGTCGTGGGGAGTAGTCAGAAAGGAATGATTGACAGTATAAGAGCAGGGGAGATGAATGTCGAAGATCTAGACCTCCAAACGGCCTTCATACTATCAAGATTATGCGATGGCATAAATATTTCATATGATTATGAAAATCTTTTGGAAGAATTTAGAGCAGACTTACACGAGTTTAGCCCTAAGCTTGTAGCTATTGTTAGAGAAGATAGGGGAGTGTACAAGCCGATAATAGACTATTATCTTCCACAATCATTCAATAAAATTGATGAACCTTGCGAAATTATTTATGCAAAAGATGTGCTAGAAGAAATGGAAAAGATGAACAAGCTAATATAAGTCAGAAAAAGCAGGTACTATATACCTGCTTTTTGACTTTATCCAAATGAGAACAGAGGAAACCCTGTCCTCAAATTCTAATACCAACAAGTATAATAAACATCTTCATCTTCTGTGTTCATCAAAAAAACCTTCAACATTTTCGAAAGCTTCTTTAACTTCTAAAATATCTAACAGATAGTAGATATTTAGCTCATAGTTACCGTAGAAAAAGCCTTCTGTTATCGGAAGTTTTTCTTCGACTATTTCAGAACATTCCTTGTTTTCTGAAACAATTTCTTTAAATCTTTGATTAATACTATCGAAAATTTCTGTATTAATTTCTCCAGCGTTGCTTTGGTCTATTGTGATATTCGAATAATCCACTCTATATTTTTTAGCATATTCTTCCAATGACAAATTGCAATAATCTTGAACCTCTTGAATGAAATCTTTCGAAAAATATTTCAAAAACTTATTGCAAACATTAAGTAAATACTCTATATCCTCGTCAGAAACTCGAACATATTCGCAATTATCAATGTTGTATTTTTCTTCGAAATATCCTTGCAATATGTTGACTTTTCTGAAATATGCTAATTCTGAACAATGATACAAGTAGTTATTGTCTTCGTCAATATAATCTCTTGCAAAAAACCTGTCCGGAAAATACTCCACGTCACCAATATTGCTAAAATAAACAGCATACAAATTTTGATCTAATCCCATAATTTTTCTCCTTTATATTCTTTATTTCTTGTATATATAAAATAGCGAGAATACCGATAACACCAAAAATTAACACACCTAATCAATGTACCAAAAAGGAAGTCGACAAAAGCCCACTTCCAATATTTAACATTATTCAATTTGAAGCAACAAGTTTTTTATAATTTTGTACGCCTACTATAAAATTAATAAGCTTCGCTATTTGTTCTATGATGATCAGCTTACTTTCACAAGGCTTTTTGGAAACTTTTCTGAACTCTCGCATAATAGTATATATCTTATCCAAATCCACTTTGGAATCAAGCTCGTTTCCTACAACGAGTGTTATATACACATTGCAGATACTACATTTTACCATGTCAAGATTGTCTAAACACACGCCTTTTAATAAATCTGACAAATTTTCTATTGTTGCAAGTATATTATTGGAGATAGTTACATCCAAGCTAAGCTCTTGTGCCACATTTAATATCTTTTTGTTTAATTCTTCCATTATTCCTCCAAAACCTTTGTTATCGCTTGAAGTGGGCTTCTAGCTTTAACCAGGCTTATTATTTCTTTTCCTTTTTTTCTAACCGCATAAAGCTCTGACTCCAAATAACAATATTCGAACTCCATATATTTTTTATCGAGGTCGTATGGTTCTGGAACGCTATGATATATATTTTCTTTTATCTCTTTATACGCATCGTGAATTTCCGATAATCCCATATTTACACCTCCTTTTAAAATATTGAGTCATCAATAACTAAAAATATTAGACCTATTGTTAAGACGATTAGACTAAGTGAACTGATAAATCCAAATATCTTTACAGAACCCATTTTTGGCTTGATTTGATAATCTAATATAGATTGCTCCATCTGCTTTATTTCGTTTTCGCTGTCTTTTATTACAGATTTTGATTTTGATATTTCTTTAGAAATTATAGAATTTGCAAACTCAATTTTATCTTCAGATATTTTGTCTTTCTCTCCTCGGCTAATTGCAGTTATTACCGCAGAAACTTTATCTTGATTATTCATTTCACCATAATATTTCAGCAAATCTTCTGTTGACATGTTCTTTATTGTATCATTAATAAAACCACTTTCATACACAAACCTCTTATAAGCATAAACAATTGTTGTATCAAGCATATTATTATCATCTAGAATCTCTAACTCTTTGAGTTTATTAGTATAAGCTCTTTTAGATTCTTCTATCTTAGATTTTAATTCTTTAGTTCTTTCTCGTTGTTGAAATGTTTTTAAATCATTTATTACTACATTTTCATAGAATTGAATTCCCGGAAAATAATACCTATAAATTGGATTATTTATTCGAATTAATAATGTTATAAGAAAAATAATCAATGATGCTATAATCACCGTGTATATGTTTACCAATTTCTTTAAATTATATTTAATATTTATCATTCGATTTCCTCCATCTCACACAAATTAGCAGATTTATATTTATTTTTCAAGTAATTACACTCTTCTTCAGTAAATATATTTCTTATACCAAAGATCTTTTTGTTTCCATCAAATAAAATCTTTTCTTCATCATTTTTAAAATCAACGACATTTAGATATCCGTAATCGCCCAATTCTTCGTTATATAGATGATAGTTTTCACTAATTTCTTTAGCATTGAAGAATTTATCAAATTTTGATAATTGTCCTTTGTTTTCTTGCCAAACATTGAACATTGGGTCTTTATAATATAAGATATTGTCTGAGATCTTATATCTTCTGTTGTCTACAATATATTCTGTATTTTCTTTCCAACCCAGTATAACGCATAAACTATTAGTTATTAACACCTTTCCAGATTCACGAGTACTTATTTTTCTTTCTAATCTTTTAATCTGTCTAATAATCTTCTTTGCTTGTTTTGTGTTTAATTCTTTCCCTAATATTTTGTCTACCGCATCGATAAACACAGCGATATTAATATCTTGAATTTCTTTTTCTGTTCTTGTATTTTCCATAATATTCTCCTATAAAACAATGGGCGAGAGTCTAGTCTACGCCCACGATATAACTTTCTGACATTAATGAATATTCGTAGTCTTCAGTTTCTTTATCTAAAAAATTATAAATAAGATTGCTTAGCTCTTTTATCTTTTTGTCACCTAAACTTTCTGCTAAACTATATTTGTCATTTGAAAAATAAATGTTATCCCAATAATTTTCATCAATCGTTTCAACAATCCATTCTCCACAGTTTTGTGGAATCTCTGGTTTTTCGAACTCAATTATCCAAAACTCCTTTATTGTTGACAAAGATATAATCTCAGAGTTATTACATGAATCCACTAATTCCACTAACTCTTCTGCAAAAATATCTTGATTGGGGATATAGTCAGAGGTGTCTATGTTTTCATTAAACTCTCGTAAAACCCTTAGACCTTCAGCTTTTGCCTTATCAAAACTATCGAACATCTCATTTAAATACGTTCCTTTATCTCCGTAAAGGCTACAACAATATGTTTTGTTTTTATCCATAAGTCTTACTCCTCTTTAGCTTTCCAACCTACGCCATAATCATTCCACAAGAAACATTCGCAAAATGATTTTATTTTAAATCTAGCAAACCTGTCATCTTTATCGACTAAGGTAGCGTAACATCTAAATTTCTCTTTAGTTTTGTTCACATCATAAATAGCGTATTTTTCACCTTCGATAAATTTCTCCGCTACCTTATTTTCGTGTTTAACCTTATCAAAAAATTTTTTATAATCAATTTTAAAATTGCCTTCATCATCTATTACAGATTCATCTTCATCATATAAATTGTCACCCATGATTTGTCTCCTTTCTTTGTTCGTAAATATTTCATGTTCTTTTCTAAAATCGATAATCTCAAGATTATATATAAGAAAAGATCTAACGGAACTATAAGTTCTGTTTAATTCGTTCGATATTTTCTCTGCAACCTTAGAGAGTCTTTCTCTAGGATTATCATGAATCACCTTTTTACATACTTGTATTTCTTCACACGACCACTTCAACTAAAAAGCCTCCTTATAGTTGTTCTAATATATTTTTTAGTAATTCTTCATCTTTATTTCTTTTAATTGCACCCATTTTTTCAAAATATGACATAAGTTCTTCTTTAACCTTTAAATAATTTTTATCAAAGCAGCAGTCCAGAATATCTGCTTGTATATCCAAAACATCAGCCAATGTAAGCATTTCTACATCACCGTTTTCAAAAGAATATCCGCTATCATCAAATAGGGTACTATCCCCATTTTGAATATTTGAGTAAACTAGATCTTTATTTCTAAAACTCAACCTATCGTGAATATTAGTACCTATATAATGATTTGATCGAGGACTAGCTTTATCAGTAATTTTTATTAACGGTATTCGCATTTTGTAATCGTTATACATTTGTTTTTCCTTTTCAATCCTCTTTTTTCTCTGTATTTACATCATAGAAAATCTCTTGAACAGATTTATCTGCTAATGTTGCTATTTTTGCCATTCTTTCTCTTGATGGAAGACATCTACCTTTTTCATAATGACCCCAAGCAGTTCTTGAAATTCCACAAAGCTTAGCAATGTCATTTTGAGATAGATGCAATTGTTTGATCCTGATACGTTTAAGCTCTTTAGCAATTTCTTGTTCCGGCTTTAATTTGTAGTCACTTTCATCAAGTGGTCTAATGTTGTTATAGTCTATTTTCATTGTGTTTTTTTGAGCAACAGATCAGATATTACGATAATGTATACCTAAACCTTCACTCCAACTCCTTTCGAATATATTTATGGTTTTAAAAGACAAGAACTTAAAATATTCTTTGGCTTTTACCTTATATTTTGTACATGACAGAATTTGTTGCATTTGAAATAAATCAAACACACAAGCCCATGTACCAATTTAATTGTAATCTGTAAATAGATTAAATCAGTTAAAAGAAAACAAGATAACGAGAAGAATATGATTATAAAGACAAAACAATAACAATAGTACTACAAAGCGACAAGTAATTAAAACACATATAGAAATGTGTTGCAATTACATTAATACAATGATATAATGTAACTATAATACAAAACACATGTAACAAATAACAAGTAAAGGAGAAAAATATGGTTATAACTATAGGGAATAACAAAGGTGGAGTAGGAAAAACGACACTTAGCACTGTATTCACTTATATACTCAGTGACTTAAGAAAAGAAAAAGTATTAGTAATTGATACAGATCAACAATCAAATTTATCTAAACTTTTAGAAATAACTTATGGAAAAAAATTTGACGAGAACAAAAACATATACCAAGCCTTATTTTCAGCTGAAAGTATAAAGAACTATATTCAACCCGTAACAAGTACATTAGACATACTAGTAGGCAGTTGGGATATGGCGAACTTCGAAAATAACGTTGGAAAGGTTTATAAAGAACAATCTATTCCTTTTATTTTAAGGACTAAGCTAGAAGAAGTTAGAAATGACTATGATTATATAATTATTGATACATCTCCTACAACGGGATTGTCAACACAAAACGCAATAATAGCAAGTGATTATGTAATTATAGCAACACAAACAGTACCACTAGCATTTGATAGCACAGACAGATACTTCATGTTTTTAACGCAAATATCAAATCAAGTATTTGATGGATTTGAATTATTAGGAATAGTTCCATATTTAGTGGGGGATTCATCTACCGACAGAACGTATATACAAAGATATAATAGCGAATTTAACGTAGATTGTTTTAGCAACATGATTAAGGCCTCAGACAGGGTAAAATCGTGGTCTAATAACGGAATAACAAGCCATTTACCATATGACAAGCGTACATTAAAAATGTATGAAGATGTTTTAGATGAAGCACTAACTAGAACCGTAAGTATGTAGGGGGAATATTATGAAAAGCAGAGATTATAGAGATGATAATAACAAAAAGAACAAGAACATTATAAGTACTAATATTTTGGAAAGAAAGACAGATAATTCAAAGAGTATTAGGATATATGAGGAAGATTATAACTTTATTGATTTCTTATCAATTTGGAAGAAAGATACGATGGTAAGTTTAATTAATTCAATGATAAAAGAATATAAAGAGAGCCATCCAGAAGAAGTTGAAAAATATAAGGCATTTCAAGAGTTTCAAAAATAAATAAGCGATTATAACCGTAGAAGAAAATCTACGGTTATTTTTTTCTTTTTTCACTGAACAAACATGTATATTATATGAATAAGGCATTGTTTAAAATAAATACAATATTATAGTATTGTGTCGGACTATATATATGACAGAGTTTCTATCCCTATATTTTATATTTTAACACAATTGACAAAATACTTGATAGAATAATTATTGAGGAGGAAAAGTGTGAAAAATATAAAGTATACAATTATTAGGGGAAAGAGTAAAGGAATCGTTAGAAAACTAACAACACCTATATCATCTAACGAAACAAGAAAACATATTTCAAAAGAGGATGAAGAAAACTTTTTTAAAGCATATAATAGTCCTGATATTGATGAAATCAGTAAAACAAAATTAGCCAATCAATTTTTAAAAGAGTTTATGCCATTAGTTTATTCATATGTTAATTCCTATTGCCATAGAAACAATTACCAAAACTTTGAATTTTCAGAAATTAGAGATGATCTTATTTCTGAAGGGTTAACAGCTGTGTATCGATGTTTTGAAACATTTGATCAATCTAAAAAGATAAGGTTTACGACATATGCTTCAAGCTGTATACAAGGTAAAATTCGAAACTATTGCAGAGATCACCATTTACGATACTTTACTGGAACAAGAACCCTTTATGAAAATATTCAAAAAGATTATAAAAAGGCAAAACAACAAGGTATAGCTAATGATTTTAAATTTGATAAGTGCAATTATGTTGCAGTTAAGTCTTTAGATGAATTAACCGATACACAAGATAAAGATATGTATTTAGAGTATTATAGTGATTCACAAATACAAAGTTTGTATAAAGATAGCACAAATATCAGTGAAGTTTATTCAGAAAATTATGAAATCTTTAAACTTCTTTGTAAAGATTTAACTGAGATAGAATACGCTATGACAATGCTGTTTTATTCTAGCTTTACCAAGTTACAAATTGCAAATAAGTTTAATGTTGAAAAAAGCGTTGTTGAAAAATGTATCACAACTACTTTAAAGAAAATGCGTAACAGAGCAGCTGAGCTAGGATTAAGTAAGGATTATTTCGAATTTTGATCCACAAATAGGGTAAATCGTGAATTTATAGAAACATCAAAAGGTTTATATTATGGAAATAATATAACGTTTTATACCACATACGATAGAAGAAAGCCATTAATTGGCTTTTTTTATTTATTTTTTAAGTTTTATAAAATTACCTTAAAATTATAACATGTTATTATGAAAAATTTAATAACACGTTATTTGACCCTACGAAAAATTATTTAATTTTCAATGAGCTTTTATTTCCTTCATCATTGTTATACCCACAAACACGATCTCTGTTGAAAATTTTATAAATTATTGAATGATTCTTTAAAAATCTGTTTATTAAGAAAATTTTAGCCAAAACTTGCTAAAAGTATGTCAAATAAATATTTAAGTAGCCCCATTTTGTCTTAAAAGCTTTTATAAGCCATTTTACCACGTTTATGCTAAATAGACATATAATTATATACCTAAAACATTAAAACCCTCGTATAAGAGCTTATATGAGGTCTTTTTTTTATGGATTTTAGAAAATTTATAAAAAAATAGCTACCCCACCATCCTATTTCAGTCTCACCCGGCATATTGACAAAAGATTGTAGTTGTGTCAGAATATAGTTAAAGAAGAAAATCAGAAAGTAGGATATTATGATTATAGAAATTAAATCCAAATCTCAAATAACAATCCCAAAAGAGATTATGCAAGAGTTAAATATAGATAAAGGAACTAATCTTGAATGTAAAGTTGTTAATGGCGAAATTGTTCTAACGCCTATTAAATTTATTGGTAAGACGGACATAGAAGAAATAAAAAAGAAATTGACCGATATAAATATATCAGAAAACGAATACAACGAGATTATAGGTATTCTAGAAAGGAAATAGGAAATGAAACAAAGAGATAGTCTTTTAGAAAAAATATTAAATACAAATTCTAAATCTTTAAAAGTTGAAGTAACGGAGGTTCCCCCATTTATTTCAAACTACGTTAAAGATTTATATGTAATGTACAACCTATCGAAGCATACTATCATTGATTATTTTTCTCTGATTACGATATTTACTAAAAAGATGTTTTTAACTTTTTACGATAAACCATACTATGATATCATAACAGAAAAATATGATGAACATTATTTAAGTGTTGATGAAAAGTTTTATGAACAAGTTGAAAAAAGACACGTCAATGATTTCTTAGCCGAATTAAAGCTTGAAAGAAATTTAAAAGAATCTTCTGTCATTACTAAGATAAGACAATTAAAATCATTCTACTCATATCTCGAAGAACATTACGATATAAAAAATAACGTAAAGAATATAAGAATTCCAAAGGCTGAAAAAAATCTACCCGTATATCTTACGTTGGAAGAAGCCGTATCTTTAGTTAATGTAGTAGATAAAGATATTGAACAACATAAATCATCTAAACTAAAATGGGTATGTACCAGAAACAAATGTATGATTGTAATGTTATTAAACTGTGCATTAAGACGTTCTGAATTGCGTTCTATAAACATTGAAGACATAAAAGAAGATTACATTATCGTCATGGGAAAAGGTGCAAAAGAAAGAACAATATATCTAAATGATTTAACTAAACAATCAATCAACGATTATTTAAGAATTAGACCAAAAGATGCAAAAGACAATAAAGCTTTATTTATAACAAAAAACAAACACACATATTCTAGAATTAGTTGTGAAAGAATTGGAGATGTTGTTAAAAAATATTTAAGAGAAGCTAACCTTAATGATCAATTGTTCTCTACCCATAAACTTAGACACACATCAGCAACACTCATGTATCAACATGGCAATGTAGATTTAAGAAGCCTTCAACAAATTTTAGGACACGCTAGTTCAAAAACCACTGAAATATATACACATGTCTACGATAAAAACTTAAAAAAAGCAGTTAATACTAATCCACTTAATGTATTATACGAAGAAAACAAGAAGGGCTTATAATAGCTCTTCTTGTTTTTCGCTATTTATCACTCGCTATTTGCGAGAAATTATTGACTCTATACATCGTTAGTGAATACCTTATGAAAAACACTTACTATTGCAAAGAAATGTATCTTGTGTGCCAGCAATAACATCTGAAGTACACTCGCAAAGTGCGAGAAAAATTACAGGATACTTATGCCAAATTTTCTGAGACACACTCGCAAAGTGCGAGAAAAAGTTGATATTATAATCACAAAGAGTGTAAGTCGAGAGACACCCCCGCATAAGTTGAATTTTTGAAAGGAAACCATATATACACGATTATTTTATTTTTTATATAAATCTTTTTGCATGGTTTCGCTATATTCTTTTAGAGTCTTTGTAGCTTCAATGGTTCTATTTATCCTATTTATCTGATCTTCCTTATCCTTAGCATTTATAATATTTCTTAGATAATCTATAGAATACTGCTTGTAAGTTGAATATAATTCTTTTGAGTAGTTAGTCCAATTATTAAGTTCTGGATAGCCCTCATATTTATCTATTGCATACTTTAGTACTTTAAATTCACCATCTAATCCATTTACTGTTGATGCTAAAAGTGATCCTTCTTCTCCCTTTGTTGGTTGATTTTCAAGAACCCATACTTTTAATTTCAAAAGAGATGTTGGCAATTCTTCTATTTGATTATCTATTTTCATTAACTTGGATTTGTATTCGCTTATTGCATTTTGCTTTTCCTGTAATGTTAGTGTTTGCTTATTTGAATTGTCTTTACTTGAACAAGAAGTCAACCATATACAAAGCACAAACACTGTAATAAAAATTTTTAATAATCTTTTCAAAATATTTCCTACATTTCTACTTTAATTGAAGATGGCCCTTCATCTTCTTTGTTATCCTCTGACTTTTCTTCTCCATCTGTATCTTTTTCTAACTCATCTTCTTTTTCTTCAGAAGTATTGCTGTCACTTTCTTCTTCTTTTTCTTCAGAAGTATTGCTGTCACTTTCTTCTTCGGTATTCAAATCTACTTCTTCAATTAAATCATTATTTAAAACCTCATCCTCGTTGTCCTCTTTTATCTTTAACTCATCAGGTAAATCAATCTTCGGAAGAGAATCCTCTTGTGCTTTATTGATAGTTTCTTCTATATTATCGATAATTTCTTTTGAAGATTCATCAGCAGCATCCATTTGAGCCGATAAAATTGGATTAACTATTTCATAATATGAACCTGCGTTATCGTTGATATAAAAATCTGCAACAACATTTTCAAAAATATCAGAAAAATTTTGTTGATATATTTCTTTAAATTCATCTTCTGTGTATTGTTTGTTTTTTAAATCATCAAACATTTCTTCAAGCTTTGATACTATATATATTTTCATAATTAACACATCTTCGATTTCTGCATGATATAGTTTTAAGCCTGTGTTATCTAAAATATACTTATCTAAAGGATCGTTATTGTCCTCGTTTAAGTCAAAATCAAAAGCTGATTGAAGAGCCACACTCATACGAGATGCCCTCATTTGTCTGTAATCGTCTTCAGTAAAATAAAATCTCCATGTTTTCTTTTCCATTGTTTTCTCTCCTTTGTTTTTTAAAATTTTGTATTTGCTATATCGTCTTCAACAATATCGGATGGTTTTCTAATTTCAGTTCCACCGCTCTTGTTGAGATATCTAATACCTAATTGTTCTTTTATATAATCTGGATCATCTTGCATCTCTAATCTTGCTTCTAATTCACCTGGATATTCGAACATAGCGAATGTTTGCCAAGCGTATCTTTTATTAAAAGCAACAGCTAATACGTCCAAATCATCTTTATGTTTTTGATAAAGTTCTTCTTTATCAAATGCAAAAAATCTAGAAATTGAATATACCTTTTTATCGAATGAAACTTCATGGGTGTCATACATCCATACGAATGTTGCGATATATTTAGCCTCTCCATCTACATTTTCTGAAACATCACACATACACCATGTTTCTTTAACCTGACTAGCATTTCTATTTTGATCCAATGCTACTGTTATTGGATAATAGAAGATTTCTTCATATCCTAGCTTATTTTCTCTTTCTAATCCGATCATTTCTTCTAGTTCATCTGTAAAGTAGTATCTGAAGATTTCGTCAGTCTCAAAAATACCGTTAACCGTAAATCCAATTGTTGGATATAGATCAATTTTTCTATCGTAGAAGTTGATTTCTTTTTCTCTAAGTTGATGAACACCTTCAAATGTTTTTTCATCTTCAAAATCAATTCTTTTAGCTATAAAGCTAAACCATTTTTCCCAGTCTTTGATTTGTGATGCTCTATTTATGCTTTGAACATCTTCTATTTCAGATGAAGCGATATTGAACTTGTCAAAATTGTTGTAAACTAGGTTATCTTTAGAAACATTACTTAATTTTTCGTAAATTCTACCAGATGATGATAAAAGGTTGTTATTATCCTCTTGGTCTGTTTTTAAAATATTGAAAAACTCATCTTTAAAATTCTTTGGGATATTAGAAATGCTTTCTTTATTAATTTGGAAGAATTGTCTTGCTGCCTCTATAGAAGCTGTATCTAACGGTGCAATATTTGAAATTGTTTCATCATCAAATTCTAATTTGTTTCCTATTCCCTCAAAAGTTGTTGGAACAAATCTTGTAGAATCGAAATCAAAATTAATAAAAGCATAAAGTTGAGAATGTTCTTTTTGCTTTTTATAGTATTCTTCTTTCTTTAAATCTTTGAAATACAAAGATACAGCTATCTCTAATAAGAAATCTTCCTTAGAAGCTAATTCTTTAGATTCTGTCGCTAAAGATTCTAGGATGTCTTTTCTATCATTTGATAAATTGTTCATGAAATCATCGTACAAAATCTCTGCTCTTTCTTTTAAATCTGGATTTTTAGTCAAGAATGTATCTTTAAATTCTTGATATATCTTTTCTGAATTTTCTAAATCATTTGAATAAACAAATTTATTCATAGTGTTAAAGTTAATACCAACGATATCATCAAAGTAACTTTTATCTTCTAGTCTCAAATACAACATTGACGGTAATAATATTTCAGAATCATTTTCTAATGTTGTAGAGTAATTATAGTATGCTTTTACAAAATAAATGTAAGGGCATTTCAAGTATTTAGACAAATAATCATTGTCTATGATGTTTTTTGGAAAATCTATAACATCTTTTGTGTAATTGTATAAATCTTCCCCATTTTTTAAATAATTTTTAATCATATAAATCTCCTTTTATTGGCTCAAGAGAGCTGTAAAACAACCCTTTTGAGCCTAATTTACTACTAATTTGATAACGAATCGAAAAAGATATGAAAATACGGTTTATTCTAAAAGTGTGTACCGAAATTACATTTCCATTCCTTCTTCTACTTCTCTTTCTGTTGTATTACCAATATCGATATTTTCTTTTACATTTTCAACATTTTCTTCAATTGCCTTTTCTTCAACTTGTTGTTCTTTTTCTTTAGCCTTTTCTTCTCTATTTTCTTTAAATTCATTTAGAACATCATCAAAAATCTTATTTAACGATTCTTTTAGTGCATTGTTTTTAAGCTTATCTTCATTTTCATTTAGGAATTTATATGTTCCAGATTTCTCTATTTCGGACAATTCACCTTTAATTTCTTTAAGAATTGCCATTCTAACCTTTAACATTTGCATTTGATTTGGCGTACTTTCTAAATTCAATTCTTTTGAGTTATATAGTTGGGCTAAAAATTTATTAGACAGATCCCTGATATTTTTTGGTTCATTTTGTAACGCTTTTGAATCATGTAAACCACTGTTAAATTCGTATTTACCTATTCTGAAAAGAAGTTCTTCGTTAGTTTTTACTACCTCATTAGTATTTTTGTTTTTTATTAACCCAGATTCAAAATCAACATCAAGCCCCGATTCATTCAATTCTTTTAGTTTGTATTGCAACATTTCATTAACATCTTTAATTCCGTTTTTAGAATCAACCACTATAGACTTAATCGTTGGAAGCTGATTTTCAAGTTTCAATCTGGCTTGTGTTCCTGCTTGGTCGTTATCTAGCATTAATATTACATGCGAAGGATCAATGTTATTATGAAAACAATAATCTCTCAAATCTAAGTTTCTAGCATTACCAACGCCTAATATTGATACAAAATTTACTTTATCTTGTTTAAGGTCAATATCTTTTAATGAATTTTGAAGATTATCTCTATAAGGGTTATACAAATTTTCTTTAATTTCTTCTGGACTCTCTAAATTAAGATCTCTCATGTAATCATATCTATTGTCAATTTTACATAAGCTTAAAGCACTAAGGGCATCTATTGTAGCCTCTGTTATAATTGTGTATTCATGGGCTTTTCTTTTTTCTGGTGAATAATCTTCTAGACTATTTCCAACCCACGACTTAACAACACCAGATGGTAGTCTTGAACTTACCTTAGAGCCTTTTAGCTTATCTATCTTCTCGTTTATATTCTTGTTAAATTGTTCCTTTTTAGACTTAACACCTATTTGATATCTTTCCTTATCACTATCAGATAAAGAATTGTATTGTTTTTCTGTAATTCTTGAAAAAGGACTTAAATAAAGATGAAAATCTTTTTTACCAGCTTCATCTAATGAATGATATTGGTCGTAGCTAATATATTTTTGACCATCATTAGTTCTAAATGATTTTTGGCAATATATCTTATTTGAAATGTTTCTTTGTTCTTGTTGCATTTGAACATTGCTATATAAGTCTGTAACCTCTGTTATCATATAAGGTTCATTAGTACTTGGATTGACACTAGCCTTTATTATTGGGTTATTTTTATTAACCTCTTTTAAAATAGTTCCTGGTATTTTTCTTTTTTCAATCAAATAGTCTTTTACCGCTTTTGTCGCTGAATCCATTAAGAAATTATCTGTATTCTTATCAGACAAATATCTTGAACTATATCCAATTTCTCTTGCGTATAGAAGTTGGGATTTGTTAAAGTTTTTAGAAGAATCTCTTCCCGAACGAGTATCAATTGTTCTTATTTGATTAACAGTTAAATTCATATCGTTGTTACTCATTCTATAACCTGACATTGATCTAACTTTTGATATCTCCAATAACAATAATCCCATTTGATAATCTGTTAATGGTCTTTCTGTAATCTTTTGGTATTTTTCAATGACATCAAAATAAGTGTTTACTTTATCATCTACTTCGTTAAATTCCTTTTCTTTATTAAATTGTCTTTCGTCAAATGCTTGAAGTGAAGTTTTGCCTTGTAATTGTTTTATTATATTGTCTCTTTCGGCTGCACTTCCAGCGACTTTATAAAAGTCTATTGTGTTCATTAACGCACTAAATAAGTCATTATCTTTTTCTTTATTTATAACGACTTTGGAATTTTTAGCGTATTCTTTTTGGATATTTTTAACTAATAAATTACCATTAAAAAATCCAAGAGAAGTTTGAGTTCCTAAATTATTTTCTCTAATCTTTTTGAAATCCCCTATTTTGTTTCTGTAACTGTTATATGTTTCTAAAGCTTGTGCGTTTTGTTTTTCAAATTCCATAGCTTTTTCCCAAATTACTTTTAGTTGAGGATTAGTGTTTTCTAAATAGTTCAGCATTTTTTCATCTGACCTAAACATATTTTCAAGCTGTATGCCTTTACTATGACAATAAACACCTAAAGCAGAATTCATCCAAGGCTCTCTCTTGCCCTCTTTAAAGTTATATAATGTTCCTGTCTTTTCAAACTTCCAGACATCTTGCTCTATTTTATGTCTATCATAATCCCATACATCACCGTAAATCTCCTTAAACATATCTAAAGGCGATTTTCCGTAAGTATCTGTAAATTGGAAAATATTATTATATACATACTTCTTTAAATCATATGAAAGGTTTGCTTTTGAGTTATAGATAATGTCGTTTTCTTTTAACGTACAACTACTCATAATAGATTTTAATGCCGAAGCACCTAAGCCAAATCTCGCATTATCAATGTATTTTTCAGTATCATAGAAGTCTTTGTTAGATTTTACATAAGTGTTAACCGTTACACGCTTTGTTCCGTAATCTGAAGTTCTTTTATTAAGATTGTTATTAAGGTTAGTTGCCATAGCATTTTCTGATGTTATGTTGTTATCTTTCCAGTTAATTCTTGATACATCTGGAATATACGCATTTTTAATATCGTCTAATTTCTTATTAAATGATTGAGAAGGCGTATTTTTATCTATCTTAGCTAATAAGTTAACCACAGGACTACTGTTAGAATAAGTTACTAAATTAACGCCTGTTGATTGTTGAAGCTTATTTAAAGAATATGAAAACTCTTTTAAAAAGGCTCTATCATCAATTCTTTTTAATGTTTTAGAATTGTTTAAATCTACGGTGTTATTAGCAAGTTCTATAAAAAGCTCTGTGTAGTTATTTAAGCTATCATAAGAACTTAAATCAAAGGAATAAATGTCCTTTTCATCTCTTACATAGATATTACTCATTAGGTTATTTATCGTTAAAACGCTTATATTCTCATTTGTTGGTAGATTTTTTAAACCTAATTTAATGTCTGTATTATCATTAAAAAACTTAATGTATGATTTAATATCTGTTTGTGCAAGTCTTTGACTAGATATATCTTTATCTAGGTTTTCTAATGTTTTCTCAGCAATAGCGTTTCTATATTCCCCTCTAAATAGGCTTGAAACTTTATTGTTGATATAATCCATTTTTGTATTGTGTAAATACTTATCAGGATCAGAAAAAGCCTTAGCTAAAACATCTTGATTTTTCTCTACATCATCTAATGTTTTAAAAGAAATGTTTAAATCTTTCTCAATCGATTTAAAAAAGCTTGAATAGTCATATCCAGTCGCTGCCTCAAATATTAATGGCAATGAATTTGTATAAAGACTTTTATCATTTTCTCTCCATGTAAGTTCTTGCCTATCTTTGTCTAAGAAAAACTTGTTTTCTCCCATTGATTGCAAAATATTATTGTTTTCATTATCAGACAAGTTCTTATCATTAGTGTTGGAGAAGTAAATACCAAAAGCTCTAAACATTCTCACTTGCAACGTATTTTCATTGGCATTTTCTTTGTTCGTAGAAAACTCTAAAACTGTAGATAAAAAATCTTTAAAATCTGAATCAAAATAGATTTTTGCGTTTTCACTATCATCGAATTTATAATCATCTTTTAAATCTATAGGTATGAATAAATTACTTCTATACTTTTCTGAAAACTTTTCAAAAGTATCTAAATCAGTCGCTAGATTGTTATTCTTATAGAAGTTTTCTCTGGTTAAATCAGACTCTCTTTTAGTGTTATTTTCAAGCCTTAAATCTCTCTTTTCAGCAAACGCCAATTCATTATCGGTTACTAATATAGATATGTTGGAATTATTTGCTTGAAAACTTAAAGCTCTGTTACCTAGAGTTTTATTTTCTATTCTTTCTAATGCTTCAGATAAGTTCATTCTTTCATTTAAAAGCTTATTATCTTCAACAATATACTCAACCTTATAACCGTTATTTATTAAAATATCCTTAAGATTAACATCAAAATCTTCGTAGTAAATCTTATCGTTATAAATATTAAAATCCAATTAAACTATCCCCTTTCTTTGAGCCATATAACTATCCAAATATCCGCTGATACCGGATCTTTTAAATTCCTCAAACATCTTTTCTATGTTCATATATAATTGTATATTGTAGAATATGCTGTCTTGCTGTCTTGTTAATAAATCAACATAGATGTTTAAGTTTAATTGTAGTGAACTAGTAGTCCTTAATATTGATTCGTATATTTTATATTTCTTTATAAGGCTATTGATTGAGATATTCGAGTTAGAATAACTTTCTAATGTGTCGATGAATTTTAAAATAGACCTATCATAATTATTATTAGTCAACATATCAATACTTTTAAAACTATTTCGTATTTTTGAAATGAATGTAGTAATGTCATTTGTAGATACATCACTTGTAGATATCGTAGCTATTAATTCTTCTAGCTGCTTTGATATATCCAATACTGCCCCCTCGAGTTTATCATTAGATTCGTATACTCCATTTCTTTCAAAAATGCTTAATCTTAAATTATCTATCATGTGTTTTTCTACATCTTCTAAATCTGGGAAGAACACACATAAATTACTATCAATATTTTCTAAATCCTTCTTAAACTTTATAATATCGGAATTATTCATTAAAAAATCTTTCATAAAGAATTTACCAATATTTATATAATCATTAAGAATATTCGTATATGCCTGTGATTTATTTTGTATTGATAATTTCATATTATTGAAATTTTTAATAGGTTCAGTATTTCCACCCGTTATTTCTAGGATTTTATTAATATATATAATCTTATATTCGTCATTAATAACCCTATTGTTTATATTTAAGAGATTATCTTTTAGTTTATCTTTCATATCAGATATACCAACCACATTCTGCCAAACCCCGTTGTTGTACATTGGAAGGTTTAATAAATCTTGTTTAACTTTTGAAACCTCTTTATCTTCTATGCTTTTCATTTGTTTTTGAGTAGCAAGGTATAAATAGAAATCGGAATTTTCGCAAACAAATTCTTTAAAAGAAAACTCCTTAAAACCGTATAGAATGTTTTTTTCGTTTTCTTTCTTGATTAAAATATCGCTAAAAAATTCATTATTCTCTTTCAAGGATTTCAAAACCTCTATTTGAACATCTGAATAATTGCCTAAAAAAGTTTTTATAATGTTGTTATTAAAAAGATTGAATATAGGATAAATCTTAAAAACCTCATCCTCGTAAACCTTGTTTATCTTTTTTCTTGTAGTTATCTTATTGTTAGAACAGTAGTTTCTAAACTTTCTATTTAAACCGTCATATTCGAACACTAGATTGTACGATCTGATGATTTCTAGAGGATCTTTAAAAATATTTACGATATCTTCTTTAATCTTTTCTTTACTATTCGTATCGTTTGTCGCTTCGAAATTCTTAATTTTTTCTTCAAGTTTCTTTTCAGTCAAACGTAGTTTTTCATATTCTTGCTTATCCAACTTAAGACTAATTAGGCAAATAACCTTATCTGTATCTGATGGATAGACATAGCTTTTCATCTTTTCGATATCTTTAATTTCGAAAGCAGCAGTAAACTGATTTTGTAATTTCTTTTTGTTAATTCTTGAAGATATATCAATACTTCCAAAATCCTGTATTCTATTATCTTCTCTAGATTGAAGTTGATAATATATTTGCCACTTTAAAAAGTTACTATTAATCTTTATAGAGTTTTGTTGGCTAGACGATAACCTTAACAAGTTTTCTCTATCTATCTTGTTATCTTTGATTACATTATTAAAGTTAGTTTTAATATATAAGTTTTTATATCTTTCTATTAAACGACTAGAAAAAGAATTATCATCAGTATTTATAACTTCGCCATTTATCAAATATTTAGCCTCGTTATTTTCAATAATTTCACTGTGATTTTCTCTTGTTGTTGGATCAATTATTTGTTTCAAAGATAAGTCTTGAATATCTTTATACGTTAATTTATAGAACCTATCATAAATAAGATATACAAACCTAGCTGACGATTGTTTTATCTCTTCAAACCTGTTATTATCAAGTTTTGATAAGTATATTAAACTATTGTCTCTCAAAACAAAACCTAAATCATTTGAACGCAATTCCTGATTTGGTAATATCTTGATATACATTAAATCTTTTTCTGAAAGCTTTTTTTCTTCTATTATCTTTTTGAATTCCGCCTCTTTATCAGTTGCCACTAAGAATAATCCACCGTAGTCTTTATTCTTGAAATCAGCCTTGTATTTTCCAACTATGTTTCTAAACTTATTTAAATGTTCTGTATTATCTACTCTTTGTTGATAATCCCTTTCCATTTTTACCTTTTCAAAAAAATAGTCACTATTTAAATAATCTAAATTAGTAATATTAACTAAATCGTAATAGATTAAATTATTCCCGTATGATGAAACATCTTTTTTTTGTATATTTATATAAACTTGTACAAGCTCTTTATACTTTTCTATAGGAATGTTATATAAGTTAAATCTGTTACAAAAAGCCATAGTCTGTTCTATGTTACGGTTAGTGACAGTTAAAGGTTTTAAACTAATAAAAAGAGTTAAATCAGCATTTGGATTTAAAGTTAAATTCTTAATATCTGATAAAATCTTACCCGTTAAATAGACTATATTAGTCTTAAACGTAATTGCTACTTTGTTTTCTATAGCTGATTTATTGTTTTCTATTCTTTTCGAAAAATCCTCATGAATTCTCATCAACGCATATTGTAATTCTTTGCTATACGGATCTTCATTATCGAACATTTTTCTAACAATTTTACTAGGTATTAAATATGGAAAATAATCTTGCATTTGCAATTGCTCAAACATCTTAGTAGTGTAGGCATAAGGCTCGTGTTCTCTTGTAAAAGCTTGTGTATTATCTGTTATATAGAAAAATAATCCATCCATTATCAAAAATCCCCCATAGCCACATTAATAGTCTCTACACCTTTATTTTCTAAATTACTGGGTTTACCACCATCTTTGAACAAATCTATTATTTCAAAAAGTTCGCCTTTTCCTTGGTTAGAAAACTCTACATAATCAGTGTTCGCCGTATTAATATCTATCTCTAATCTAGTATTAAGTATTGTTGTGTTATCTTTTTTATATTTCTTTTCCAGCTTTTGAAAAGCCCCTAAGTCATATTCTGAAATCAATTGATTTGTTGAATTTAATACGCTATAACAATATCTGTGAATATCTTTAAGAAAACTTCCTACATAATAAATTAAATAAACAAAACCTAAAAAATCATATTCGTTTATTTCAAAGCCGATATCAACTTTATATTGGTTTTTGTCGAATAAATAATTCAAACTGTTATTTAATATCGTCTTTGACTTATTCTTATAATCCAGTTTCGAAAAACTTTTTGTTTGTTTAAATAAATTCTTGGAATCTAAATATTCTTCTACATTATTAAATCTATCGCTTAAAAGTTTTATAAATTCAGGATTTTTAAACAAATCTTCTAGAATTTCATCAATTTTTAAATAATTACTTTCTTTTAGGAAATAAAGCATACTTTCTCTTATACTTTTTAACTTCAATTGATCTATCTTGTTGTATTCTTCTTGTAAAGAAAATGGAATAAATGTATTATCCAATATGCTTTCTACTTTATTAGCTACATCTACAATGTCAGAATATTCCGATATTTCAGAAGATGATGAAAAAATGTCAAAAACATTATTAAAATCTGTGGAATCATATCCAATCCAAAATAGGTAGCTTAAAAGTGCTGTCTGTTTTTCTTTACCACAATGGCTTATTTCTATAAGATGCGTATATAGATTATCAAACTTTAAATTTTCAAACTTTTTTGTGTTTCTATATCTTTTTTTCGCCTCTTTTATGTTCTTTGAGATATAATAATTCAAAATAGCAACTTGCTCTTGGTTTTCGCAGATATTAAACTCTTTGAAAACACCTATTATTCCCTTTTTTATTCTCTCTATTGATTCTTTTAAATTGTTATCTAAGTTTTCCAAAGCTATCTCACCAATTATTCGAATACCGTTCTTTCTATACATTCCATCTTCTTAAACGTATCTACTTTAGTATCTAAAATGTCTTCTGAAATATGTTGTAAATCTTTTTCTAAATCCTTTATTAACCCTATTACACGTTTACAATCCAAATATGTTGCCCTCATTTCTACAGGAATGATTTGTTCTTTAATAACATTGATTAGCTGATTCTCGCATGATTCATCATAAACATAGATTTCCGCAGGGTTTAATAAAAACTTTGACGAAAAAACAAACATTCCATCTGGTAATCTTTCGTTCAATTCTAACGTTATTGAATTTCTATATGATTTTACTTTTGAATTATATTCGGAAGAATCACCGCAATTTAATCTTATTAAGCCATGTAATCTTACTTTATTACTATAGCTATCTATAGTCTCTTGCTTAAATATATCTTTCCTTTTCCTTTTCATTCTTTTACTCCTTTAACTTTATATATTGAAAAAGGACTGTTTCCCTTATTTCTCTGTTCTTGTTATACCCGAGAAAAATAGGACTTTGGGAAAAATGAGATTTATTTGAAAAATATATAAACATTTTATGAAAAGGAAAGAAATACTGTCATTAAGTTAAAAAAGTGATAAAATTTTTTTAATTTTTTCAAAACTTATAAAATTCTTGGGTATAACACTAGTGAGAGATGGAACATGAGCTAAATTCCTTTATTTGTTTAATTTCATTGGTTTAGATTCATAATCTTTTCCATCTCTCACCTAAAATTTTTAGCTTTCAGGAACTTAATTCCAAAACTAGACAACTCATAAGTAATTCTTTGACATTTTAAAAATATTTTTCACACGACTCCTTTAAAATAAATAAGAAATTTTATAAATCGATTAAGTTGTTACGTTAAAATTATCCTAAAAGCAAAAACAACAACCCTGACATATTCTTAACCTTAAATGTTTGGGTTGTTGTTTAAATAAAATTATGTAAATTTGTTTGAGGTGTTAGTAAAATGTTTAAAAAACATAAAAAAATATTAATTCTTTGTCTATTGTTATCTTGCCTAGTTAATACTAACAGTTATGCTAGTACTAGTTTGAACATCGATAATGATGAGATAACAGAAAAATTAATCGAATTAGACAATAAATCACTAAAAACAAAATTCTTAATCAATAATATAATAGAAAAAAAGCACAGACTTTCTGAAAAATACGAAAAAGAACAGAGTTTTCAAGATGTTATATATTTTAATCAAACTGATCCTAGATTTGCCTATACCCCATACGGTGATGGCGACTTTGGAATAGTACAAAACACAGGCTGTGGCCCGACATCTGCTGCTATGGTTGTAAGTACACTAACTAAAACCTACACAGATCCTAATGAAATCGCAAGTTGGGCTATGTTTAATGGATATAACATGGGAAATAACGGATCATCTTGGGAACTATTCCCTGCTGTTGCTAGAAAATACGGTCTTGATTATCAGTTTAGTTACAGTATAGAAGATGCAAGAAATTGTTTAAAAACAGGTGGTCTCGTAATACTTAGTCAAAACTCATCACTTAATAACTACTGGACTGATAGTGGTCATTTTATAGTTCTAACAGGCTATGAAGATGATTTATATACCGTAAATGATCCATATAGCATATACAGAACTGAAATATATCACACACAAGACCAAGTGTTTATTCCAAATAAAGCAATATTTTGTTTTTGGAAAAACTAATTCAACCTTTCTTTTAATTTTTTATATATGTAAAAAAGCAAGCACAAATTAGTGCCTGCTTTTTTAATTCCATGGATCGTCTTTATCCTCTTCCACTTTATAATAATCTGTCATTATTGTTTCATCCATATTATTATCTTCTTTCATATAATCCTTTTTAATTGTTTTTGCCTTCTTTTCCATTTTACGTCTATCGAATGGTTCAAGTATCATTCCTAAAATTGTCGTTAAAAAATGCAAAATACATAAACACATGAATTTAAAAAATTCAAATATTGCTCTTGCTACTGAAAAAAGCGGTTTAAATATAAAGCCTAATATTGCAAATACAATTGATATAATCCCCAACGCTACAAATATTAAAAATATATCTCCCCAAATTCCTAAATCTGTCACAAAAATCACTCCCTTATTAATTATACTATACCACAAATCTTATTCTTACTATATATATATCGGAAAATTTCAGATAAAAAATATCCAATTTTTCTAAGTATTATACCTATTTGACAGATATTTGCGATTTTTGTGGGTATAACAAAAATGTAAGATAAATAAATACTACTAAACCTGCTTTTTGCGGGAGAAATTGAATTGATTGCACCGATTTCTAAAGGAAACAGCCAATATTATTTATTGGCTCTTTTCCTTAAAACAAAAGTGCAATCAAAAATCTATACGAAAGAGGAATTAAAACGTGAAAATCAAAAATAAAATACTAGCATTAACTATAGCAACAGTTATGATACCTCAAATCTCTTTTGCTTGTAGTAATGAAGTTAATGAAATATATTTAAAAAACAGTCAAATATCTATGCTAATTGAAAAGTGCAAAGAAGAAATATATAGAAAAAAAGAAGTAAAACAAATGATTAAAAATGTAGAAAGCTTTAGAAACGATATGTATAGCAGTCCGATTTATAACCCTGTTCATATCTCATACATATCTTCTGATGGGTTAAACAAGCTTTTAGAAAATACTGGTTTAGAAAATCTTGGAGAAAGTTTTTATAAAGCAGAAGAAAATTACGGTATTAATAGTGTTTTTCTTATATCTTTAGCTATGCTTGAATCCGGTAACGGATATAGTAGAATTGCTACTGAAAAAAATAACCTATTCGGATATAACTCAAACGATAGTAACCCTTACGGCGATTCTTTCGCATTTGAATCAAAAGAAGACTGTATCGATTATGTAGCAGGTTCCATAAAAAGAAACTACCTATCAAGTGATGGTAAGTTCTTTAACGGTTATTCAATAGAAGCAATGAATATCAATTATTGTAGTAAAGATAATTGGCACGAACAAATTAAAGATATAATGTACAATTTGTACTGTGAAATAAACGAAAGGGATATAATCTAATGTATGGAATTATAGTGAAAAAAGATAACACCATATTACCACCTTCATATTATCCCCTTATACAAGGAAAAATCTGTTTTCAAGATGGTAATATAAAAATATTTTTTGAAGGGGCAATGATGAGAATGATGTTATCAAATCGCCCTCTTTTTGGTATGAACAAAATAAAAGACGATAAAAACGAGTACAAAGTGACAGTAAACAATATTGACTTAGAGTTTAGAAATATTTCAAGCCTATTAAAAGATCGATATATAGGCACTAAATTCGAAAATAACGATATGATTAAAGATCAGTTCTTAATGAGTTTTACAACTAATCATAAATATGAAATTATGTATGGTTTTGGTATCGGAAATGATGCAAAAAAATTCTTTTTAAGTCAGAAATACAATAAATTAGCCAATACATCAATGAACTGGTATAAGTAATTTTTAAGGAGAATTTATGAAGATTAAAAAAACATTTTTAATACTACTAGCTTTATTAATACTCTCATCTTGTAACAAAGATAATACCGATATTTCACAAGGAAAAACTACAAAAAAACAAAAAGAAATTACAATGAAGGATAAATCACTTGATGAAGTAAAAGAAGATGAGGTAAATAAAATTATTGAAAAGCAAGATAAATTACTTAAAAGAAGCGAAGTAAACACTGATTTAAAAGGAAAAGATTTATTGTTTTTTAAAAGCGAAAATATTGTTGAATATGTAATAGAAGAATCTAAAAACAAAGGGCTTAAAGATTTAAAAGAAATATCTCACGAAGAAAAACAAAAAGGAAAAACTTTTAATAAGAGCTTAAATAAATTTATGGAAAGTTTTAATAATATTAAATTAAAAAAACAAGAAAATATATTTTCGGATTTAGAATTAAAAGATAAGGTAAACAAGGATAAAAAGTACATTTTCTTCAGCTTTTATGTAATAGAAAAATCAATAGCCTATCAAATAGAACTAGGTATTGATGAAAATGACAATATAATTTACAAGGTAAATAACCAAAACAGACCATCAGCTATGCTTGGAGAAAGTGGTGTATATACAGCTGAAAAAAACACTTATTCAAATATATTGAAAATCTTAGGAGGAAAAAATGAATAAAAAAATAGCGTTAATACTAACATTTTTCTTAATTCTACTTCTCCCCTCTTGCAAAACAGCTAAAGATAAATTTAAAAACGTATCTCCAGAACAAGCCTTAACAAACGCTGTAAACGACTGGAACACAAGTAATAGTTTAAATGCCAATTTCGAAAATCCATCTACTATGACGGATTTCTTTAACAAATACTATTCATTCGCCAATCAATCTCTGTATTCTCCATTAAGATGCGTTAAATTCAGCATTAAAGATGAAAAGGATAATAGATTTGACTATAAAAATCCTCCCGATGTTTATGTAATGCATGTAGATTTCATTAGCTACAATGCTTACGCTGATTACTATAACTATCTTAAAGATAAGACATCATTAGGTCAAGAAATCGCTGAAAAAAACTTAGAAAAAAACTTGTTTAAAGACCAACCTAATGAAAAAAATGAAAATCGTATTAAAGATGAAGATAAAGAAAAGAAATTCATAGCAGATGAAAAAGACTGCGTAGTTTTTGAAAATGTTGCTATTAAATTTTTAAAAAACAGCAACGGTGATTATGTAATTTCTTGTGGAGAATTCCAAATTGAAGACTATACTGCTATTTTTAACGGTGATAATACTAACATTGAATTATTTAACATATTATCCGGGAATTCTTTAAATGCTTATATAGATTTTCAAAAAGAAATTAGCAAAAAGAGTGGAATCAATTAAGACTCCACTCTTTTTTTTATAGGTTTAAACTACTTTTACTATTATTATATTTGTTTTTGGCTATTATGTCTACGATTTTTTACTAACTATTTACGTTTTTTAAGTGAAATAAAAGCACCTGCAACACTTGTTAAAGCAGCTGCTGCTAATGTTACAACTTCAGCTTCACTACCTGCTTTAGGCAATTTAGTTCTTCTATTTTGTGCTTTTACATTATTAGCTTTCTTAGGATTGTTTGCTTTTTGATCCTTACCAGCTTTTTTATCTTCTTTCTTTTCGCCTTTTTTGATTTGAGCTTTTAGTTTTTCTAATTGTTTAGAAAGTTCTTCTTTTTCTTTCTTAACTTTTTCTAATTCTTCTTTTTGTTTTGTTGCATCTTCTAAAGCTTTTTCAAGATTTTTAATCTTATCTACTACATTTTCTTTAGCTTGATTTTCTTCTTTTTGTTTCTTATCAGCTTGTGCTTTTTCGTCTTCTGCAATCTTCTTAGTCCAATAATCAGCTACTGCTTTTTCGTAGTCTTGTTCAGCTTTAATCCATTTATCATATTCTTCCTTAGATGCTTCTTCTAATGCTTTTTCGCCATCTTTCTTAGCAGCTTCTGCCTTTTCGTCTTCTGCAATCTTCTTAGTCCAATAATCAGCTACTGCTTTTTCATAATCTTGTTCAGCTTTAACCCATTTATTGTATTCTTCTTTAGATGCTTCTTCTAATGCTTTTTTATCAGCATCTTTTGAAGAATCTTTGTGAGATTTAATTAATTCTTCTTTTAAAGCTTTAACACCTTCTACAGTTTTTCCAGCATTAATTCTGTCGATGAAGAATTTAGAAGTAATACCATTTGCTTTCAATTCAGCAATTGCTTGTTCTTTAGCTTTCTTTAATTCTTCTTGTTTGAAAAGTTTATTGTATTCTTTTTCAGCCTTATCTAAGTATTCTTTTTCAGAATTCTTATCTTTATCAGTGTTTTCTTTTGATTCTTTTTCTAATACTTTTTCTGGATTTTCTTGTTTATTAGCTTTGATTAATTCAGCTTTTAAAGATTTAACACCTTCTACAGTTTTTGCAGATTCAATTTTATCTAAGAACAACTTAGATGTAATTCCGTTAGCTTTCAAATCAGCAATTGCTTGTTTCTTTACTTCTTCTAAAGAATTAGAACCTTTTTTAACTTCTTCTTTAGTTTCTTTTTCTTCTTTCGCTTTTGCTTCTTTTTCAGCCTTTTCTTCTTCTGCAATCTTTTTAGTCCAATAATCAGCTACTGCATCTTCATAAGACTTTTCAGCTGCTCCCGGATCTCCGATTTCTCCTAGGTAATCATCAGCAAATGTGTTGATTGGTGCTAATAATGTTGCAGCTAATGTAACTCCTGACATTACTTTTAATAACTTTTTACTATTTTTCATATTTCTTTGACAATGGAAACCCTGTGTTAGGTTGGAATTTGTCTCCTCCTTTTAAAAAATTTGCATAAAATTTATGCTTTTTAAATCAAATTCGTTTCCAAGCAATTTTATTGCTATTCCAGTACGCTATTGTTATACCCACGAATTAGGTATATTTGAAAAATTTGAAACATTTTTCATATTTTTCACTTACATCTTTAAAATATCGTAATTTACAGGCATAAAACAACGATTAATTCTAGATAATGTACCATTCTATAAAAAAAAGAAGCTAGAAAAATCTAGCCTCTATTCTCTAAATATTATATCCTACTATTATCTTCTACGTTTTTTAGATAGATTTATTCCTTCTACCATAGCCAATGCTCCGATAGCTAATGTTAAACACTTACTTTAGTAGAGAGATAGTATGTTGTTACCAGAGACTACACTTATTTTTCTTTGTGAGATGTATTATATTTTAAATATTTTCTCTGTCTATTAAATTAACTGGAGAATGACAAAAACCAAAATATGTGTTATTTCTGACACTTTAAACTATCTTCATCTACTAAATTTTAGTGTTGTTAGAGTCTCTTTTCAAAGACCTCTAATTTGCATTATTGTTATACCCGAAAAAAATCGAATATGATTATAAAAAGAATTATTTGAAACTTAAAGACAGTAAAACTGTCACAGATATGATATTTTTTGTATTCTTTGTAATTAAAAATCTAAACTATATAAAATCATGGGTATAACAAGAACAGAATAATAAGGAAAGGAGATTGGGGATTAATTTAACCTATCGATAAAATTTATGAAGAAAAATAAGAGAAATGAAAGAATGCTGAAGTTATTAGCTTGTTGTTTGATTGCAGGAAGCGTATTTCCTATTAACGTATTAGCTGATAATGAAAATCCTACAAAGCTTGAAGAAAAAGTCGAAATTAAAGAACAAAATGACAAAGATCTTAAATTAAAAGCCGTTAATCTAGTCAAAGTAAAAGTATTAAGAGTTGTTGATGGTGATACTTTTAAGTGTATGATAGATGGCAAAGAACAAACAGTAAGATTAATCGGTGTTGATACACCAGAATCCGTTAATCCAAACAAAGAAAAAAATACTGTTGAAGGAAAGATTGCCTCTGAATACACAAAAAGATACTTAGAAGATCGTGATGTTGAATTAGAATACGATATTCAAAAAACAGATAAATACGGAAGAGTACTAGCATATGTTTGGAATGGCGATACTTTATTTAACTTTAAGTTAATTCGTGATGGTATCGCAAAGCCAATGACTATCGCACCAAATGTTAAATACTCAAAAATAATTAGAAACTTAGAGAAAAAAGCAGTAGAAAACAACAAAGGATTCTTTAACAAAGATTATAAAGAAAAAGACATATTAGACAAGATCACAGCAGAAAGAACAAAAGAGGAATTATTAGAAAAAGATTCTAAAACATCTGAAACAACACTAGAATATGATTTTAGTACAACTAAATACAATTCTGACAAAAGTGTTGAATTTAAAGTC
>QWBY01000411.1_pt1 | contig 38126 bp, 30 predicted proteins | sample 1972471 | NCBI WGS metagenome assembly QWBY01 (sample SAMN09866722, study PRJNA288562) | Human gut metagenome isolate term6_stool, whole genome shotgun sequencing...
ACGACGGCGTGCAGTCACGCCTTTTTTTACTCGTGCCATGAATGATTTCCTCCTGTCTTAGCCGTTCGGCAACATACGTTCCACGCGTTTTTGATCCGCCTTGTTGATCATTGCGGCTTTGCGCAACTGACGCAGGCGTTTCGGCGCTTTCTTCTCTAAAATATGACTTTTGTATGCTTTCGAACGTTTAAATTGGCCGGTACCCGTTTTCTTGAAACGTTTAGCGGCAGCGCGTTTGGTTTTAATTTTCGGCATAATAAGCCTCCTCATTTACTTTTCGGTACTAACATCATCGTCATGTTGCGACCTTCGAGTTTCGGGCCGCGTTCCTGTTCAGCCAACTCTTTGAGCTCAGCGGCAAACCGGATTAAAAGCTTTTCGCCCAATTCCGGGTGGCTGAGTTCACGGCCGCGGAACATGATCGTGACTTTGACTTTGCTTCCGTCTTCCAAAAAACGGATTGCGTTTTTCATCTTCACATAGAAGTCGTGGTCCTCAATATTCGGACGCAGCTTAACTTCTTTTAACGTGATGACTTTCTGCTTCTTACGTGCTTCTTTTTCGCGTTTCTGCTGTTCGTAGCGGTACTTGCCGTAATTCATCAAACGGCAAACCGGCGGACGACCCTGCGGCGCGACTTCGACCAAATCCAAACCATGCTCTTCAGCCATGGCCAAGGCCTCACGTTGCGACATGACTCCCAGCTGTTCGTTATCTTCACTGACCAGCCGCACTTCGCGGGCACGAATTTGTTCGTTGATACGTAATTCTTTGCTAATGGGGTTTCACCTCCTGAAAATGCATTGGAAACCTAATCAAGCAAAATAAAAAACGGACGGCAAGATGCCATCCGTCCTGTTCCATCTGCGGAAACCCTAGTAACTACACGTCGTGTAGGGTGAGAAGCGGATGACTTCTACTTGATCATTATTGATTAATGATACCAAATAAAAAAGACTCTGTCAACTGCTCTTTTCATCGGAAATCGTTTTTCAGTTCAATTAGTATAAAAAAATCGATGTAACTTGTCAAGTGTTCTCTGCCGTCGTATACTGACCGCAAGGAAATGCGCCGCCCTCAGGGCGTGCGCAGTCGTTTCACCCGTCCGGCGCAAACAGGATGACGCCGGACAGTCATTTTTTCATAAAGGAGTTCGCATGTCAGCCGCTACCGAAGTCGTAGGCATTGTCGCCGAATATAACCCGTTGCATCAGGGGCATGTCGCCCAAATCAAGGCCGTGCGCAAGGCATTTGGCGATGCGCCGATCGTAATCGCGCTCACGGGCGCATTCGTGCAACGCGGCGAACCCGCCGTCGCCGATCCGTGGACGCGGGCGCGTTGGGCGCTGCACGCCGGCACGGACTTGGTGGTGGAGCTGCCCGCGATATTCGCGCTGCGCAGCGCGGAGCATTTCGCGGCGGACGGCGTGCGACTGCTGCACGCGGTCGGCGTGACGACCTTGGTCTGCGGCGCGGAAAATCCTGACCTCGCGGCGCTGAAAAAACTGGCCGACGGTCCAAATCCGACTGCGTTACAGACGGCGTTGGCGCAGGGATTAAGCTACCCCGCTGCGATGGAAGCGGCATTTGCCGCCACCGATCCGGACATCGCGCCGCTTTTACGCACACCGAATAATATTTTGGCCGCCGGCTACCTGCGCGCGATCGAGCGCTACGCGCCGTCACTTTGTTTGGCACCGTTACTGCGCGAACGCTCCGACAGCGCAGAGGGTATCGCGGGAATTTCCGGCAGCGCCGTGCGCGCGCGATTACAAGAAGGCCTCGTGCCGCGCGACATGCTGCCCGCGTATACATATGACGATCTTAGCGAAGCGTTGCGAGCGGGCGTATTCCCGCAGCCCGAACGGTATGAACTGCTCGCGCTGCAGGCGCTGCGTCTGCTGACACCCGCGACACTTGCTCAACTCGGCGAATTTTCCGAAGGTTTGGAAGATCGCTGGTACGCGGCGCGTAACGCGGCAACGCTTGCGGAGTTTTGGAACGATGTCAAAACCAAACGCTATCCGCAGACACGGCTTTCTCGTTTGCTGGTACAGGTGTTGCTCGGCATGCGTCGACAGGATTTGAACGATGCCGCAAAGACCGGTCCGGCTTGGGTGTATCCGCTCGCTTTTACCCCGCGCGGAGCGGCCTTATTGCGCAACGTCACACTGCCCATTCTCGATCGCTACGGCAAAATGCGTAAAACGTTGCCGCCGCAGGCTGTCGACTGGCTCGTATATGATGAACGCGCCACCGACTTGGCGGCGCTTTGCTGCGCCAACCCGGAATACCGCGCGGGCGGCGCGCGTTTTTATCGCCGCCCCGTGACACCGACTAAGGAACTGCAATGAAGGAACTATGGACGACTTTCATTCACGATAAAATGCTCATCATCGCGTCCGTCGTCGCTTTTTTGTCGATGCTCATCGTGCCGCCCGATGCGATGTATCTGTCGTACTTTAACGGCCGCACGCTGGTATCCATGTGGCTCCTGATGATGGTCATCGCCGGTTTGCGCCGCAACCATTTTTTTCGCTGGCTCGCCCGTCGTCTGTTGCAGGTCGGCGACAAGGCGCATCACGTGGTGCTCGCGCTGCTGTTTTTCGCCTTCGCCATGGCGACTTTCGTCACGAATGATGTCGCGATCTTCATCACTTTACCGCTCGCGATGCGCACCTTACGCGGCGCGGGGCTGATGCAATACGGCGCGTTCGTCGCGGTGCTGGTCGGTCTTGCCGCCAACTGCGGCAGCATGCTGACGCCGATCGGCAATCCGCAAAATATGTTTTTATTTTCCGCGACCCAGCTGACCGCGCTGGAGATTGTCAAAACGACGGGTCCGTTCGCGTTGCTCGCCGCATTGCTCATGTACCGACGCGTCAGCACGCACTTGCCGCATACACCGATTACCATTCAGGAATTCAAACCGTTATCGGCGCAATCCAAGCGCAACATCGCGCTCTATCTCGGCGCGTTGTTCGTCGCCCTGCTCGCGATCGGCAACGTCTTGCCTCTGTATCCTACGGCGGGCGTGCTCTTTATTTTGACCTATCTCATCTATCCGCACACGCATCGCCACGTGGATTACGGTCTGCTGCTCACGCTGTGCGCGTTTTTTATCATCGCCGGCAACGCCGTCCGCATGGATTGGCTCGCCGCCTATATTGTGCCGCTGCTGACGCGCTTGCCGTTTACCACCGCGCTCGTCTTGAGTCAATGTATCAGCGATGTGCCGACCGCGATATTACTCGAACCGTTCGGCGCGCCGCCGCGCTCTCTTTTGCTCGGCGTGAATCTCGGCGCGTGGGGAAGCCCTGTCGCCAGTCTCGCGAGCCTCATCGTGTTCCGCCTCTACAAACGTGAAAAAGAAACGTATCCGCCCGCATTTTGGCCGAATTTCATCCGCAACAACGCGTACTTCCTCTTGCCGGGATTACTGCTCGCGCTGCTGCTCGGCTATCGTTAAGTCAGCCATTTACGCCACAAAAAAAGAACCGTTGCCGGTTCTTTTTTTTATTCCGCTTTTTCGCGCAGCCAGACGCGATCGTTGCCGTCGATTTCCAACAATTCGACCGCCACATCTTCCCGCTCGGCGGTCGGCACGTTTTTGCCGACGTAATCCGCGCGAATCGGGAGTTCCCGATGCCCGCGATCCACCAATACCGCCAGCTGAATGGCGCGCGGCCGCCCCATCGCCATGATGGCGTTCAGCGCGCTGCGCACCGTCCGTCCCGTGTAGAGCACATCGTCCACCAACAGCACGAGCTTGCCGTCCACATCAATCGCCGGCAAATGGCTTTGCGCCGGAGCGGCTTTTTCATCATCGCGAAAGGCCGTCACGTCCAACGCGTAAACCTCGACCTTCACCCCTTCGATCGCGTCCACCTGACGCGCCAGGCGTTCGGCCAGCGGCTCCCCGCGCGTTTCGATGCCGATAAACACGGCGTCTTCCAAACCGCGGTTACGTTCCAAACATTCATGCCCGATGCGCCGCACGACACGTCGGATCGCTTCGGCATCAAGCAGTAAGGTTTTATTTTTCCACATTACGCTTCCTCCCGGGCCTTCGTCAGGCACGCGGCAAAATCTTCCGGCCACGGCGCGGTCACGGTGATCCGTTCGCCGTCCGCCGGTCGGTCAAATGAAAGTTCGGCGGCGTGCAACGCCTGTCCTTCAATCGGGAACCGATCGCGCTTGCGTCCGTAGAGCGGATCCTGCACAATCGGATACCCGATATAAGATAAATGCACGCGAATTTGATGCGTTCGTCCCGTTTCAAGCGCCAAACGCAGCAACGCGTAATGCGGCATGCGTTCAACCACCGTAAAATGCGTCGTCGCGTCACGTCCGTCAGGCAGCACCGCCTGACGCAACCGGTCACGCGCGTCCCGTCCGAGCGACAGCTTGATGATGCCGCGCTCGTTCGACGGATTGCCGTGCACCAGCGCGTAGTAAATTCGTCCCGCCGAGTGCGCGCGGATTTGCGCCTGCAGGCTGTCGCGCCCTCGCGGCGTTTTCGCCGCCACCAACAGTCCGGACGTATCCCGATCCAAACGATGCACAATGCCCGGTCGGATCGGATCGCTCATTTCCGCCAGATGCCCTTTCGTGTAAAAGAGTAGCGCATTGACAAGTGTTCCGTCCGCGTGTCCCGGCGACGGATGCACCACCATGCCGCGCGCCTTATTGATCACCACGACATCCTCATCTTCGTAACGCACATCCAGCGGAATATCTTGCGGCTCCGGCAACGCTTCCAATTTCGGCGCATACTCCGCCGTCACGAACATGCCCGCGCGCAAAACGGTATTCGCTTTGGCCGGCGCGCCTTCCACCGTCACCGCGCCCGCCTTGCATAATTTTTGCGCCGCGGATCGTGATACATCGAGCACCATCGCCAACCATACATCCAGGCGTGTTTTTTCCGCCGCCGCATCTGTTACCCATTCATACATCACGCGTTACCTCGCCGCCAAAAGAACAGGCAAAAGCAAGCCACCGCGACGCAAATCGCGATATCCGCCACATTGAAAATCGGCCACACGCGCAAGTCGAAAAAGTCCGTCACACCGCCCTGATAAAACCGATCCCAGGCGTTACCGAGTGCGCCCCCCAGCAGCATGCCGACCGCGATGGAAAAATATTTCGGTTCCCGCGGAATGCGTTCCCGATACCAAAAGAAAAGCGCGAATAAAATCGCCACTACCAAGAGAAAAAGCCATTGCTGATGCGCCAAAATGCCGAAGGCCGCACCGTGGTTTTCTATATACGTCCAATGCCACATATTCGGAATGACGGGAATACTTTCCCCGAGCTCCATCGTCGCGCGCACATAATATTTTGTTAACTGGTCGAGCACAATCACGACCAACGCTACCCAAAAAGTCATTCAAGCATAACTCCTTCATTTATATTTCAATAGCTTATTATAGCATACTCGCGCATCACGCTACCCGTCTCGCCCACCGATCGTCTTTTTATTTTTCGTACAAAAAAACGCCCTCAGGGCGTTTTTTTAATCCAGTACATAAACTTCTACGTTACGACGTCCGTATTGGTAACATTCGTCGTACGTTTCCATGCATAAGTCAATCCGATTGCCGATAATCGCGCCGCCGGTATCCGCAGCGATCGCTTCGCCGTAACCCGGTACAAACACGCGCGTGCCCATCGGAATCACATTCGGGTCGACCGCCACCACGCCGTAACCGGCTTTCATGCCGCTCGCGGTAATCCCGCGGCCGTCGCCGTCCATCGGATGATACGCTGTCGCTTCCATATTGATCACTTTCGTGAATCGGATATCACCGCGGCTGGTATTGACGATATCACGTGTGCCGACTTGCACTACCTGGTCCACTGCCGGCTGCAACGGTTGCGATTCCAAGGGTATGCGGCCGACTTCACGACCGTCTACCGTAAGCACACGGTACTTCGTTTTCTGTTTCCCGTTCACACCCGCCTGCGTCACATTTTCCGCGCCGGCGAACATGCGGTCATTCGGTTCGCGAACGACTTTGAAAGGAACTGCCTCTTCCACTGTCATTTCCGAAGTCGTGTACTTACCGACCGGAATTTCCATGCCGGCCTTGACCGGAGTATCCGCCGGGATCAGCGTCACATATTCCCCCGGGTCATAACCCGCTTCGGTGATCGCCTGCGCAGCGGTCTTGCCTGCCGACATCGTTGCTTTCATCTCCGCGCCTTCCCGAATGGTGATCGGAACGGCACGACGCACAGTTAATACGGAACCGTCAGCGAGTTTCTCCGTATTCAGATCCACTTTGTCATATTCATTTAACACGATGTGTGCATCACGCATAATGCCTGCTGTGGATTGCGCTGCTGTGCGAATTGTCTGCTGTCTGCCGTCAACGATAACGGTAAGCGTCCGCGGCTGCATTGAAAAGCCGACCAGCGACACTACCATAATGACGAAGACGCAGAGCAAAAGGACCGGATGGGTCCCCCATTTCTTCCAATTTGTCCTCATACAGTAACCTCCAACACGGGAATTCTACCACGCGTGGACACTTCTGTCAAAAGCTAGAGGTTTACAATATGAGAAATTAGGGCTTGATCGACCTTTTTTCTAATTTTAAAACAGTCATTTCCGTTTATGGGAACAGACAAAAACAGAGCCCGTGATTCCCCCATAGCAAGGACTCCCGGAATGTCCTCTCAAAGAGGACATTAATATGGATTGTCAATAGGGAAAATGCACGGGCTATTATTAGAATTTAATTACAACAACATTTCTGATGAATTTTTCTCGATTTTTTTGGGAATACATCATTTGTAAAGACATTTTTTACAGTCTTTTTCACCACTTTGCCAGATTTCGACACGTCTCGGCATCCCGTTTTCGCAATTTTTGCGTTCATTGGAGTTCGTCTGCGTAGAAAGGCTCCAGGCGTTGCCGTAACGTGAGATTTTCCGGAACATCCCGCTCTTCGGCGATTTGCTGGAATTTCTGTTGCGCCGCCAGCGGATTCTCCGCGGCGATCGTTTTGACGTAGCTGCCGTCCGGCTGCATCACATGCGCTTTCTGGTTATCGTCCAACTGCATTTGCAACAGTTCACGCAGGCGCTGCCGATGCGTTTCCGATTCGATCGGCACCATCAATTCCACACGGTCATTCAGGTTGCGCGGCATCCAGTCGGCGGAGCTGATGTACACTTCCGGGCGGCCGCCGTTGGCAAACCAAAAGACGCGACTGTGTTCCAGGAAGCGTCCGATCAAGCTTCGTACGCGAATGTTTTCACTGACCCCTTTAATGCCCGGCTTCAATACGCAAATCCCGCGTACGATGCAATCGATCTGCACCCCGGCCCGGGAAGCTTCGTACAATTTCAAAATGATTTCGCGATCCAAAAGCGAATTCATCTTCACGATCATCCGCGCCGGTTCCCCTTTTTTGGCAAAGTCAATCTCGCGTTCAATGAGCTCGAGGGAACGCCGGCGTAAATCCATCGGCGCCACGATGAATTTGTGCCACTGCGGCGGATCGGAATACCCCGACAGGAGGTTGAAGAAATTGCTGGCGTCAATACCGAAGAGATCGCTCGCCGTAAAAATGCCACAGTCGGTATACAGTTTCGCGGTTTTGCCGTTATAGTTGCCCGTGCCGACATGCACGTAACGACGAATCCCGTCCGGTTCGCGACGAATGACGAGCGTGCATTTCGAGTGCGTTTTCACGCCCTTCAAACCGTAAATAACATGCGCGCCGGCCTGTTCCAGACGCCGCCCCATCAAAATATTATTTTCTTCATCAAAGCGCGCTTTGACTTCCATCAGCACTGTCACCTGCTTGCCGTTTTCGGCGGCCGTCGCGAGCGCATGCACGATTTTAGAATCCGAACTGACGCGATACAGCGTCTGCTTAATCGCGAGCACGTGCGGATCTTTCGCCGCGTCGCTGATAAACTGTTCCACGGTCGCGAAAGACTCGTACGGCACATGAATGAAAAGATCATGATTGCGAATTTTGGCAAACAGATCTTCGCCTTTGGTGGTGAGCACCGAATACGAACGGCGCGGACGCACCGGCACGTAGCGCAGGTGATCAAACCCGGCGATTCCCGCCAGCGAAAAGAACTGCGTGACATCGAGTTTACCGTCAATATCATAGATATCTTCTTCCGTGAGCGACAATTCATCGCGCAAAAATTCGCGCAACGGCGTTGCTTTACCCACTTCAAATTCCATTCGCACGGCGGCGCCGCGACGGCGGCGTTTTAACGATTTTTCCACTTCATCGAGCAGGTCTTCGGCGCCTTCTTCGTCGATATCGAGGTCGGCATCGCGCGTGATGCGAAAGACGCGGGTATCCATAATGGTATGTCCCTGGAAAAACGCGCCCGCGCGTTTGCGCAGTACGTCCTCCAGCCAGACGAATTCCCGTCCGCTCGCCGTTTGGTATTCGCCCGGGATTTCAATCAGTCGAGGCAAGACGCTCGGCACCGGCAAAATCGCGGTACGGACATCGTTCGGATGGCCGTTCGGGTGCAGCAGAACCGCCAAATTCAACGTGCGGCTCATCAAAAACGGAAACGGGTGACTCGCGTCGACGGCCAGCGGCGTGACCACCGGATAAATCGTGCGGTCAAAATATTCATCGAGCCAATATACCTGGTCGGGAGTCAGCTCCTCCGGCGTGTACAAACGCAATCCCTCTTCATAGAGACCCGCCAACACATCATGCAAGTACCGATACTGCCGCGCCACATGCTGCTTGCACTTGTGCGAAATCGCCGTCAGCTGTTCCGCGGGCGTCATATTGGCGTTGTCGCGCCGCTCGATGCCGCCGGCCCGCTGGTGCATGAGCCCCGCCACGCGGATCATGAAAAACTCATCCAAATTGGAACCCGTAATCGCGATAAATTTCAATTTTTCGAGCAGCGGATTGTTCGGATCTACCGCTTCTTCCAAAACGCGTTCGTTGAAACTCAACCAGCTCAATTCCCGATTCAAAAAGTAACGGTGGTCCAACTCGGGCATCTCTTGTGTTCGTGCAGAGTCAATCATTGGGGTCTCCTTTCCAATTTCGCATCCAGCCCGAAAACATCCGTAAATAATTTGGTTTCTTCGGCAAATGTCCATTCTTCCAAAAGGGTGTTCGTATTGGCTTTCGCGTCGTAATAAATCACCAAACTGCCGCGACGCAAAAAGGCTTCGACGTTGTAAAGCTTATGCTGTTCGCCTTTGTCCATGGCCTTGGCCAATCGCAATACGGCGACGAGTTTCAAAATCACCATCTTGACCCATTCGGGCAATTGCCGGAACGGTTTATCTTCATCACTCGGACGGCCTTTGTAATTGTAGTACGCAACGACCGCGACCATCTCTTTCTCCAGATCGGTCAGTCCGAATAAATCGGTTCCCATGATGATGTGGTACGTGTGCACGCCGTTTTGGCGTAAGTTGACGAAACGCCCGATCTGATGCAGAAATACCGCCATCCGCAAAAGGTACGTGTCCCGTTCGCCCAAACCGTGTACCGAGCGCAGCGCTTTCATCAAAATGACGACATACTCCGCGACCGTTTCCCCATGCATGATGTTGCCGCCGTAGCGCGCCGCCATCGTCTTGGCAAGCTCGAGATGCTGCTCGCGCAAAAAAGCAAGCGCCGGTTCGTCGGTCGTGCGCGCGCCGTAGTAAAGCATCGCGCCGTAGAGAAAGGTCGTCGACATCATCAGCAGACGTTGCGGCTGCACATGCGTAAAAATCTGCGCGTAAAGGTGCAGCGTCGGCAATAATTTTTCCGTTTCATCGGCGGTGAAACCGTACGCGTGTTCGAGACTCGTCGACGTTTGCGACTGCGAACTCTGGAACACGCGGAAAAAGCGCTCCGGTGAAACGATGCGCATCGCTTGCTGCGTAGTGAAACCCATCATCCGAGCGACCAATCGCGATTCCCGACCGGACAGAACGACATTATCAATCTCGTATTGCTCCAACATCGGCCAAATCGGTTCCAGAATGCGCCCGAGAAATTCGTCCAGAACTTTTGGAAAATCATAGCTGTCACGCTGGGCGCGGCGGAACGATTCCAGCACGCGCAACGTGCCGATATGAAGGTTTTGCTGATATTTCAAGGTATCTTTTTGCCAAATCGTGAGTCCCACCGCGCTGGAGGTAATATCGACATACAGTGTCGTCCCCGCGGCGACATCGGCATTATGCGTCAATTCATAGTGCAATGCGTAATGCTTATAAAAAATCTCCTGCGGCATATCGAGAATTTCCACAGAAAGCCCCGTATGCACGCGAATCAAATCCAAAATCATGCGGCTGTTTTTCGCTTCCCGCAAAACCGCCGTCGCATATACCATGACTTCTTCGACTTCATAATCCGCCATAATCCGGCGAAAGCCGTTGATGATCCTCACCATTTGCCGGATCGACGTAAAGGACAGCTCTCCTTGCGTGAAAACTTCTTCGCCGAAACCCGCCGCGCGTCTCGCTTCCTGTACGATCGTGACATCGTCCGGACCGCCGTAATCGACGATCAAAAGTGACAGCCCTACCGAGCCGATATGAATGACGCCGTACATTCGTTTTTGTTTGCCGATCATGCCCTGTTCCTCTCTTTTCTATGATACTTTCATTATAGCTTATTTTGTGGGGGAAAGCGGGCACGACGCCTTGCCTTAACAAAGTTTTTACATAGTAAAACGGCCTTGTTTTTTTTGCATGCGTCGTTAAAATTCGTTACAATAAAATCAAGAGAACAGGAAAGGACTGAGCATTTTGTTATGGGATGAAGACTATCATACCGAGCAGGTCGGCTTAATCGACCTGGGTTCGAACTCCGCCCGCATGGTCGTGATGTCGATCGAACCGAACGACGCGTACCGACTTGTCTATCAGGATAAGCAGCTGGTCCGCTTGAGTGAAGGAATGCAGGCAACGGGCCGTCTCACCGAAGAGGCTATGGCAAGAACGCTTGCCGCGATGCAAAATTTTTCGCATACCGCCGAGCTGCTCGGCGTCGAGCAGATGTTGGCCGTCGCCACCGCGGCCATGCGCAGCGCGGACAACGGCATTTTATTTCGCGATGAAATCGAATCCAAAACCGATATTCCGCTCACGATCATCAACGGTCGCGAAGAAGCGCGGCTCGGCTATTTAGGCGTCATCAACACATTGCCGTACGAAGACTTCGTGCTCTTTGACCTGGGCGGCGCCAGCACCGAAGTATCATTAGTGCGCAACCGACTGTTAAAGGAAACGATGAGCCTGCCGCTCGGTTCGCTCACGCTGACGGAAAAATTCGGCACGCAGGACGAAGTCAGTTCCAAAGCACTCAAAGCGATGGGCAGCTATATTAAGAAAATATTGCGCAGCCTGCCCGGTATCGGAAATACGAAGCTGCCTCTGATCGGCATTGGCGGCACGGTGCGTAATTTGGCGAAAATCCATCAACGTCTGGTCTCGTATCCCATTCCCAAACTTCATCACTACACGATGGCGCCGGACGCCATTTACGACATGACAGAAATGCTCGCGAGCCGCAACTTCAAAGAACGAGCGCAGATCTCGGGACTCGGTCGCGATCGCGCGGACATCATCACCGCCGGCGCATTTTTGATTCAAACCTTGCTGCAGTTTACGGGCTCGGAACAACTCATTATCAGCGGCAACGGCTTGCGCGAAGGATTGTTCTACAATTACTACGCCATGACGCGCCGCCAGGGACAGCACTTCCCCGAAAGCCTGCTGCGGCAAAGCGTAGAAAATTTCCGCAATACGCTGCCGCTCGGGAATGAAGAGCCAATGCAATACATCACGAAGATGGCGTTGAAACTGTATGACGGTCTGCAGCCCTTGCACGGTTTTCCCGCCCGCTATCGGGAATGGCTGGAAACGACTTGCCGTTTGCACGATGTCGGCATGATGATCAACTACTACAGCCACGCGCAACACAGCGCTTACATCATTGCGAACTCGCCGTTGTACGGCCTCACGCATCGCGAGCAGGCGACCTGCGCGCTCATCGCTGCGTTTCAGGACGGCATTTCCAATAAATTACGCCGCTTCGCCCAGTTCGCGAAACTCTTGACCGCGGAGGATCTGACTGTCGTCAAGCAGCTTTCCACCTTGCTCGCGATCGTCAAAGCGTTTGACGCGACCTACGATGAAAGCGTCACATCGCTTGCCGTCTCACAGCCGGACGAAACGCATGCGGTGCTGCATCTTACCGCCCGTTCCGCCACCGATATTCCGCTGATAAACGCGAATATCGAGCCCCATATTAAAGAATGCAATGAGGAGTATCCCTTTACCCTCAGCGTGGAATGGGATAACGCCGACAAAGCGCCGGAAACATACGATACGCTGGCGTAAATCAAAGCAATAAAAAAGAGACCGCAAGGTCTCTTTTTTATTTAGATCGCCGTCCAACCTCCGTCAATGCAAAGCAGCTGACCGGTAGTGAAGCTCGAAGCATCGGAGGCGAAATAAATCACCGCGCCGTCCAGTTCACCCGGTCGACCGCCGCGTCCCATCGGCGAATACGTCGCGAGAATATCTTGAAACGTTTGCGTTTGAAATGCTTTTTCCGTCATATGCGTGTCAAAATAACCCGGTCCGATCGCATTGACCGTGATGCCGTGTTTCGCCCATTCCACCGCCAACGCTTTGGTCAGCATTTTCACGCCGCCTTTGGCCGCGCTGTACGCGGAAAGGAAAGCGGGTTTCATCGCTACTTCCGAATGAATCGAGCCGAGGTTGATGATTTTACCGTATTCCTGCTTCAACATCTGTTTGCCCACCGCGCGCGCCACATAGTATACGCCGTCCAGATTCGTGCCGAGCACTTTGCGCCAATCCTCCGTCGACTGCTCCGCCGCCGGTACACTCGCCCCGACGCCCGCGTTATTCACCAAAATATCGATGCGCTGATATTGCGCGACAACCTCTGCCACCGCCTGCTCGATGCTTTCCGGCGACATGACATCCATCACCACATAGGACGCTTCCGCGCCGAGTTCTTTCAACGCCCGCACCGTCTCCTGCAGTTTCTCCTCCCGCCGCGCGGCGACCACCACCGTCGCCCCTTGGCGAGCCAGAGCCTTGGCCAGCTGAATGCCAAGGCCGGATGAACCGCCCGTAACGAGCGCAATTTTACCGCTTAAGTCAAAATAATTTTTCATCTCGCACCTCCGAGTACTGTTTTCTGTATTTATACTACCATATTTGCCTTATCCATATGGATTCAATCCATTGCCGGTCGGGTTCCGTCTTCACGCCATGGCCAAACGTAGTCAGCGCGGTAGGCATTTCACCGACCGTTGCGTACAGTTTCCCTCGCGCATCGGGTACCGTCTTTACGATTCTTTGCATGGTGTCTCCTTTCGTGCAACAAAAAACCGCCTCAGCATTTCGCTTTAGCGGCTTTTAATACATCAAAGACAAACAATACGCAACCGATTCGGGGCAACTCTTTTCTAGTGCACGCTCGATGATTTCTCCTCTTTTTAGGCTTTCAACGTCATCTTCATAGCTCTCCCTCGTGATCTCGTTTCCCTCGCGCTCGAAGTATGCCTCCACCTCTTCATCGCTTAAAGCTTTCCAATAATATCTAAACTGCTCTACAACTATTGCTCTGTATTCTTCATAGCTTATCACTCCGGCACCTCCTCGTCTCTATACTTCATTGCCAAGTCCTATGCTTTGGCGGCCTTTATTTAATTCTATGTTTTGCCAACGACTTCTCCCGTCGCCCGTATTGATTCAGCCGCTCGCGCGCTCTTTATATATTAAATTATACCTTTTTTAATGCTTTTTCAATATGCTCGCGTCGCAACCATGCCTCCGTTCACATTACGCGCTCCCGCCAACCGTCGGCCATTGTTGATTCCCTAAACGGTTTTCCAATGATTGCGAATTTGAGCCGCAAAAAAAGAGACGACATTGTCGTCTCTTTTTGTTTCATTTTACTTTATGCTTCAGCTGCCGCTTCTGCCGCTTGGTCAGCGCTTTCTTCGGCGCTTTCCTCAGCGATTTGCGGTTTGTCTTCCGCAAGACTGATGTTGCGATAACGGGACATGCCCGTACCGGCCGGAATCAGTTTGCCGATGATGACGTTTTCTTTCAGACCGAGCAACGGATCGATTTTACCTTTGATCGCAGCTTCCGTGAGAACGCGCGTGGTTTCCTGGAAGGATGCGGCGGAAAGGAACGAATCGGTCGCCAGCGCGGCTTTGGTAATACCCAAGAGGATATGTTTGCCGCTGGCTTCCTTCTTGCCTTCGGAACGTAAGCGTTTGTTCTCAAGTTCCAGCAGATTGGCTTCGACGGTATCGCCCGGCAGCATATCGGTGTCACCGACGTCTTCCAATTTGATTTTATGGAGCATCTGACGCACGATGACTTCGATGTGCTTGTCGTTAATTTCAACACCTTGCGATTTGTATACTTTTTGTACTTCGTAGACGAGGTAACGCTGGGTTGCCTGGACACCGAGTACATGCAGAATGTCGTGCGGGTTGATCGAGCCTTCGGTCAGGCGGTCACCTTTGGTAATGGTGTCGCCGTCTTCGACCACGATTTTCAGGCCGTACGGAATGGTTTTGGACCATTCTTCGCCGCCGTCGGTAATGTGAATTTTTTGAATTTGTTTGTTTTCTTCGAGCGTTTCGATCTGCACGGTGCCGCCGATTTCCGCGATGATCGCGTAGCGTTTCGGTTTACGCGCTTCGAAAAGTTCTTCAACACGCGGCAAACCTTGCGTGATATCTTCGTTCGACGCGACGCCGCCGGTGTGGAACGTACGCATCGTCAACTGCGTGCCCGGTTCACCGATGGACTGCGCCGCGATGATGCCGACGGCTTCACCGACTTCGACCATGCGGCCGGTACCGAGGTTGCGTCCGTAGCACTTGCGGCAGACGCCGTGACGGCACTGGCAAGTGAGGACCGAACGAATCTTGACGGTGTCATAATGTTTTTCAATTTCAGCGGCGGTTTCCTCGTCAATGAGTTCGTTTTTCGCGATGATAAGCTCATCGGTATCTTTATTGTAAAGATCTTCCGCGGTGATGCGGCCGGTGAGACGGTCGCGCAACGGTTCAATGACGCCGTCGCCTTCGACGATCGCTTCGACCTCGATGCCGTTGATTTCGTCCAAATGAACGACAACACGACGGGCATCGCTGGCGAGGATTTTTTCAATCATGCTTTCGGTGAGTTTCTCTCCTTTTTGGTAAAGAACTTCACCGGCAATGGTTTCCACATCTTCGACAAGTTCTTTGCCGAGCATGCGATCCACCATGTGCTTACGCAATTTTTTGCGCAGGTTGTCTTCGGGCTGACCCAAGGTGACAACGGTATTTTCACTGGATACGTGTTCGTGTTCTTCGGTGTTCGCGTACGAACCGCGCAAGACAATCTCCGGAATCAGATGTTCGCCGATCGCCTGCAAGTCTTTGGCGGTAAGTTTCGTACCTTCCGCAACGATCACGTCACCCGTTTCCGGATCGGTGACCGCCGTTTCGAGAACACGTCCGAGCAATTTATCCTGCATCGCGGCGATCGCTTCTTTGGCCGTAGCCGCGAGTCGACCGCGTTCGCGAATGAGATCGACGGAAACAATGTCGCAATCTTCTTCCCGCACGATAACATCCTGCGCGACGTCGACGAGACGACGGGTCAGGTAACCGGAGTCCGCCGTACGAAGAGCCGTATCGGCCAAACCTTTACGCGCGCCGTGCGACGATGTGAAGTAGTCCAAAACGGTCAAACCTTCACGGAAGTTCGCCTTGATCGGCAAGTCGATGATCCGACCGGACGGGTCGGCCATCAAGCCGCGCATGCCGGCGAGCTGACGGATCTGCTGTTCGTTACCGCGAGCACCGGATTGCGCCATCATGGTCAAGGGGTTGAATTTATCAAAGCCCTGCATCATTTCGCGGGTAACATCGCCGGTCGCTTCATTCCAAATGTCGATCGTTTTGCGATAGCGTTCATCGTCAGTAATCAAACCGCGCCTGAAGAGGCTGTTCACTTTTTCGACCTGCTGATCGGCTTTGGCGAGAATGGTTTCTTTCGTCGCCGGCACTTTGATGTCGGCGATGGCAATCGTCATGCCGGCTTTTCTTGCATAGTAGAAGCCGAGCGTCTTCACGCGGTCAAGAAGATCCGCGGTTTGCGTCATGCCGAAATGACGGAAGCAATTATTAATCAGACGGGCGAGCTCTTTCTTGTCCATGAGTACACCGAGCATCGTTTGTCCGTCTTCATTTTCGCGATAGTAACGCAATTCTTCCGGTAGCGCCATGTTGAAAATCAGGCGGCCGGCCGTAGTCAAGACACGACCGTGTTCCGGAATCCGTACGAAGATATAATGCTGCAAGTCGATGAAATGTTGGTCATACGCCATGACGACTTCATCGTAGTCGGCAAATGTGGGGATCGAGATCGCGTTTTTCCGCGCCTCTTCGTCCATCAAGCTGTATTCCGCCGCCGGCACGAGCATGCGCAACGCGCCTTGCTCATCTTTGTATTCTTCCGAGCGATCAATGGTCAGGTAGTACGCGCCGAGGACCATGTCCTGCGACGGTACCGCGACCGGTTTTCCGTCTTTCGTCGACAAAATATTGTTGACGGAAAGCATCAACGTACGCGCTTCGGCTTGCGCTTCGACCGACAACGGCAAGTGGCAGGCCATCTGGTCGCCGTCGAAGTCGGCGTTGTACGCCGCACAAACGAGCGGGTGCAATTTGATGGCGCGACCTTCCCAAAGGATCGGTTCGAACGCCTGGATACCCAAGCGGTGCAAGGTCGGTGCGCGGTTCAACAGAACCGGATGTTTGTGGATGACATCTTCAAGGACATCCCATACTTCCGGCGCAATTTTTTCGACTTTTTTCTTCGCGTTTTTGATGTTGTTCGCCAAACCGCGAGCCACGAGTTCTTTCATGACAAACGGTTTGAAGAGTTCGAGCGCCATTTCCTTCGGCAGACCGCATTGGTGCATTTTGAGTTCCGGTCCGACAACGATAACGGAACGGCCGGAGTAGTCAACACGCTTACCCAACAAGTTCTGACGGAAACGGCCCTGTTTACCTTTCAGGAGATCGGAAAGGGATTTCAGCGCGCGGTTGCCCGGTCCGGTGACCGCGCGGCCGCGACGGCCGTTATCAATGAGCGCGTCGACAGCTTCCTGCAGCATGCGTTTTTCGTTGCGCACGATAATTTCCGGCGCATGTAGTTCCAGCAAACGTTTCAAACGGTTGTTACGGTTGATGACACGACGATAGAGATCGTTCAAATCGCTGGTCGCGAACCGACCGCCGTCGAGCTGCACCATCGGGCGCAGTTCCGGCGGAATGACCGGCACGCAGTTCATAATCATCCATTCCGGACGGTTGCCGGATTTACGGAATGCTTCGACGACTTCCAAACGGCGGATCGCGCGCAAACGACGCTGGCCGCTCGCTTCCTGCATTTCCGCGCGCAGTTCTTTGCGCAGTTCTTCCAGGTCGATTTCCGCCAGCAACGTTTGGATCGCTTCCGCGCCCATCTTGGCGACAAACGAGTTGTAACCGTAGGTTTCGACCGCTTCCCGATATTCCGCTTCGTTCAGCAGTTCTTTTTTCTTAAGTCCGGTGTCTTTCGGATCCAACACGATGTAGGACACGAAGTACAGGACACGTTCCAACGAACGCGGCGAGACGTCAAGGATGAGTCCCATCCGGCTCGGAATTCCTTTGAAGTACCAAATGTGCGACACCGGGGTGGCCAATTCGATATGCCCCATGCGTTCGCGACGCACTTTGGCGCGGGTGACTTCGACCCCGCATTTATCACAGACGACGCCTTTATTACGGATCCGTTTATACTTTCCGCAATGGCATTCCCAGTCCTTGGTCGGACCGAAAATCCGTTCACAAAAGAGACCGTCTTTTTCCGGCTTCAGCGTCCGATAGTTAATCGTTTCCGGTTTGGTGACCTCACCATGCGACCAGGCACGAATCTTTTCGGGCGAAGCCAGTCCGATTTGCATCGAATCAAATTCGTTCACATCTAACAAATCTACCGCTCCCTTCACTATTCAGCGTCGTTACTATCAGTATCGGTGAAGAACGGTTCCGCGGCGGCGATATTTGCGGTATCAGCCTGCTGCGCCGTGTCTTCCACGCTCATTTCATTTTCTTCCGGTGCGTTATCCGCATCTTCCGCCTCCGCGGAAGTTCGGCTTTGCCCGCTGGCATCGGATTCCATGACTTCGCGCAGTTCATTTTCTTCCGCCTGCGGCAAGTCCTCTTCTTCGAGTTCACGGATGACGACTTCTTCGCCGTTTTCATTCAAAATACGAACGTCCAAGCCGATCGACTGGAGCTCTTTCAAGAGTACTTTGAACGATTCCGGAACACCCGGTTCGGGGATATTTTCCCCTTTGACGATTTTTTCGTACGCTTTCACACGGCCGATTACATCGTCGGATTTCACCGTCAGGATTTCCTGCAAGGTGTACGCCGCGCCGTACGCTTCCAGCGCCCATACTTCCATTTCACCGAAACGCTGGCCGCCGAACTGCGCTTTACCGCCCAACGGCTGTTGGGTGACGAGCGAGTACGGACCGGTCGAACGAGCGTGAATCTTATCGTCGACCAAGTGGTGCAACTTCAACATGTATTTGTAACCGACGGTGACGCGGTTGTCCATCTTTTCACCGGTACGGCCGTCGAACAGTTCCGTCTTGCCGTCTTCCGGCAAATTGGCGAGTTTTAGCGTGTTAAATACGTCGACTTCGGACGCGCCGTCAAAGACCGGCGTCGCGATATGAATACCGGCGACATCCGGTTCGGGCATGCCGTATTTATCGACATCGTAACCGTATTCTTTCAAGCGACGCGGCAGATCCGGATCGTTGTTGCGAATTTCCATACCCAACGCCTGAACCGCGCGACCCAAATGGGTTTCCAAAACCTGACCGATGTTCATACGGCTCGGTACGCCGAGCGGATTCAGTACGATTTGAACCGGCGTTCCGTCCGGCATGAACGGCATATCTTCCTGGCGCATGACGCGGGAGACAACGCCCTTGTTACCATGGCGGCCCGCCATCTTATCGCCTTCGTGAATCTTACGTTTCTGCGCGATGTAGACGCGAACGAGTTTATTAACGCCCGGTTGCAGTTCGTCACCGTTTTCACGGGTGAATACGCGAACATCGACGATCTTGCCGGATTCGCCGTGCGGCACGCGCAAGCTGGTGTCGCGAACTTCTCGTTCTTTGTCACCGAAAATGGCGCGCAGCAAACGTTCTTCCGGCGTCTGTTCGGTTTCGCCTTTCGGCGTGACTTTACCGACCAGAACATCGCCCGGACGAACTTCCGCGCCGATCGAGATGATGCCTTCTTCATCCAAATATTTCAACGAATCTTCGCTGACATTCGGGAGCTGACGGGTAATTTCTTCCGCGCCGAGCTTCGTGTCGCGCGCATCACATTCGTATTCTTCAATGTGGATCGACGTGTAAATATCTTCCTTGCACAATTCTTCCGAGAGAAGAATCGCGTCTTCGTAGTTGTAGCCTTCCCACGGCATAAACGCAACGAGCACGTTGTAACCGAGCGCGAGTTCGCCGCCGTCGGTCGCCATACCGTCCGCCAGCGCGTCGCCCGCTTCCACGCGATCGCCCTTATAGACGAGCGGAATCTGGTTGATGCAGGTGCTCTGGTTGGAGCGCATGAATTTGATCAGATCGTAACGATCCAATTTGCCGTCATCGGTTTTGACGATGATTTCTTTCCCGGTGACGCGTTCTACCGTACCCGCGCGTTTGGCGAGTACGCATACGCCGGAGTCGCGGGCGGCGGTGTATTCCATGCCCGTGCCGACGAGCGGTGCCTGCGTACGCAACAGCGGTACCGCCTGACGTTGCATGTTCGCGCCCATCAAGGCACGGTTCGCGTCGTCGTTTTCAAGAAACGGGATCAAGGCTGTACCGACCGAAACCACCTGTTTCGGCGAAACGTCCATCAAATCCACGCGTTGCGGCGCGACTTCAATAACCTCGGATTGCAGACGGCTCGCGACATGCGCGTGTTCAAAGCGGTTATTTTCATCGAGCGGTTCGTTCGCCTGCGCCACGACGAGGTTTTCCTCGGCATCGGCGGTGACGTAACGCACTTCGCTCGTGACGGTGACATCATCGCCGTCGTGTTTAACCACGCGATACGGCGTTTCAATCAAACCGTATTTGTTGACTTTCGCAAAGTTCGCCAAGGACGAAATCAAACCGATGTTCGGACCTTCCGGCGTTTCGATCGGGCACATACGGCCATAGTGCGAATGGTGCACGTCGCGAACTTCAAAGCCCGCGCGTTCACGCGAAAGACCGCCCGGTCCCAATGCGGAAAGACGACGTTTATGCGTCAGTTCCGCCAGCGGATTCGTCTGGTCCATGAACTGCGACAATTGGCTCGAACCGAAAAATTCTTTCAGTGCCGCTGTGACCGGACGAATATTGATCAGCATCTGCGGCGTCAAATTGTCGATATCCTGCGTCGCCATGCGTTCTTTAACAACACGTTCCATACGGGTCAAACCGATGCGGAACTGGTTCTGTAACAGTTCGCCGACGCAACGCAAGCGGCGGTTGCCTAAGTGGTCGATATCGTCCACACGACCGATATCTTCCATTAAATTCAATAAATAGGAAATATTGGCGATCATATCCGCCGGTTCGACGGTACGCAACGTGTCCGGGAGGTTCGCGTTATTGCAGACGATTTTAACTTCGTGTCGGCCGTCGCCTTCGCCCTTCAGGACATAGATTTCCTGCAGCCCCGGAATGCGTTTCTGCGCGAACGTTTTTTCTACACGGCGCGCCGGCAGTACGCCTTCAATAATGGCCTCAATATCGTTAGCGGGCATGCGTTTGAACATGCCGCTGTCTTTAATGGCTTTCAGCTCTTTCTTGCCGACTTTCGTGCCCTCTTCCAAGAGCACTTCACCGGTATTGGTGTCCACGAGAGCTTCCGCCAGCTTCTTGCCTTCGAGCTGCCGCGCCCAGTCGGATCCGGCATCGGCGAACATTTCGGATGCCGCGATCTGTTCCAGTTCCTTGTTACCGATCACGGTGCCTTCGGGCAAAACGACTTTACCCGTGTACGGATGAACCAACGGGCGCGCCAATGTCTGGCCGAACAGACGTCCCTGCCAGCCTAATTTTTTACCTAATTTATAACGTCCGATATGCGCCAAATCGTAACGGCGCGGATCGAAGAATAGATTATTGAACATCGAAGTAGCGCTGTCGATGGACGGCGGTTCACCCGGACGCAATTTCTTATATATTTCAATTAATGCTTCTTCCTGCGAACGCGTCGGATCTTTTTTCAATGTTTCCGCGATGCGCGGATCGTCACCGAAAAGATCCATGATTTCATCGTTCGTTTCGAAGCCCAGCGCGCGTACGAGAACCGTTGCCGGCAACTTGCGGTTACGGTCGATACGAACGTGCACGATATCGTTGGCATCGCTTTCGAGTTCAATCCAGGCGCCGCGGTTCGGAATCACCGTGGAGCTGAACAGCGATTTACCCATTTGATCAATCGTGCCGCTGTAATATACGCCCGGCGAACGCACCAACTGGCTGACGATAACGCGTTCCGCGCCATTGATGACGAAGGTACCGGTATCGGTCATTACCGGGAAGTCGCCCATAAATACTTCCGTTTCGGCGAGCTCGCCCGTTTCGGCATTTTCCAGACGAACTTTCACGCGCAACGGCGCGGCGAATGTCGCGTCACGTTCCTTGCATTCGGCGATATCGTATTTCGGCTCACCGAATTTGTAATCATCAAAATAAAGCTTTAATTTACCGTCTTGATTATTGCCCCGTTCATTGCTTTCAATCGGAGAAATATCTTCAAAAATTTCCCGCAGTCCTTCTTCCTGAAACCACAGGTAGGAATTTCGCTGTAAATCGAGCAAGTGCGGCATTTGCAAGACCTCATTGATCTTGGCGTAGGTGTACCGTTTCCGCGTGCCCATATTTACCGGTTTGAACATGCACTTGTCACCCTTTCTGATATTGGCGTTATCGTGTCGTCTCGGCTATTCACGTGTCGTTTTCGAAAAATGACAATAAAAGCAAGGTTCCTTTTTGAACCTTGCTTTTGCATTTTTTGTACTGCGTCTCTCCTCTATCAGTCTCCACGATCATAATGACACTACTGCAATTAGTAATTTTATCATTGATTACAGAAAATGTCAATCAAAAGACGTAATACTCCATATTCAACTTTCGTAAGTGATTGTACCGCAATTTTCAAAGCCTGGCAAGTTAATTCCATTTTTTGCATGCACATGGTGCGTCCATTCTTTAGCGGCAAGAAAAAAGCCGCCACCGAGGTGACGGCTGAAGGGAAGCTCTTTATTGTTGGCCCGCGGTCAAAGTGGTCAGATTTTCACGCTGCAACTTAATGTAATCGTAGCCCGCTTTTTCCTGCGCGGCGGTCAATCCCTCAATCGGATTCAACACGCGTACGACCGCTCCGGTTTCCGCCGCGATGGCTTCCGCCAAACGCGGGTTGACGAGCTCTTCACTGTAAATCGTACGCACATCATGTTCACGAATGAATTCGACCAGTTGCGCCATGCGGTCCGGCGTCGGTTCAGCATCCGCATCGACACCCATGATGCCAATTTGCGTTAAACCGTAGCGCGCGGCCAAGTAGCCGAACGCCTCGTGCGAAACGACGAGATTTTTATTTGCGAGCGACGAGAGCGCCGCATCCATATCCTTGTCGAGCGCCGCCAATTCGTCTTGGTATTTTTTCGCATTGGCACGATATGCGTCAGCATGCGCCGGATCGGCTTTTGCCAACGCGTCGGCAACGACAGCCGCTTCTTTCATGACGTTTTGCGGATCCAACCACACGTGCGGATCCACGCCGCCGTGATGGTGGTGATGATGGCCTTCCGCATGATGATCTTCGTCATGATGATCTTCGTCATGATGGTCGGCGTCATGATCATGATCGTGGTCGTGATCGTCATCGTCCTGCAGTTTCAACAGGTCCAAGCCCTGACTCAGCTCCACGACCGTCGCGTCACGCGTAATTTCCTTCTTCAAAATCTGATCGGTCGGTTCCAAACCCGCGCCGTTGTAGAAAAAGACTTTCGCCTGACCGATTTTCTTCAAATCGCTCGCGGTCGGTTCCCAATCGTGCGGCTCCGCTCCCGGCGGTACCAAAAGCGTGACATCGGCCCGATCCCCCGCCACTTTTTTCACCACGTCGTACACGGGATACACGGTCGTTACCACCTGCAGTTTTCCCTGATTTTCCTGCGGGGTCTGACCGCAACCGACAAGCGCCAGCACAGCCGCGCACAAACTCAATACCCAAACTAATTTCTTCACATTTCCACATCCTTTCTATTTCCCGATTATAACGATTTCGCAAACGCCGTCAATTTCGCACTGTACCACAGAACAGTCGTTCAGATATTCCGCCGGCAGTAACGGCAAGGCGCGTCGCCTTTTTGCTCATCTTGCGTTCATGATATTTTTATATTTACACTTCACGAACCACGCTGTGCAGCCTGAATTTGATGTTATTGCGGTGCATTTTATTATTTTTATATAAAATTGCCTGTCTAATCATTTTACCTGATTATTCTATTTGTTTGACGAAGCTGTGACAATCTGCTATATTAATGACAATTTAAAAATTTCAAGGAGGTCATAACATGAAAAAATGGTACAGTTTAGCCGGTGTCGGTGTCATGGCATGTGCGCTTGTAATCGCCGGTTGCGGCAGCGATAAACAGTCGGAAAAAGCGGCGGCTCCCGCACCGTCCGTCACGATTAAGGTGGGCGCCACCCCGGTACCGCATGCGGAAATTCTGAACAATGTCAAAGACGTGCTTGCGAAAGAGGGAATCAAACTTGAGGTCGTTGAATTCACCGATTACGTACAGCCGAATCTCGCGCTGAACGATAAAGAACTCGACGCGAACTTCTACCAGCACCAGCCGTACTTGGACAATTTCAACTCGGAACACAATTTGAAATTAGTTTCCGCAGGTGCGGTTCATCTTGAACCGATGGGCGTGTACTCGAGCAAGTTGAAAGATTTGAGTGGTTTGCCGGACGGCGCGAAAGTAGCGATTCCGAACGACCCGACTAACGGCGGACGCGCGTTGCTTCTGCTGAAAGCGGCCGGCTTGATCGACCTGCAGAAAAACGCGGGCATCACGGCGACAGTAGCAGACATCATCGCCAATCCGAAAGGTTTGGTATTTTCGGAACTGGAAGCCGCGCAATTGCCGCGCGCGATCAATGATGTCGACATTGCCGTTATCAATACGAACTACGCGATTGACGCGGGCATGAACCCGACCTCCGACGCGCTCTATCTCGAATCTAAAGATTCCCCGTACGCCAACATCGTTGTCATTCGTGACGGCGATCAGAAACGTCCGGAAATCGAAAAACTGATGAAAGCGCTGCAAAGCGAATCGACCAAAAAATTTATCTCGGATAAATTTAAAGGTGCCATCATCCCCGCTTTCTAAGCACACAAAAAGACCTGCCGCGGCAGGTCTTTTTTATTGTCCGAATATTTCCCAACGAGCCAAAATTCGCGCGGCATCCCGGAAGTTTCAACAATACGCATATGTTTTTATGCGATCTCTCGACACATGCAAACGCCATAAGCGTAACGACTATTCTTTCTCCGCCAGCGCACACTGCAACGCCTGGCGCACAAGTTCCCACTCCGCTCGGGCACACGCTCGTTCACCCGCCTGATCGGCCGCGCTCGCCGCCTGCAAGTGAACCACTGCCGTCGCCAAAATCGGTGTCAACCGTTTATCTTCGGTAAAATCCTGCGGGTCAATATTGCGCAAGCGAGGCTCGGCAAGAATACGGTCAATGTACCAAAGCGCTTTTTGCAGGTCAAGACGATACGTGTCGGGTGATTTTTTGCCGGCACGGCTGATATACGCCAGCGCGTCACCGGCATGGTGATCCAGTCCCCACGCTTCAATGGCTTCGACCGTTTCATAACGACCGTCTGTGTAGTAGGCCGGACTTTGCACCGGATCATGCGGTTTTTGTTTCATATTTTCACCTCATATGTGGTCAGAAAAAGTTTTCTTTATTGTACATCAATATATTATTTTATACATATGTATATACACAAATACATATACACAAATACAAAAGCCGCTCTCATCGTAATGAGAGCGGCTTTTTATGATTCATATTTCTCTGCTCAACCGCGCGCCGCCGCAAATTTCTCCATGTACGTGCGCGCTTTTGCGAAATCGGCTTCATTCGGATGACCGGCGCTTTCTTCCACGGAACGGCGCATTTGTTCCGGCGTATGGTAGGAATTCGGCTTGGCGTGTTTTCGCATCGCTTCAATCAGTTTCGGATCGATCGCGCCGCGAAACGCCAGCGCGCCCGAGACGCGACAGTTATCCGCCAACAGATCCGCCGCTTTTTGCAGCGACGTTTGCGCATGCTCGGATGTCGGGTCGGCGCCGAGCGTGGCAAATAATACGACCTCCGTATTTTGCAACGATGCTAAATAATCCCGCGCCTGCGCATTGGGCATTCCTTTATCCACCCAAAAGCCGACGAACACCGCGTCAAATTCCGCCGGATCGACGCCTTCGCGTATTTCCGCGAGACGACTGCCCTTCGGCGCCGCTTCATAAAACGCTTCGGCCATGCGGCGAGTGTTGCCTGTACGGCTTGAATATACAATCAGATATTTCGACATGCTCTTTCTCCTCCTCTTTCTGCCGCGAGTCGGTTATCCGGCGCAATGATCGCCTGACGCAGAGCTTGCGGCTGTTTCCTCAATGCTTAAAACGACATCGGATTATCCGCAGCCAAATTATTTTTCGCGTCTTTGTCGTCCGATGCAAAAGCTGCCGCGTCGTACGCCAAGTAATGAAACGCCCATTTCAAAAAGCGCGACATCGCTTTGTACGCATATCGGCCGGCCGCCGTGTAGACGTAGGCATCGCCGCGCCTCGTGACCAGTCCGTTAGTTTCCCAAGATTGCAAAATCGGCGTGAGAAAAAGTGACATGGGTAAATCGGTTTCTTCGTCCAAACGTTGCGGTATGATCACACCGCGATCCGCCGCCGATGTCAGGCGCCGCAACGCCGCGTCTTCCGTACCGACGAGACTCCCTGCCATCGGCCGATATCCTTGCGCAACCGCCGCGCGATACATGGGCGGCACAATCGGTTTCATAAAGCGGACGCGTCCCAAGCGACCGCCGCATGCCATGCCAAAAGCCACCATGTCGTGGCCGGCAAAGACCAATGTATTGTACAGGCTGCGCTCACTTTTGCGAGTACGCCAATGTGAACAGGAAATCGGCTCGGCGACCGCTTCCAACTCTTCCGTGGCGGCGCGGAACAACTCCTGCAATTTATCTTGATCCTGCGTCCAGTTATTTCTTTTATATTGCTGCCCTAAAATCGATTTCGGCAAAATTTGCAATTTGTACAGATCCAAGCCGGCAATCCCGCACTCCATCGCATCGCGCACATCTTCACGAATGCTCGCGACTGTCTGTCCCGGAAGCCCGTAAATCAAATCAATGACAATATCCGCTCGCCCCGCCGCGACGTATTCGCTCAGGCGGCGCTTGGCGCTTTCCCGCGTATCGCGACGGCCGATACGTTGGCGCACGTCGGTCGTAAACGCCTGCACACCGAAACTGAAGCGATTAATCCCGCTCGTGACCGCAGCGTGATATTTTTCCATATTCAAATCATCTAAACTTGATTCAAAAGTGATTTCCGCCGTCGGAGCTATGGTAAACGCCTTGCGCAACGCTCCCATGATCGCTTGAATCTGTTCCGGCTGTAGCACACCGGGCGTGCCGCCGCCGAAGAAGATCGCCGCCACATTCGCTGTGCGCGCGAATTCCGTTTGTCCGATGGAAGCGATTTCCTGCAAGAGCAGCGCCACATATTCTTCCACCTGTCGCTCCTGATAATGCTGCTTGGAAAACGCGCAATACGTGCATTGTAGTGTGCAAAAGGGAATATGCAGGTACAACGCGATCGGTCGTGCGGACGCAGGCCGATCCAAATAATCTTTCAATCTCGCCTGCAGCACATCCGGGGTCAACCGTACCTGCCGTGTCAATGCGGGTATGTCTCGCCATGTGATATCCCAAGGCGCACGTCGCCACTGCGCGCCCGCCGCGACAAAAAGCGGTTCGTTTCGCAAGGATTCCCAACGGACCCGCCATTGCTCTTGCGCAGCCGTCATCATTGGCGCTCCTCACCGGAATTCGCATGACCGCCGACGATATCCGCCATGTACCGAACCGATTTCGGATAATCTATACCGGGATTGCTTGTGAAAAGTTCCTGCGGCAGCCGGTACACGCGACCGTTTCGCACCGCCCGCAACGTCGCCCACGCGGGTTGATCCAAAAGCGCCTTGTCAAAAATGCCGTCCGATTCTCCGTGTCGAGCCATCGACCGCAATAAAATCACGTCGGGATCTGCCGCCGCCAAAGCCTCCAGACTGAACGGCGCCAAACGCGCGGATTCCGTTTGACCGCGACCGGCAAATACATCCGTGAAGCCGAGCCGACGCGCGACGTCGGAAGCGATACTCGTTTCATAGTCCAGCGTCACCGCCTGCGATGTACCGAATAAAATCGCTACCCGCACGGGTTCGCGCGGCGCCTTGACGATTTCCTGCTGCATTCTCCGCGCCAGTTCCTGTTGCACTGCGGCGGCTCGTTCATTATTCCCGCTCACCGCTCCGCACAAACGAATCGCCTCGCACACATCATCATAATTTGTCAAATTCAGCAAATATACCGGAATATGATTCGCCTCCAGCACCTGCGCCAATTTACCGTGCAGTTTGCCGTATCCGATCACCAAATCCGGATTCGCCGCGACAATTGCCTCCGCATTCGGATGCGCCAAATGGCCGACTTTCGGTTTATCTTTCGCCCGCTCCGTAACGCGATCATTACCAGTTTCCGCCCAGGCGACGTAATCGCCGCCTACCGCCTCCATAATTCCCAGCATTGACGGCGACAACAATACAATCCGCTCCGGCTTTTTAGTCAACGTAACCGTTTTTCCGCGCACGTCCGTTCCTTGGAAAAACACATGCTCTTGCGTTTTTTTCGTTGCCGTATCCTGCCCGCAACCGACGAGCAACGCCGCCGCGAGAACAAACAGCAGCCAGCCTTGCCACCAATGTCTATGCACGCAATCATCCTTTCCATGGTAAGTATGAATATTAAAAATTCCCTTGCAGCGTGTCCCGCCCTATGTAAAGAAAAGAGGAGAAGATTCTCCTCCTTTTCTTGCACAGTTAAAACTTGTATTCCAAACCGAGTGCCCATTCGCGACCGTACAAGCCAAGATTTTTATCGTACTTGTCGCCAATGTTTTCGATCTTGCCCCACAAACGCAGATCCGGATTGAATTGACGGGTAACGGTCAGATTCCAAAGTTGATAACTTTTCTTTTCTGTCGCCGCCTGTTTCGGGGCCGGCTCCACTAAGTAGTTGTGTTCACATTGCAACGACAACGCCGCTGACCAACCTGTATCCTGATGGTCATCGTAGCGCAGCTGCCAAGCTTGTGAAAGTTCGGAACGACGCGGTAAATCCTTATTTGCCGTCGTATCTTTCGCATCCAGCCAGGTGGAAACTACTTGCGCGGAAAGGGTATCGTTGAAACGATAGCCGAGAGTATTTTCCACGCCTTTAATGCGGGCTTTTTTCACATTGTTATATCGGTAGAGCTCATGTCCGTTTTGATCCGTGCCCACTTTCGAGCTATCAATCAGGTCATCCACCTTGTTGTCGAAGTAGGTCAGCGAGCCGTAGCCGCGATCCCATTCACCTTCGACGCCCAAGTCCCAGCCGGTCGATGTTTCCGGCTTGAGATCCGGGTTACCCAGGAGATGCACCCACTTCGGTCCCATTCTGCGATCCATATCATAGAAGAGCTGCATGAGCGACGGCGCGCGGAAACCTTTGCCGTAGTTCGCTTTGATGCGGAAATTGTCACGCGCGTTATATGTCACGCCGAGCTTCGGCGAAACATGACCGCCGAAATATTCATTGTGATCGTAACGCAACGCCGGCACGATAAACCATTTGTCAGCGCGAATTTCATCCTGCACGTACGCAGCGTACGTGGCCAACGAACGTTCCGACGCCACTTTGTTCGTACCGTTTTGGGAAACATGGTGTTGCTTCTCACCGGCGATACCCAAATTCGTGCCTTTGACTTTAGCGTCGGTATACGTTACGCCGTAAGTGAGTCGCTGATTGTCGGTAAGCTGCGTGGAGTTTTTGCCCTCCAACGTCCACTCGCGATTCGTATTGTCGTTGAAGTCGTATGCATTTTGTTTGCGTACCACAGCGTCATACGCTCGTTTTTCCAGAGGCTTCGACCCAGGTACCGTTTTAATAACTTTGGGGTCGGTTGCGTCTTCCCAGTCAAAACGGCTCATGTACGCGCTGACTTCCCAATCATTAACCGCCGTAGTACGTTGCCAACGCAAACCATACGTTTGCTGTTCCGATTTGCTGTCTCTTCCTCCCTCGATCTGCGCCATGCCGGTTAAAGGCGTTTTTCCCATCATAACCCGCAAAGGTCTCAACTCGGGATTCTGCGCGTCACTGGATAATTTCTCATGGTAATAATCCGCCGTAAAGGTCAACTTATTCGCATCGGCAAAATAGTAGTCAAGAGCGAGATTGTACGTCTGATCATTACCGAAATATTCCGACCACTTTTCGCCTTTGATCGTATCCCGATCGGTATGACGGAAACGCGCCCCTACGGTAGCGGCCAGTTTCCCTTGCCGGCCGGTATCGTAATGAACCCACTGCGTATGGCCCGTGGATGCGTATTCACCGCCGATCGAGCCGCTTGGCGAAGTCGATTTTTTCGTGATGATATTGATCACGCCGCCCATCGCGTCCGATCCGTACAGAGCGCTCGACGGTCCGCGGAGAATTTCAATTCGTTCCACCTGTTGCAAATTGATTCGCTCCATGGCGCGCGCGGTGCCCAAGCTGGCGCTCGAAGACTCGTTCGCAGGTTTACGACCGTCAACTAAAATCAACGATTTGTTCGTATCCATGCCGCGAATCATGACATCATGGCCGCCATGAGCGATCCGTGTTTGCATGATATTGGTATAGTACGAAAGCGCTTCGCGAATATTCGTCGCGCCGCTTTGGCGGATATTCTCGCCATCAATCACCTGCGTCGCCGCCGGTACTTCTTTCGTCGCATTTTGCGTGCGTGTAGCCGTGACAACGATATCACCGATGTCATATACCGGCACATCTGCCGCCACCGCAGTCATGCATCCCAAACAACACATTGCCAAAAGCGCCGCCTGTCGGCGTGCCAATTTATTCATTATTCCCCTCCGTTAATCACTTGAAAAATATTTTTGAATCCTTTTATCATTATATACTGTTTTTGATCAAAGTAAATACATTGCTATAATTCTAATTTTATTTTTTGTGCATATTCTTTATGGCATAGATCATTGTAATTAAGCGTATAAATCAATATATGTATCCATTTCATTAAAAGTAATTCCTCGCGCAAATGTAAACCATATTATTTTTTTTAAAACTATTCGATATCATCGAATATCATCTGAAATTTTTCTAGTATAAATTTCATTTATACTAGAATATAAAAACTTCCCGCAAAAATCTCGGAGAGTTTGGTTTGCTATGGAGCCGGCAATAGGACTTGATCCTACGTGTGCATTACGAATGCGCCGCTCTAAAGTAAAATAAAAATTCCCTACTTAAAGCGGAGAGTTCATTTTATTATGGAGCCGGCAATAGGATTTGATCCTACGTGTGCATTGCGTCGCGCCGTTCTAAAATAAAAAACCTCCGAAAAATCTCGGAGAGTCATTTTTATGTGGAGCCGGCAATAGGATTTGAACCGACGTGTGCATTGCGTGGTGTCGCTCTAGTTTTGAAATAAAAAGCTCCCCGCAAAAAGCAGGGAGTTTAATGTCATATGGAGCCGGCAATAGGACTTGAACCTACGACCTACGCATTACGAATGCGCCGCTCTACCAACTGAGCTATGCCGGCATCGACTTGATTAGTATAGACGATCAATGGTATTTTTATTTATTGTTATAATGGTTCCTGCACGCTTTTACGACGATAAATTTTACTGTATACATAATTCATGCGCATTACGGTTGCAACCTGCGTTTGATAATGATACAATGATGGCAATTAAAAAGTTGGCAACGAAAACTTAACATTTCGTACCTTGGGGTATCGAGTCGGCAATGGCGTCGGCGTGCTCAGTGAGCCGTTGAACGCAGCTCGGAGCGTAAGCTCCTTTTTTTATTGCCGAAACCCCACAAACCAAGAGAGGATGATCAAAATGAAGTTTTCCAAAATGACGGCATTGATGATGGCCGCCGGTCTTTCCGCGGTAGTCGCGTTAGCCGGTTGCGGCGGTTCGGGCGGTGCCAAACAGCAATATTTGAATATCGGCACGGGCGGCACGGCAGGTACTTACTACCCGCTGGGCGGTGCGATGGCGGAGTTATTCAATCTACTATGCGGCGAACGGCCTGGAAATGTTTGACGGCAAAAAAGTTGACAACCTGCGCGGCATAGCGACGCTGTATCCGGAAACGGTACAGATCGTAGCGTTGGAAAAATCCGGCATCAAATCGATCAATGATTTGCGCGGCAAACGCGTAGCGGTCGGCGCGGCAGGTTCCGGCACGGAAGCGAACGCGCGGCAAATTTTGAACGCCGCGGGCATTGAATACAGCGATATCCAAGTGCAATACCTCTCGTTCGGTGAAGCGGCCGGCGCGCTCAAAGACGGTAATGTCGATGTCGCATTCGTCACGGCCGGTTTCCCGACAGCCGCCATCCAGGATTTGGCGGTATCGAATCAGATTTCCCTTATTTCACTTGATGCGGCGGTGGCCGACCAGCTCTTGCAAAAATATCCGTACTATACTAAGATTTCCATTCCGGCAGGTACGTATAATGGCGTAGCCGGCGATACGCTGGCCGTCTCGGTACGCGCGATGATCGCGACAACAAGTAAACTCTCCGATGAAATGGGCTACAACGTTACCAAAGCCATTTACACGAATCTCGACAAGATGGCCGCGGCCCACGCGGTCGGCAAGATGATTACCAAAGACGCCGCGCAGGACGGCATGTCGATTCCGATGAACGCCGGGGCGGAAAAATTCTTTAAGGAGAAATAATTGCAACGCTTACTCATCAAGCGACCGTTCTACCTATTGGCATTGTTGAGCTTTGCTTTGGTGGTGACGATCGCTTGGTGGTCGATGCGGCCGGCGATTTTTCTGACGGCGGGCGACGAATGGCATGACTTGGGTCATGCGTACAGCGGACGCTCCGTCGTTATTCATTATCGGCATTCGGTCCAGCAGACCCACGTCTGGGAATATTTGACGGTAAATGATACCGCGGACGGTTTTATTTTGCGGGCAACCAAGTACAAATCCTACGACGTGGGTTTGCCTTTTTTGCCGAGTGAAGGTAATTTTCGAAGCGACGGCGAGTATTTTTATTTGGATGATATTAACCGGGTTCTGCCCCGCCCGCTGACGTTACGGACGGGTTTGGGGACGGAACTTACCGTTACGTTGCAAACGACGTACGCGCTGTATCAACGACATGCGCCGGGCACATTGGTGACATTGTCCGTCACCCCGCGCTGGCGCAGCTACTATGAGCATTTCAACCATTGGTTAGGAGGTGAGAGAAATGGCAGAAGAACGTAAGGTTCGTTCAAAACAAGATGACGCCGTGTCGCAAGAGGCGGTCATGGCGCTGGAAAAAGAAAATCGCGTGGCGCAATATCGCGGTCACATCGCAAAACTCATTTCTTTCATCGCGATCTGTTTTTCTCTGTTTCAATTATATACAGGTATTTTCGGTGTACTTGACGCGCAATTACAACGCGCGGTGCATTTAGGTTTCGGATTGGTGCTGGTGTTTCTCTTATATCCGACGCGCAAGACCTGGCTGAATCGCGCGAGCATTCATCCGCTGGACGCGTTTTTAGCGCTGCTCGCGGCAAGCGGTCCTTTGTACATCATCACGCAGTATCATGATTTAGTATTGCGAGCGGGCAATTTCAATACGCTGGACATGGCGGTCGGCTCAATCGGCGTGCTGCTCGTCATTGAAGCGGCGCGGCGCGTGGTCGGCATCCCGATGGTGTCGGTGGTGCTGTTTTTCATCGCCTACGCCTTTGCCGGTCCGTATATCCCCGGCATTTTAGGACATCGCGGCGTGAACTGGGACCAACTCGTCGGCCATTTGTATTTTACGACCGAAGGTATTTTCGGGATTCCGTTGGGCGTTTCGAGTACTTTTATTTTTCTCTTTATTTTGTTCGGCGCCTATTTGGAGTCGACGGGGCTCGGTCACTTCTTTATTGATTTGGCGAATGCCGTCGCCGGCTGGGCGCGCGGCGGTCCGGCGAAAGTCGCCGTGCTGTCGAGCGGCTTGATGGGCACGGTATCGGGCTCGTCCGTCGCCAACGTCGCCGGAACCGGTTCATTTACGATCCCGATGATGAAAAAACTCGGCTACCACCGCGACTTCGCCGGCGCGGTCGAGGCGGCTGCTTCCACCGGCGGGCAGTTGATGCCGCCGATCATGGGCGCGGCGGCGTTCCTGATGGCGGAATTTGTCGGCGTACCGTACATGGAAGTCGTCAAAGCGGCGACAATCCCGGCGATTTTATACTTCCTCGGTATTTGGCTCGGCGTTCATTTCGAAGCGCGGCGGGAAAATCTGCAAGGCTTGCCGCGGGAAAGTCTGCCGAAATTCGGCGTGATCTTCCGTGAGCGTGGTCACTTGGCATTACCGCTGGTCGTTATCATCGGTCTTTTGGTCAGCGGCTATACGCCGATGCGCGCCGCGTTGATCGGTATTTTCCTGACGGTCGCGGCGGCGATGCTCCGCAAAAACACGCGGCTCTCATTCATTGAAGTTGTGCAGGGTCTGATCGACGGCGCGCGCAACATGCTTTCCGTGCTCGCGGCGTGCGCGGCGGCAGGTATTATCATCGGCGTGGTCACCAAAACCGGTATCGGTTTGAAGATGGCCTCCGCCTTGATCGATCTCTCGGGCGGCGTTTTCCTCGCCGTGCTTTTCTTCACGATGCTGACTTCGCTCGTCTTGGGCATGGGTGTCCCGACGACGGCGAACTACGTCATTACTTCGACGATTGCCGCGCCGGCGCTGGTACAACTCGGCGTACCGGTACTCGCGGCGCATATGTTCGTCTTTTACTTCGGCATTGTCGCCGACGTGACGCCTCCGGTCGCGCTGGCCGCGTACGCGGGTTCGGCGATTGCGGGCGGTAACGCGTTGCGCACCGGCGTGCAGGCTTCGAAGCTCGCGATCGCCGCGTTCCTGATTCCGTATATTTTCGTCAACTCCCCCGCGATGTTGATGATTGATACGACGATTCCTAAAATTCTCATGGTGCTGCTCACTTCCATCATCGGCATGGTCGCGATCAGCTCCGCGATGATCGGTCACTTCGTCGTCAAAGAGAAAGCATGGGAACGCATTCTCTTCATAATCGGCGGTCTGTGCATGATCGATACGGGGGCAACGACCGACATCATCGGCATCGTTCTCCTCGCCGCTCTGTTCTTCCTGCAATGGCAACGCGGTCGCAAACAGGTAAATGCCTAAAATAAACAAAAAAAGACGCTCGCTCGAGCGTCTTTTTTTGTTGCCGAAAAATCAGGCGGTGCACAGTGTCTGAAGTGTTTTTTTGACGAGTCGCGACAACTCGCTTCGGAGTATGTTTTGCTTACGCGGCAGTGCTCATTGCCCGCGCCGGCTCGGTTTTTGCGCCGCGGCATGCCCGCGCGTTACAGTAGACATGCGCAAAAAACAAGAGGCCTCGGAAATGAGACAACATGGAAACTTCATATCTGACCGCGAACGACATCGACCTGATGACCGCGGCGCAAGACGGCGATGCGATCGCCGCGACCGTATTGTACCGCCGCTACCTGCCGCTTATCCACGCGACGGCGCGAACCTTTTTCACGCGCGATCGCGATGAATTGCTCGCCGTCATTCGCTTCGCTTTTTGGGAAGCCGTCGGCCGCTACGATAAAAGTCGCGGCGTGCCGGTGGCGGGATACTTAAAAGCGCAGCTACGTTACGCCGCCTGGAATGCCTGCGCGAAACACGCCCACACGGAGCAACGGGAAAACGGCGGCGACACGGATACTTTGCCGCTTTCCGCACCGCCGCGCGAACAACCGGACGCGACGTACGACAGAAACCAACTCTATCGCGCGTTGCATGCCGCGCTCCTCACCTTGCCGCAACGCCAGCGCCGCGTGATTTACGGTTTATTCTTCAGACAACAAACGCGCGGCGAACTCGCGCGAGAACTCCATTGCACACCGCAAGCGATCAGTGCGCTCAAACGTCGGGCGCTTGACGCGTTGCGTCGAAAACTCGCCGCGTACGCGCCGGACAAACCATAAAAAAACGGCCTTGCGGCCGTTTTTTTATTCATTTTTCAGTGACTGTAAGCCTTCCTGCCACGTCACTTGCGGCCGCCAACCCCAAAGCGCGCGGGCGCGATCGGCCGCCAAAACGGAACGGCGAATATCGCCTTCGCGCGGTCCTTCGATCGCGATCGGCGCGTCAGAGCCGAACACGTCGCAAATTTTTTCATAGATATCGAGAATATAAATTTCTTCTCCTGAACCGATGTTGACCGGCTCATTCGCCGGCTTTTCCTGCGCCATGACATTCGCCCGCACCACGTCATCGACATGCACGTAATCGCGCGAGCAACCGCGCGGCATATCGGGATACGTAAAGAGAACGGAAGGACGATCGGCGCGCACATTATTCACAAAAATCGGGATCACGCCGCATTCTCCGTCGGGAATCTGCCGCGGTCCGTACACATTCGCGTAACGTAAAATCGTGTACTCGTAGCCGTATTTTTCCTGGTAATTCGCCAAATACTGCTCGCCCGCGTACTTGTGAATGGCGTACGGAGAAATCAACTGCGGCGGGTCGATTTCCTGCGATTTTTCATCGCCTTCGATGATTTTGGAAAGCGCGCCGCCGGACGAGACGTAAATGATATTTTTCACGCCGTATTCCCCCGCCGCCAGCAACACGTTCAGCCAGCCGCGGCCGTTGATATCGAGATCATGAAGAGGATCCGTGACGGAATCGGCCACGGACTTTTGCGCCGCGTGATGGTTCACCACATCGGGGCGCACTTCGGCAAAAATATCGCGCAAGTTTTCACGATCGCGAATATCCGCATGATAAATCGTGACATTGGGATCGTCTTTGATAGCCGCGAGGTTTTCCATCGTGCCGGATGAAAAATCATCGACAATCGCCACGCGCCAACCTTTTCGTGTATATGTTTCGGCGATATGCGAACCGATGAAGCCCGCGCCGCCGGTCAATAAAATAGTAGACATGTTTCCTCCTTTGCGTTGCTTTTATTATCCGCAAAAGCGCGGACCGTGTCAAACGGAAACCGATTTTCTTTTGCCGAAAAAATCCCATAAATATTTTTGCGCATTGACGCGTCACGCATAACTTGCTACCATACGAATAGAACATATGTTCGGTTTGTTTGGGAAAGGATTTCGTGATTGATTTGTCCATTTTTGATTCTATGGACGCGCCGCTCTCGGAACGTCCGGAGGCTATCGCCGCGGCGTGTCCCGTCTATACTGACGCCGGCGATTGCGTGCGCGTATACTATCCGGACGGCGCCGAGGAAGATCTCGCCGTCACGCTGACGACCTGGCTGCGCCGCATGACCAAGCGCCAAGCCACCAGTCCGCGATTGTTACGCGGCGTATTTCAAAAACGCGCGTTGTACCGTCCGCTCGTGCTGCCGCCGACGGTGCTCGTGCCGCTGAAAGTGCGCCGCCCGAAATGTCCGCGCGATGCGACGATCGGTTACATCAATGTGCTTTGCGTGAAACAGGTGGAAAGCGGCGCCGACGCCCATGAAGCGTCCGTACTGTTGCACGGCGGCGCGCGCTTGACGGTGTATTGGCAACCTGCGACGGTGCGGCGCCATTTGGAAGAAGCGCTGGCGTTTTTACCGCAACCGGCCGCCCATCCGCTCTACCCCGTCGCCTTGCGTCTGGCCGAAGCGTTGCAGATTTTGTGTCGCCCGCAGGAAAAAGCGGAGCCGCCGCATTTTCCGCACTAAAAAAGACTGTCCGCGGACAGTCTTTTTTGTTTACGCGAGCGGCAATGTCGCTTTCTCGGCGCGTTCCGCCTGGATTTTTTCGTACACGGCGAGCAACTTGGCGGCGCCTTCGAGTTGCCGCGCCACGCGCGCCGGCGCCGTGCCGCCGTGCGTATCGCGCGCGGCAATGCACGCTTCGATCGAAATCGCGTCCAAAATATCCTCATCGAACGCCGGACTCCATGTTTTGAATTCCGAAAGCGTCAGATCGGTCAACACTTTATTGTTTTCAATGCAGTAATGCACCGCTTTGCCCACGATCGCGTGCGCTTCGCGGAACGGCACGCCGCGTTTGGCGAGGTAATCCGCCATGTCGGTCGCGTTGGAAAAATCGTCGTCCAACACGGCGCGCATCCGTTCCCGATTGACCTTCATTGAACGCAGCATATCGGCGTAGACGCGCAGCGCGAAGCCAAGCGTCGCGACCGTGTCAAACACGCCTTCCTTATCTTCCTGTAAGTCTTTATTGTACGCGAGCGGCAAGCCTTTCATGACCGTCGCCAGCGCAATGAAATGACCGTAAACACGGCCGGTTTTACCGCGCACGAGTTCACTCACGTCCGGATTTTTCTTTTGCGGCATAATGGATGAGCCGGTGGTAAACGCGTCGGAAAGTTCGATGAAACGATACTCGGACGACGCCCACAAAATGATTTCTTCCGAAAGGCGCGACAAATGCATCATGGCAATCGAGGCCATGGCGAGATATTCGAGCAAATAGTCGCGATCGCTGACCGCGTCCATGCTGTTGGCGTAGAGCGCTTTGAAACCGAGCGCGTCGCGGACCATTTCCGGCTGCGTCGGATACGTC
>QWBY01000288.1_pt1 | contig 38067 bp, 53 predicted proteins | sample 1972471 | NCBI WGS metagenome assembly QWBY01 (sample SAMN09866722, study PRJNA288562) | Human gut metagenome isolate term6_stool, whole genome shotgun sequencing...
ATTATCACAAAATAAAAAAAGTCCGTCAAGTTGTCATCGTGCAATATCTATAATCGTCGCAATGCCCGCCACTATAGGCTTTTGTATTTTCGCCTTCATCGTTGCGGTTTCGTTTTCATCGTTAAATTTTCCCCCAAATTTCCCCCACGGTTACATTGATATCTCATCGAGTTTATCGGCAGCGTCTCGGTGCATTTTTTCGCTGGCGTGAGAATAAACGGCTAGCGTTGTTTGAGGGTTAACGTGTCCGACACGTTCCATGATCGTTTTAAGCGGCACGCCAAGCTCCGCTAATAAAAATATATGCGTATGCCGGAACACGTGAGTTGAAATATGCCGCGGCAATTTAAGCGAACGGAGAAAGCGGTTTACATCGGCGTAGCGGATAGGGTTGCCCGTGGAAGTCGTAAAAAAATAGCCTTTTTCCGTGTATAGTTTATTCCACGCGGCCGCCTTCATATTTTCGATCCTGACTTGTTTTAAAATTTCAATAGCTCGATTATTGAGCGCCACCGTGCGAAATGAGGCGAGCGTTTTCGGCGGCGTTCTGACGTTTTTGTCGGAAAACGTGACAGTGTGCGCAAGAGTTCCGTTAACGTCAATACTTTTTCCGTTAAAGTCTTGATAACGCAGCGCAGCGCACTCTCCGGCGCGCAGTCCGGTAAGCGCGATAAATTCAAGCATAAGCGCGTAACGCGGCTTTGCTTCATTCATCTTTTGAAGTACTTCCGCTAATTCGTCACGGGTCAAAAACTTTTCCCGCGCGCGCTTTACATCATCGACAGTTTTCGCGCGGCCGGTGACTTTCATCTCATGAATAAAACTTATATCCGATATATATTTCATTCGTTTAGCGTATTTCATGGCGCACTTGAAAAGTGAGGCCGTCTGACTGACCGTCGGAGTTGCCAAGTCGCGAAGTTTGAGAAACGATTTTTGAACAATCGGAAGAGTGATCGCCGACACCAAAAGCCCGTCCGGAAATGCGCACAACAGCCTTTTTGTTGTGCTTGCATACCCAATTCGAGTGGTGAATTTAACGTCGGGGCGGCGGTACTCCGCATACTCTTTTAATAACTCCGCAAGCGTGATATTTTTTGCCGCTTTTGTTTCCTGCGCTTCGTCTATTTTCCTTTGCAGTTCGGCGGTTGCCCACTTTATTGTCGCATTCGTCTTTTTATCCATTGTAACAGAAACGCGCCGACGGTTTCCGGTCAGTCTGTCAACATACGTCTCGACGGCACGATAAGAGATCCGGCCGCTTTTCGTCTTTCGCTCCTCGATATACATGGCTTTTCCTCCTTATTATGATATAATTAAACATACAGAAAACAGCCCTTTTCGGGCGTGTTTCTGTCCGCGTCGCCGTTGTGTACATCTCCTAATGTCACGGTTGGCGCGTCTCTCTGCGGGGCGTTACCAGCGCTCCGCTTTTAATTTATGTAATTTATTGAATAATACTCTGCTTGATGACGGCAATACCTAATATACGGAAATCATCACAGTTGTTAGCGTTGAAAATCATAGGCGGATAAGCGGGATTTTCTGACTGTAAAATAACGCTTCCGGCGTGGCGATAGAAACGTTTAAGAGTAACGGCGTCGCCGTCGATGCGCACGACTACCACTTGGCCGGATTCCGCCTCATTTTGCGACTTAACAAAAACTATATCGCCGTCGTAAATGCCTATGCCGGTCATGCTGTCGCCGTGAACGCGCAAGCAAAAATCGGCGTTTGCCGTTGTCCCGACATAGCCTTCAAAATATTCATCCGACAATATCGGTTCGCCGGCAGCAGTTGTCCCCAATAAGGGGACTTTTTTTAATTTAGGTACAAATATATCGGGGTGGTTGTATTGCTGGGCGAGCTTGATTTTTTCATGGCCTTGATCGCGTCTTGTGGCGTCCTGGAAAGCCTCATATGCATCTACGTCGCCGTTGAAGTGCTCGGGGATATATTCGTCGTATAAATCATGATCAACTAAAAATTCTGCGGTGGACTTCCCATATACCAGGTGGCAGATTCGCCGAAATAAATAATCATTGATTGGGGCGGTGTTATTTTCATAGGCTTGAAGATCTGCAGACGGGATCCCAGAATCCGCAGAGACGTCAGAGATAGAAAGCCCCCGCAATTCGCGCTCCTTTTTTAACGCGGAAGCAATTCTATCGTCTGCAATCCAGTCATTATCTAAAAGATAGTCAGCCGGAACGTTATATTTTTGGGATATTTTTTTAAGGATTTCGGGCGAGGGTGTGCGCTTACCGGTTTCGTAATTACTTAATGAGTTCTGCGCTATGCCTATGCTTTCCGCAAATTCTTTTTGGCCTAGATTTAAGATTTGGCGCAGTTGCCGTATTTTCATTTTGCCCTCCAAAATTGATTTAGTAACTACATATTATCTCAAATGGCGATAAACGTCAAGTTTATCTCAAAATTAGTATTGACTTGTATCCCGAAACGAGATATACTAATCACAGATTGAGATAATTAACAGGGAGGGGGTGGCAAATATTGCGTAAATATCTCATACAAACACGCGAGCAAGCCGGATTTACACAGACACAGGCGGCAACTAAACTGCGAATTTCGCAAAACTACTTATCAAACATCGAAAAGGGTGCGCGGCAAAGTGAGATTAAGTTGAGCACGTTAATGTGTCTGGCTAAATGCTATGGCGTTCCGCTGACGGCATTAATCAAGGCGGAAACAGAGTATCAGAACGAAGTAAAAGGAGGTGAGGCATGAACGAGTTAACCGTTAAAGAGTTCGCTGACTTGCCGGCAAAGATTGAGGATCTGGCAAAATTCGTACTCTTTGGGCGTGAAAAGCTTAAATCGGTACGGGCAGAGATTCGAGCGATTGACCAATTAACGCTGGCAACAGACGTACGCGAACAAAAGTTAGCGGAGGCGCAAATGCTAAGCGGCGCGTTACTAGACGCGGAACGCAAGATTGGCGAATTTACGCTGAAAATGCCAACGGCGGCTGGCGGTGACCGGAAAAGCGCGGCCGCCAAAAATCACACTGGTGTGAAATTTGATTCGGTCGATAGGGCAGAAACCAAAAAGCCCTGCGGGGGGCCTTTTGATCCGATCAACAGAAAGCCGAAATCAGAACGCATCAAAGAATTAGGATTCAATCGCCGCCAAGTACAAAAGTTTGAAGTCCTTGCGAAAAATCCGGAAGTGGTCGAGCAGGTCAAGCGGGAGGCGCAGGAAAACGACGATATACCGACGCGGTCGCGGGTCTTGCAACTCGTAAAAGAAAAACGGTCGCCGGACTGGCGGCATGAAGCACGGCGCGGAATTAATGACGCGATATTCAAGCCGTTAAACGCGCGCACCGATGACGAACGGCTGGGCGTATGGTTTGAGAGCCTAACGGCAAGCGACGAGCCGAAATGGAGACTGTCGGACATCGACGCAGCCATCAATAATTTATACATCATTCGTAACTATCTAAATCGCAGATTAAGGGAGGGATAAACATGTTAGAACGCAAAGCAAGAGAGGCAATTTTAGAAGAGATCAGAGACCGTCCGCGCATTTCCAAGCAAGAAGTATTTGACCTTGTTAAACTGCACTATTCGCCGGATATCGGGCGGCTTATTAATAAGGACATTCGCCGACTGGCAACCAATTTAACGGCGCAGGTACGAGATGACGACGGCCGGCGGCAGATCTTCTCTGTACGCGAGAAAGGCGATGACCGCTACGTCAACATTGATCTGACGAAAAACAAGCTCGATTTGCAGATAGTGAAAGAACAGCTGGTCGCACAGCGCGACTCTCGAGATCAGTCGATCGAGAAAGTAAAGGCGCGGCTGGACGAAGTCGCGCCGAAGAAACTTAAACGCGCGTTGGCGTAGGGAGGGCGAGGCATGAACGAGAAGGTAATTGCGCTGGAGCGTATACGCAAACTGCTTACGTTTTGGCATGAAGCGGGGGCAGAACTCAAGCCGTTGTGCAAGTCGGAGGAGATACGCAAGATGTACGCCGAGTTGGATGAAACGATTGCTCGGGTTGTGGCAAAAGAGCTTAAATTCCTAAAACAGCACTAGAAATTGAGATTTTATTCAAGCGTAAGAAAAAGAGTTAAGGAGGTGAAGCATGAAAAACGGCACGGGCCCACTTGAAAAAGCTTACTTAATTCAAGTCTGCACGGTTGCGATTATCGCAGTAAATCTATTACTGCAATTAGTGATCATGTACAAAAAATAAAGAAGGGGGTGAAGAAAAGCATGGAGATCAAGTGTACAGTCGAGGAATGGAAAGAACTCATTAAAAAAGAGCCACGCGATAACGGGGCTCAAATAGAGAAACTACTCATACAGAATCTTGCGGCGGACTTGTGTCTGGAACGAATCCTATTTTACGCCGTGGAGCAGATGTATCCTGGCGCTTTATTGGGATTAAACAAAGATTTAGCTGAGATTGATGCACAACGAGATCAACTTTTGAGCCGTTTTCAAAAGGAGGCGTAAAACATGGCAGACGTTCAACTGATAGACGGTCCGGTGCTTATTTCCGCCGGCGATACCTGGTGCAAAACTAGCGGCTTAAAAAAATTCGTAGGCCTCGGCGATACAAAGATCCGCGAACACGCGGCGATGATGGAGGCCAGCGGAAAATATGACGATAAAATCATCAGCTATCCAGGCATGCGGCTTATTAATGCGGGCGCGTTCATCGAATACCTGCAAGCGACGCAAAGTCTAAAGGCTAAAAAGAGGCTGGAAAAATGACGCTGTCGCTACTGGATCTGATTTTTATTCTGCTTGTCTTTGGCGCGTTTTTCATCGGTGCTGTGACTTCTGTAATGCTGGTGATAAAAAGCGAATGCGAGCGCCGGGGGATCACATATAAAGGCGATGAAAGAGATGAAAAAAATGAAAAGGCGTAGAAAGCTTACCGCCATTCAAAGGCTTGTATTAGCGCTGCTTTTCCTTCATGAGAATTGGCGGACTATCGGGGCGGCAATCGGCGGGGCGCTTATGTTAATAGGTGCGGCAAACTTAATCACGGCCGATGTTGCGTTATACGTCGATTATTCGGCGGCGCTTAAGTATTTAGCGAAAAGCTGGGGCGCGATTATCGGTGGCGGTATTCTAACGAGCCTATGCGTCGATTTTGAGGAGGCGACGAGATGAAAGAAGCCGAGAATCCGATGGTGATTGAGAATCCGACAATTCCAACTCCGCACGTTTACAAGCTGGAAGTAACGGCCACTATTACGGCGATGATTGAGGTCGAGGCAGACGATGAAGAAGCGATTGACGATGTAATCGTCGATTATACGGATAGCGTCATAGCGGAGATGGACAACTGTGAAATAGACGATTGGAAAGTAATAGGCGTTAAAGATTAGGAGGCAGATTATGAATGAAATAAAAAAAGGCGCCCGCGGCAACGGGCGCTAAGAAAAACACTTCATAGTTAGTTTACCACTTTTAGGAGGAAATGACCAATGATTGAAATTAAAATCACAGGCGCTAACGCCTTCGAGGTTGTAGCAGAAATGCAAGGGCTGTTATACGGCGCGTGGCTGAACGCCCAACAGGCAAAGCAATCGACGCGCGAAGCAGTCGCGATTGATACCGCGGTAAAAGCAGCCGCCAATGGCGCGGAAGTGCCGAGGACGTTGGAAGAGATAAAAGCCGCTGAAAAAGCGCTTAAAAAAGCTTCTGAACCAGCCGCCACCGCCGAGGACGTGAGATCGGCGTTCGGCGCGGCAATGGATCGCGTCGGCAAAGACAAGGTGCAAGCCCTTTTAGAGGAGTACGCGCCGAAGTTGTCGCAGGTTAAGCCGGAAAATTACGCAGCATTAATCGAACGGGCCGAGGCGCTGGTATGAGCGGCCCCGGAGCGCACGCGAAACTATCCGCATCGGGCAGCGCGCGCTGGTTAGCCTGTACCGCCGCCCCGGAGCTTGAATCACAGTATCCGGAAGAGCCCGCATCGGAGTATGCGGCGGAGGGAACAGTCGCCCACGCGCTGGCGGAGTACAAACTAAACGCGCGGCTGCTGGATAACGAAGACCCGGACGAGCTCGCCCGGATTAAAGAATCGGAGTATTACGGCCCGGAGATGGAGCGCTGCACTGACGCCTATGCGGATTTTGTCGCAGAAACGTTTCACGCGATGAGCAAGACCGACGCGGCGACGAAACTATTCACCGAAACGCGCGTTGACTTTTCAAAGTACGTGCCGGACGGTTTCGGCACCGCCGATACTGTCATCACGAACGCGGATACCTTGACGATTATTGACTTGAAATATGGTAAGGGCGTAGCCGTTTCGGCGGAAAACAACAGCCAACTAAGGCTGTACGCACTGGGCGCATACGAAGAGTACGGTTGGCTGTACGAGCCCAAAAAAATCCGCATGGTGATATTCCAGCCGCGCCTGGATCGGATCAGCGAGGAGACCGTGACGGTGAAAGACCTGATCGCCTGGGGGCGTGATTACGTCGCCCCGCGGGCTAAAGCAGCCGCCACCGGCACAGGCGAATTTGCCCCCGGCGATCATTGCCGCTGGTGCAAAGCCCGGGTACAGTGCCGGGCGCGGGCGGAGGCGTACAAAAAGCTACTCGTACATGAATTTGATGACCCGGCGCTGCTGACTGATGAAGAGATCGCGGAGATTATCCCGCTTGCCGACAAGTTGGCACAGTGGGCTAAAGACGTCTATACGTGGGCCCAGGAAGAAGCCGTTAAGGGTAAAAAATGGCCCGGTTATAAATTGGTAGAAGGCCAGCGCCGTCGGAAAATCACCGACGAGGAAGGCCTACTCGCCGAACTGCGCCGCCACCGTCAAAAGCTCGACGATATCGCACCGCGTAAGTTGCCGACAATCGGAACGCTTGAAAAAGTGGTTGGCAAAAAGAATTTCGCCGCATGGGCCGACGCCTATGTGGAAACACCGGCAGGGGCGCCGACACTGGTGCCGGCAACCGACAAACGGCCGGAGTGGAAAAGCATAGAAGATGTTATTGATGAATTTTAGGGAGGATATACCAATGTCAAAAAGCACGCGTTTAACTACCGGAGAAGTTCGTTTTAATTTCGTTCATGTATTCGAGCCGCATTCTTTCGAAAATAACCCGCCGAAATATTCGGTAATGGTGTTAATTCCGAAAAGCGACACGAAGACCCTGGCGGATATTGCAAAGGCGATTGAAGCCGTGAAACGCAGCGATAAAGGCAAGCAGAACCTGAAAGGCGTACGCGGTGAAGTGACATTTTTGCGCGACGGTGACGAGGAAAAGGCCGATCAATACCCGGAATTTGCGGGGCACTACTTCTTTAACACTTCCTCGAAGGATCCGGTCATTGTCGTTGACCGAAATAAACAGGAGATCCTGGATCCGCGCGCTATTTATAGCGGCTGCTATGGTCGTGTTTCCATTGATGTATTTTCGTATAATTCGCACGGCAACCGCGGCGTGACAACCGGACTGCGAGCCGTTCAATTACTGCGTGACGGCGAACCGTTGAGCGGCGTCTCGCCGGTTAACGTGGAAGCCGAATTTGACGATCTCGACGATGACGCCGATATGTGGGGCTAATGAATGTTACAGGGGCGGGCAATGCGCCCGTCCCTTTTTATACGCAAGGGAGAAATGATGAAGCAATTATCGATTGATATCGAGACCTTCTCCGGCGCTGACTTGGGAAAGGTTGGCGTGTATAAATACGCGGAAAGCCCCAATTTTGAAGTGTTATTATTCGCGTACGCCTGGGGGAGTGATCCGGTTAAGGTAGTAGACTTTACCGCCGGCGAAGCTTTGCCCGATGAAGTATTTCACGCGTTAACGGATCCGGAAGTCGTAAAAGCCGCGTTTAACGCTAATTTTGAGCGCGTGTGCCTATCGCATTACTTTCATTTAACGCTAACCGCGGAGCAGTGGGATTGTACGCGGGTCCGCGCCTTGACGGCGGGGCTGCCGTCATCACTGAAAGGGGCGGGCGCGGCGCTCGGGATTGACAAAGCGAAAATGGACGAAGGGGCGGGGCTAATTCGTAAGTTCTGTATGCCTTGTAAGCCAAGCCGGGCGAACGGAGAGCGGACGCGCTGGCGGCCCGCTGACGCGCCGGAGGATTGGGCCGTGTTTAAGAAGTACTGCGCCCGAGATGTTGAGGCGGAGCGCGAAATTCGCGAACGGCTGAACTACGTCGAATACACGAACGCGGAGCGGGAGCTGTACGTGCTGGATCAAAAAATCAATGATACGGGCGTTCGCATTGATCGCGCCTTTGTGGAGGCGGCGATTGCCGACGATACGGCATCGGCCGCGGCGACGCTCGCCAAGGCGCAAAAGCTAACCGGACTTTCCAACCCGGGGTCGGTTTCGCAGATGAAAGAGTGGCTGAAAGAGCAACTGGGGCGCGATGTTCCGTCGCTTACCAAAGCCGCGGTGGCGGAACTGATCCACGATGACGCGACGCCAGCGAAGGTAAAAGAGGCCCTGCAATATCGGCAGAGGCTCGGTAAAACGAGCGTTGCGAAGTACCAAAAAATGAAAGATGTCGCCGGAGATGGCGACCGGATCCGGGGGCTGTTCCAATTTTACGGAGCGAACCGGACAGGGCGATTTGCCGGGCGGCTGGTACAATTACAAAATTTGCCGCGTAATTCGATTGAGCCCTTAGATCTATTGCGCCGATTAGTGCGGCAAGGTGACGCGGATATGGTCGAGGCTTGGTTTATGCCGCTTCCGGTGGCGCTGTCGCAGCTTGTGCGCACAGCGCTAGTCGCGTCGCCGGGTAACGTGCTGACCGTGTCTGACTTTTCCGCGATTGAGGCGCGCGTCATTGCCTGGCTGGCCGGGGAGACCTGGCGAAATGAGGTATTCGCGACGCACGGCAAGATTTATGAAGCGTCCGCGGCGCAGATGTTTCATGTACCGATGGAATCTATTACGAAGGGCAGCGAACTTCGCCAAAAAGGTAAGGTCGCGGAGCTGGCTTGCGGCTACGGTGGCGGCGTCGGCGCGTTAAAGGCGATGGGCGCCGACAAAATGGGCTTAAGCGATAACGAATTACAAGATATTATCACGCGCTGGCGGGCGAAATCGCCCCGGATCGTGCGGCTGTGGTCGGCGTTGGAAGACGCCGCGAAAATGGCGATTAAAACGCGCGACACAGTGCGGATCAGACAAGGTATCACAATGACCGCAACAGACGATTTTTTGCAGGTATTTTTACCGTCTGGGCGGTGTTTGTACTACGCGGCGCCAACAGTTGAGCCGGTGGCGAAATTCGGTAGGTTTATTGACACGGTGACCTATATGGGCGTTAACCAGGCGACGAACAAATGGGAACGGCAGGACACGTACGGCGGGAAGCTTACCGAGAACGTTGTCCAGGCCATCGCGCGCGACTGTTTGGGCGAGGCGATGCGCAGAGTGGATCGCCGGGGATACCGGATCGTGGCGCACGTCCACGATGAAATCATCATCGACGGACCGCGCGGGATTTTAGGAAAGGTGAACGAAATTATGGCGGAACCGATCGACTGGGCGCCGGGGTTGCGATTGAGGGGTGATGGATATGAAACCGAATACTACCGCAAAGATTGACCCGGCGGCCGCGTATACCGTACGAATTAGCGTAGGATCTAACCGGCAATCGAAAGCCTGGCGCGGGCGCGACTTCACCTGGGGCGAGCTCGCCGAACGACTGGCCGCGCCGACGCGAACAGCGGAGACGATCGGCGCGTACCTTAAAATGAGCCGCGCCGAACAAGGCGACATTAAAGACGTTGGCGGCTATGTCGGCGGCGTGATCCGCGGCAGTCGGCGCAAAAAAGGCGCGATGGCGTGGCGAACGCTCGTGACGCTTGACGCGGACTTTGCCGACGATACCTTTTTACCCACGGTAAGAGAGCATTTAGCCTGTGCGTGGGTGGCGCACACGACGCATAAGCACACGGCGCAGTCGCAACGGTACCGCTTAATCGTTCCGACAAGCCGCCCGATGCAGATTGACGAGTTCGCGTTTATTTCGCGCCGGATCGCGGCCAATATCGGCGTCGGGTACTTCGATAAGACGACGCACGCCCCGGAGCGGCTGATGTATTGGCCGTCCGTTGCAAGCGACGGCGTGTGGGATTACCAGCGGCGCGCCGGCGAGCTCTTGGACGTTGACGCGTTTCTCGCCGCCAATCCTGGCTGGGAAGATATGAGCGAATGGCGAAGTGAAGACGAGGTTAATTTTAAGCGGCTGGCACAAAAGCAGCAGGACCCGCTCGAAAAGCGTGGGATCGTAGGCGTATTTTGCCGTGAATACTCAATCACCGAGGCGATGGAGGTATTTTTACCGGGCGTATACGCGCCGACGGCGCAAGAAAACCGCTTTACGTATACCGACGGCACGACCGCCGGCGGCGCGCTGTTGTTTGAAAACAAGTTTTTATACTCGTTCCACGCCACCGATCCGTGCAGTGAGCACCTGGTCAACGCGTTTGATATGGTCCGGCTGCATAAATTCGGCGCGCTGGACGAGGACGCTAAGGACGGCACGGTAACAACGAAATTACCATCATTTTTGGCGATGCAGGACATGGCGCGCGAAGATGGCCGGATCAAGGTCCGGCTACACAAAGAGCAACTGGCCAATGTTGATGATGAATTTAGCGACGACGAAGACTGGTCCTGGGCTAAAAAATTGACACTTGACCGCCAGGCCCGAGTGTTACCGACGGCCGCCAACTTCAAGCTGATCATGGAACATCACCCGCACGTGCGCGGAATGTTGATCTATAACGATTTTTCATCGCGCTTTGAAGTGCTTCGCCGGCCACCATGGCGCCCCGCGACCGACGTCGGCACGGAGCATTGGGGCGAGGCCGACGACGCGGGGCTTACGAATTGGCTCGAGGAGACTTACCAGGTACGAAAGCCCAGCGTATTAAAAGACGTGCTGGCGGAGTACCGGTACATTCACCACTACCACCCCGTACGCGATTATCTGCGGGGGCTGGAATGGGACGGCGAACCGCGCGCCGATACGGTCTTAATCGACTTTTTGGGAGCGGAGGATTCGGCCTATGTCCGGACGGTGACGCGAAAAATGCTTCTCGCAGCCGTCGCGCGCGTATTTCAACCGGGGATCAAGTTTGACTACATGTTGGTATTCGTCGGCGGGCAGGGGATCGGTAAATCGTACTTCATTAAACGTCTAGGCGGTAAATGGGCCTCGGATTCGGCTACCAGCATGAGCGGCAAAGAAAGCTTTGAGCAACTACAGGGTAAGTGGATTCTGGAGTTCGGCGAGCTTGCCGCCATGCGGAAAATGGAGATCGAGCAGGTCAAGTTTTACATTTCAAAGGATACGGACAGCTTTCGCCCGGCGTACGGTTACCGCGTGGAAGATTACCCGCGGCAGTGCGTCTTTTTCGGGAGTACGAATAATCAATATTTCTTGAAAGACCCGACCGGTAACCGCCGTTTTTGGCCGGTGGAAGTCAACGAAGGACATACTCGTAAACTGTTTGATGACTTTAACCAGGAGTACATCGACCAAGTATGGGCCGAGATGGTCCACGCCTGGGATAACGGCGAGCGGCGGCTCTACTTGACGGAAGATGAGGAAAAAGAAGCCTTCGCACGGCAACAGGCGCACCGAGAAATAAGCGACAAAGCGGGCATGGTTGAGGTTTATCTCGATACACCGCTACCGGAAAGCTGGGACGACTGGGGCATTGAGCAGCGACAGACGCAGTTTGACAGCTCGTCTGACGTGGAGGCGGAAGGAAAGATCAGGCGCGATCGCGTTTGCGTCGCGGAGATCTGGACGGAGTGCTTCCAGGGCGCCCAGGGTAAAATGCAGCGCCGAGACGCTAACGAAATACACGAGATCATGATGACGATGCCTGGCTGGGAGCGATACTCAGAAGGCGGCGGTAAGTTAGATTTTGGACCGTACGGAAAACAGCGCGGATACGTCCGTATTGAGAAATAATCGGTTGCCGATGATGGCAACAAAAAAAGATATCGGCAATGACGACGGCAACCGGATTAATAAAAAGCAGTTGCCGTCTGTTGCCGCCGTTGCCAATGACGGCAACGTGGAAAACCTTTGTGTAATAATGGTTTACCTATGTATGTTGCCTACGTTGCCGATAAATACGATAAAAGTATTTTTTAGGGATTATGAAGGCATATATAAACAAAAGCATGATTATTTATTAATTTGCCGTCATAAACCGTAAATAATATTTATCGTCGATTTTTTGGCAACTACGGCAACGAGACAAATGTAATTGAGAATGAGGCGGTTGTGATGATTGATGAAAGAGATGTTGAACGATACTTGATCAAGGAGTGCGAAAAGCGCGGCTGGCTATGTTGGAAGTTTGTATCACCCGGGCGGCGCGGAGTACCGGACCGAATTGTCATTCGCCCCGGCGGCGTGGCTTTTGTAGAAGTGAAGCGAAAAGGTGGGCGCGTATCGCCTTTACAGATCCGGCGGATTGAGGAGCTGACCCGGCTGGTGATACCGGCCCGTGTGGTCAAGACGAAAGGAGAGATCGACGAAATGATCAGAGAGTGGGAGGGGCGCGATGAAGTATGATCCGCACGCGTACCAGGAGTACGCTACACAGCGCATAATAGACACGCCAAAGGTTGGGCTCTTCCTGGATATGGGATTAGGTAAAACGGTATCGACGCTGACGGCTGTCGAGGAGTTGATAAACGACCGTTTCGCCGTTCGTAAGTGTTTGGTCATCGCCCCGCTGCGAGTGGCCAAGATGACGTGGACGGACGAGGCGGCGAAATGGGATCATCTTCATCTGCGTATTTCGCGCGTACTGGGAAGTGAGGCGGAGCGTAAGCGGGCGCTTGCGACGGACGCTGATGTGTATACGATCAATCGCGAAAACGTGCCCTGGCTGGTTAAGCTGTACGGGCGGCGTTGGCCGTTCGATATGGTCGTAGTAGATGAATCGTCAAGCTTCAAAAATCATCGTGCTAAACGCTTTCGCGCGCTGCGTCAAGTGCTGGGATTGATCGACCGGCTGGTACTTTTAACCGGAACGCCAAGCCCGCGTAGTCTGATGGACTTGTGGGCGCAGATGTACCTGTTGGATCAAGGCGCGCGGCTGGGAAAAACCATCGGCGCGTATCGTGACGCGTATTTTAAGCCGGGTAAGCGTAACGGCTATGTCGTTTATGATTGGATCCTGCGCGACGGAGCGGACGAGGCGATTTACCGGCATATCGGCGACGTCTGCGTGTCCATGACGGCGGACGACTGGTTGACGCTACCGGAACGCGTGACAAACCAGGTCGAGGTGGAGTTGCCGCCGGCCGCCCGTCGTGCGTATGACCGGTTACTGCGTGACTTTGTGGCAGAGATCGACGGTAACGAGGTAACGGCGGCGAACGCGGCGGTGCTTACCGGAAAGCTGTTACAGGTGGCCAACGGCGCGGTGTATGACGAAGACGGCGCTGTGCGTGAGGTACACCGGGCGAAACTTGACGCTTTGGCGGAAATTCGCGAAGAGTGCAACGAGCCGCTGATTGTTTTTTACTGGTACAAGCATGACGCAGAGCGACTACGTAAAGCTTTTCCGGACGCCCGATTTTTGGAGACAGAGGCGGATTTAGTCGCTTGGAATCACGGCAAAGTGCCTATGCTATTGTTACACCCCGCTAGTGCAGGACATGGCTTGAACCTGCAAACGGGCGGTCACGTAATTGTCTGGTATGGCTTGACATGGAGCTTGGAATTGTACCAACAAGCGAATGCCCGACTTTACCGTCAAGGGCAAACTAAACCCGTAATGGTACATCATCTTGTAGCGAAAAATACAATGGACAGTCGAGTGTTAAATGCCCTTGCCGGTAAATCTATCGGGCAGGACGCGTTAATTGCCGCTGTAAAAGCGGAGATTGGAGCATAACATGAGCAAAGATCAGGTTAACGATGTAGTCAATCACCCGTCGCACTACACGGACGGAAAGTTTGAAACGATCGAGGCCATCGAATCGTGGCGGCTTGGGTATCATCTGGGAAACGCGGTCAAGTATATTTCGCGAGCCGGTAAAAAATCTAAAGATACCGAATTAGAGGACTTACGAAAGGCTCGCTGGTACATCAAGCGCTATCTCGATTATCACCACTTGCAAGCCGAAAGCCTCGGCGCGATGGAGTATGCGGCGGATAAGGGGCTTGATCAGGATCTTGCCGGAGCGGTGCTGTGCCTGTCCGTGTCGGCGATACTGTCGGGCGAGCCGCAAGACGTATCCGTGCGCCAAGCCTTGGCGGCGTTGGAACGTGCAATCGGTGTCAGAGAGGCTCGCGCGAATGATTAACGGTAACCGTCAAGCGCGGGCGGAGCTTGAGGGGCTGCGTGAATTAAATGCGCGGATTGACGCGTTAATCATGGATAAAGAGAAATTGGCCGCCCGCGCGACGAGCCTCGCGCGCCCTTTTTCCGAGCCCGTCTCGGGCACCCGCCAATCCGACATCGCCAACGCGGCCGCTAAATTGGTCGACATGGGAAGAGAGATTGACCGGACTATTGATGAATACTATGAACGAAAGGATCAGATTTTAGAGAAAATAAACGCGCTTTCTGATGATCGTTATAGACTTCTTTTAATCTGGTATTACGTGAACACGGAGCGGCTAACCTTGGAAGAGGTCGCCGATAAGATGGGCTATCATCATCAATCTCTGCGTCGGCTGCACGGTTTAGCGCTAGACGCGTACCAGAAAAAGCACTTTTCATAAAACCTGCTACAAAATGCTACATTAGAACGTGATATTATGATAGTGTGAGAAATTTGAGAACAGGTTTCCTCCTTAAGAGCCGCCCGGTTGGACGGCTTTTTTATTGCAAGGGGCAAATTATGAACCATGAACATTATCCGGACCCGACGGCCGATAAAGCTTGCGCGAATGTGGACCGGGAAAAAAGAGAAATAGCCCGGCTGATTAGAATACTTAAAGAGATATGCTTGTTAGCCGGCTATGAGATCATCGGAGACATTCATATAAAAAAGAAGTAGCGCCAATAGGGGCGCTTTTTTAATGCAGAAAGGAGTTGCCCGTGGCGAAGCTGACTAGAAAACAAGAGCTGTTTGTAACTGAATACGTACGCCTTAAGGGCAACGCTACACAAGCGGCTATTGCAGCCGGATACAGCAAAAAAACAGCCCGCAGAATTGCCGCCGCAAACTTGACAAAAGTCAACATAAAAAAACGTATCGAGGAATTGACGAAAGAGGCCGACGCGGAGAAAATCGCCGACGCGAAAGAAGTATTACAACTGCTGACGGAAATAGTCCGCGGGGAGATGAGCGAGGAAGTCGTCGCGATTAATCCGCAAGGCGAAGAGAGCCGGACGAACAGAAAGCCGACGATTAAAGACAGAAGCAAAGCCCTTGAAATTCTTTCTCGGTGTCTTGGAATGACGCTACCGGAGACACAGGTAAACGTTACGCCCGTCATCATCACGGGAGAGGACAAGCTCGATGAATGAGCGGCGCGTCTATCTTCCTGATGTAGTCGGTAAGGGCTACGGGGCTTTTTGGAAGTGGCGCGGGAGATATCGAGTAGTTAAGGGCAGCCGCGCCAGCAAAAAATCGAAAACGGCGGCGTTGTGGTACATCTACAACTTAATGAAGCACCCGGCGGCGAATTTGGTCGTTGTCCGGAAGGTGTTTAGAACTCTTCAAAACTCATGTTTTTCCGACTTATGCTGGGCGATTGACCGTCTGGGCGTTAGTCCGTACTGGAAAGCGACGAAAAGCCCGCTTGAAATCGTCTATATACCGACCGGGCAAAAAATATTATTCGTCGGGCTCGATGACCCGTTAAAAATAACTTCGTTATCCGTTCCGCGCGGCGTGCTTTGTTGGGCGTGGATCGAGGAAGCGTACGAGGTGACATCAGAAGAGGCTTTCAACCGTTTAGATGAATCCATTCGCGGGCAGTTACCAAAAGGGCTATTTACACAGTTGACGCTAACCTTTAACCCGTGGAGCAGCCGCCACTGGCTGAAAAAACGCTTTTTCGACGAGGAAAGCCCTCAAGTATTGGCGCTTACGACCGATTATCGATGCAACGAGTTTTTGAGCCCGTCGGACTTGGCGCTATTTGAAGAGATGAAAAAGAATAAAAAGCGCTATCGAGTGGCGGGGCTCGGCGACTGGGGCATTGTCGAGGGGCTTATTTATGATAACTGGATTGAAAAAGCCTTTGATATTGACGCACTGAGAAAGCAGGAAGGAATCAACGCGGCGTTCGGGGTTGACTTCGGTTTTACGACCGACCCGGCGGCGCTATGGTGCGGATTGGTGGATAAGGGAAAACGCCTAATATACGTATTTGATGAGCTTTACGAGAAAGGCCTGACTAATCAGGAGCTATACAAGGCGATAGAGGCGCGCGGATATGCAAAAGAACAGATCACAGCGGACAGCGCAGAGCCTAAATCCATCGAGGAACTGCGGCGGGCAGGATTGACGAGAGTACGAAAGAGCCGCAAAGGACCGGACAGTATCCGGCACGGGATCCAGCAAATACAGAATTTCCAGATTATCGTTCACCCGCGCTGCGTTAATACCTTACGCGAGTTGTCGTTGTACGCGTGGGCAAAAGATAAATTTGACGAGTATACGGGCAAGCCGGAAGACGATAACAACCACTTAATGGACGCTATGCGTTACGCGCTGGCGGGCGCGCTCGGAAAAGAGCTAGTCGGCTTTGGAGGTTAAATTGAGCATTTTACAAACGTTGCGGAACTTCGGGCGCGGGCAGTCGCTCGTCAAGGAGGATAAAACGGTGTTATTCAATGACGCAATGACCGAGGTTGAGTTTTTAGAAAAAGAGATCAAGGCCTTTTTAACGTCGGATAAGCGCCGACAGATGATCGATGGCGAAGCCTACTATCAAGGCGTGCACGACGTCGCGGAAAAAGTCCGCACGGCGATCGGCGAAAACGGACAGCCGGAGGCGATCCATAACCTACCGAATAACCGGGTGACGTACAACACGTACGCGAATTTAGTCGATCAAAAGGCTAACTACCTTTTAGCAAATCCGATTGAGCCTCAAACCGACGAAAACGAATTCAAAGAGAAAGTCGCGGCGATCCTTGATACGGCCTTTGATAAGCGTATCCGGGCGATCGGTGTTGATGCGCTGAATTGCGGTATCGGCTATTTGCTTGTATACGTAGCCGACGGCGAATTGAAATATAAGCGGCTTAAACCTTACGAGATTTTGCCCTTTTGGAAAGACGAAGAACACGAGGAGCTGGACGCATTTATACGCATCTACGGGGTAGAAGAGTATAAGGGCCGCGAAAAAAAGACCGTTCAACATGTCGAGTATTACACGCTTGACGGCGTTAAATACTTTATTTACTCGGACGCGGGAAAACTTGAGCCGGATATTAACCGGGAAGATGAAACGTACTTGACGTATAAGAGCGCGGAGGTGGTAAAGGGCTTTAACTGGGCGCGGTTGCCCTTAATCGCGTTTAAGTACAACGCCAACGAGCAGCCGTTATTGGCGCGCGTGAAGTCGTTGCAGGACGCGTTAAACGACATGATGAGCGGCGTGCTGGATAGAATTCAAGAAGATAGCCGCAACACTATTCTGGTCGTTAAAAACTACGACGGCACAAAGGCGGACGAGTTCCGGCATAATCTTTCGCAGTACGGCGTGGTATTTGTCCGGACGGAGGACGGCGCGGAGGGCGGCGTGGATACGCTCCAGATTGAGGTTGATCCGGGTAATTATGAAATCGTTATCAAGCTACTTAAAAAAGCAATTATCGAATGCGGCCGCGGCTATGACGCGAAAGACGACCGACTGGGCGGCAATGCTAACCAACTGAACATTAAAAGCATGTATAGCGATATTGACCTAGACGCAGATAGCATGCAGCTTGAATTTTCCGTCGCCCTTGATCGGCTTTTATACTTCGTCGGCTTGGTCGCTGACGGCTTCCGCGTCGTTAAGCATAAGCCGGTACTCTGGAAATTCAATCGCGACATCATCATCAACGAGGCGGACACGATCGCCAACGCGCGTGACAGCGTGGGTATTTTGTCCATGCGCACGATTGTCGCCAACCACCCGTGGACGGTAGACGCGAACGACGAGCTGCGGCAAATCGAAAAGGAGAGAACAGAGACGATACCCGCCCTTGAAGATTATGCGAAACCGACGGAAACGGGCGAAAATACAGAGGAATAGCTAAATGGCTTATAACTACTGGGAAGAGCGTTTCAAACGGCTAAAAACGGCAGAAATGCGAAAGGCAGAACGGGCTAACGCGGATCTTGCCCGGGCGTACCGTGAAACGCTTCGCCAACTTCGGGCAGAGGTCGAGCAATGGCACGACCGATTTGCAAAAGAAAACAAAATAAGCCTTGCAGAGGCGCGGCGGATCCTGGACAACCGAGAGCTGAAAGAATTCAAAATGACGCTGGCGGACTTCATCAAGGAGGCGAAGCGGCTCGATCTTGATCCGGCGCATATCCGAATGTTAGAAAACGCGTCTATGCGCGTACGCTTGACGAGATCGCAAGAAATCTACTTGAAAACGGCGCAATACGTCGAAAAACTGGCTAAAACGCATGGCTGGCAACTTAACGGACTAATGCGTGAGGTTTACACCGATAGCGTTTATAAAACGGCGTACGAGACGCAAAAGGTAACGGGCTTTGAAAACTTCCGGGCGGTGCGTGAGCGACAGATTGAAGAGGCGATCTCGAAACCGTGGGCACCGGATGGCGCGGATTTTTCATCGCGTATCTGGAAAAACAAAACGCAACTAATCAATTCACTACAAACGGACATTACTCAATCACTGATGACCGGAACAAGCACGGCGCAGTTATCCGAAAAGATAGCGGCGCGGTTTAATACGTCGTATAATCAAGCTTACCGGCTTGTTGAGACCGAGACGGCGTACATACAAGAGCGGGCTATGCTTGATACTTACGACGAGCTCGGGCTGGAGCAATACCAGATCTGCGCGGTTCTGGACAGTAAAACAAGCGAAATATGCCAAGGTCTCGATGGTAAAGTATTTGACCGGAAAGACGCAAAGCCGGGAATTACGATGCCGCCTTTTCACTGTCATTGCCGATCAACGACCGTGCCGTACATTGAGGGCTTACTCGATGACGGCGGCAGGGTTGCGCGCGACCCTGAAACGGGTAAAACGGTAGAGATACCGGACATGACATATAAGGAGTGGTATAATAAATACGTAAAGAATACCAATGCCGGTGCGTTGATCGGGTTAAAAACCAGTAACGGGATTACTATTGCTAAGTTGTCTAAGCACCAGCAGGAAAGGGCAGATATCCGCAATCTTGATTTAGATGGTATTAGAGATGCATTGATAAATCCGCTGCATGTTGGAGATGTCGTAGTAAAAGACAACGGAAACTCGCAGAGATTTATCGGTGAAGCTACAACTGTGAATATAAATCCTGACACAGGGGTTATTATTACATCGTGGCCGACAGGTAAATCTCGTCTAAAAAAATATAAGAAAGGGAAATAAATGATTCTACAGTGTGAGTTTACTGAAAAAGAAAAAATATTCTTAAAAAGAATGAATTTCAGTTTTTCTGATGAAATGGAAGATGAGAAAGCCGCAGATTTAGTGGATGCTATTGCTGATAATATACAGGGGCTAAACGAAGATAGCAGAAACATTGCAGAGGATATTATCACCAAGATTACTACTCATCCGGATTGGTAGAAAATAGAAAATACACTGGGAAAAAGGCAAGATGGAGCCGGAGGATATTGTTTATCTCTGATGTATTAAAAGCCGCTAAAGCGAAACGCTGAGGCGGTTTTTTATTGCACGAAAGGAGGCACCATGCAACGAATCGTAAAAACGGTACCCGTCGAGCGCGGAAAACTCTACGCAACGGGCGGCGGTGAGCGTTACCTGCTGGCCGACTGTCGGGCAGAGATTGAATTGTGTGAAGAATTAATCGACGTGCCGATGCTGGGCAGAGGTCGGGCGGTGAAACGTTTACCGTTTACCGTACTGATTACGTTTGACCATGACGTGAAAAGAGAGCCGGATTGGCCGCGTATTGAGACGATCGGATTGCAGGGAGAGATCCTGCGCCGCGACGGCTGCTATTTATCGGTTGACTTGCCGCGGTGTGAATTGTTGAGCGATATTGACCTATCCGCGGGGAGTGAATGCAAGTTCGCCGTGCCGTGTACGCCTGAATTATTGAGGCTGATCCGGCAAGCGTAAGGAACGACAGATAAACGAAAAAAGCGTTTATCTTAATTACATCAATGAGGACGCGAAAGCGTCTTTTTTGTTGCCTTTTTGGCATTGAAGGCGTAAAAGAACAAGACCGGAAACGGCGGGAGTGGCCGCCGAAAAACAAGCGAAACGGGAGGAGTAGAACATGACCAAGGAAGAATTGAAAGCGCTCGGCTTGAACGATGAACAAGCTGACAAGATCGTTGAGGATTACGGGAAAAATTTTGTTGCCAAGTCGCAATTCAACGCGAAAAATGACGAGCTGAAAGCATTAAAGGCGGAGCGGCAAACGGCGCAGGCTGAATTGGACAAATTAAAAGCCGATAACGCCAACAATGCAGATCTCGTTAAGCAATTAGACGAGTTAAAAGCGGCGCAAGCGAAGCGAGAAAAAGAATACGCGGCGCAAGTGGAACAGATGAAACTTGACGCGGCGGTGGATCGTTCGCTTGTCGCGGCGAAAGTGAAAAACGCAAAAGCCGTACGTGCCCTTTTAGATATGGGCGCGGTAAAACTTGACGGTGAAACGATTAGCGGATTAAAGGAGCAGATCGAGGCGCTAAAGACTTCTGATGGCTATTTGTTTGAGCAGGACGCGCAGATCTCGGGCATTATACCGGGCAGCGGCGCAGATCCGGCACCGAAAAACAGCATCGAACAACTTATTGACGGCGCAATCGCCAACATTTGAAAGGGGTAAAACAGAATGAAACCTAACACTTTAGAATTTGTTTCGATTTTTCAACAAAAATTGGATCAAAAAATGATGCAAGACGCAACGAGCGGCTGGATGGAAGCCAACGCGACGCAGGTAAAATACACGGGCGGAGATACGGTAAAAATGCCGACAATCGAGCTCGACGGCTTGGCAGACTATGACCGCGTAGGCGGTTACACGGCGGGCAGCGTTAGCCTGAAATTTGAAGATTATAAGCTGACGCAGGATCGCGGGCGCGCGTTTCAACTGGATATCCGCGACGTCGACGAAACCGGATTTATCGCAAGCGCGGCTAATGTTGTCGCTACTTTCCAGAAAGAGCACGTCGTGCCGGAAGTCGACGCTTACCGCTATTCCAAAATTGCCGCCTTAGCAAAAGCGGCAGGAAACGAAACGGCAGCATTCACTCCGACGGTGGAGAACGTTCTCGAACAGCTCGACAAAGACATCGCGGCCGTTCAAGACGTGGTCGGCGATAGCTTGCAATTTGTAATTGCAATGCCGATGTCCACGCGCGCGATTTTGAGCAAAGCAAGCGGCGTACAACATATGCTTGATGTGGGCGATTTCAAAGCGGGCGAATTCAATAATCGCGTGAAACTGTATAACGGAATCCCGATTATCACGGTACCGTCGGCGCGTATGCAGACGGCGTACAAGTTTAATGATGGCGTAACGGCTGGCCAAGAAAAAGGCGGTTTCGAAAAAGATACGACGGCGAAAGCGATCAACTGGATCGTAATGTTGCAGGGCGCGCCTATCGCAGTATCTAAAACCGATACGCTGCGTATTTTCGACCCGATGACGAACCAACAGGCGACAGCATGGCGCATTGATTATCGTAAGTTCCATGACGTATGGGTGCCGAAACATCGCCTCGCGGGCGTTTGGGTAAACACCGGAGCATAAGGGTTTAAGGAGGTGGAGTTGAACATGTATAAATTGCAAAAGTTGAACGTAATTAAAGTGGTAGAAACGAAAAGCGCGCGCGATTATTTGTTGGCACGGGGCTATGTTGAAATTACCGCCCCGGCGCCTAAACCGGCACCTGAACCGGCACCTGAACCGGCACCTGAACCGGCACCTGAACCGGCACCTAAACAAACGGCGCGCAAAAAGGCTGAAAAATGACCTTTTTAGAGGCGTTGGGGCTCGTCGTTAAGGAGATGACCGGCAAAGACGTTCCGGAGAGCGATTTTAACTTGATCCGGCTTTTAGCCGATGACGCGAAAACGCATTTAATGAGTGCCACGAACCGGTCAAGCGTTCCGGTCGGCTTACAGTACGTATGGGTAAACCAGACGGCGGGGAAGTACATCAACATGAAATTATCGGCAAAAGCGTGGAGCGCGCAGGATTTACGCGTACCGAAAACGGTCAAAGAGGGCGACACGACGGTCGACTTTGGCGACGGTGAGGCGGACGCAAAAGCACGCGTCGGCGCAATGCTCGATTATTTGATGAAAGATCGTGATATAGCATGCTACCGGCGGCTGAAATGGTAAGAGCGGCGATTGAAAGCCTATACGACGGCGTGGCTACTGCAAAAGTGCTAGAAACGGCGAAAATTGACGCGAAAACGGGGCGACCGACAACAACGGAGAGAACGATAGCCCCGTTCCCGTGTCGGCTTTCTTACGGGCAATTACCGACGACCGACAGAGCGACGGGGGTGGCGGAAATGGCGCAGAAGGTGAAATTGTTTTGCGCGCCGGAGCTTGCGATCCCCGCCGGCTCGGATATTGAAGTTAAACATCGCGGGCGCGTGCTGGCGTTTCGGGCGTCGGGCGTTCCGGCGGTTTACGACAGCCATCAGGAGATCCCGCTTGAGCATAAGGAGCGCCATCATGGCTGACGTTAAGCTGAACATCGACCAATGGAAAAAGTTTGCGGAGGCAGTCGCGGAAACGACCGATCCCAAACGGATTGACGAGGCTAAATCAAACGCGGTGCGGCTAATGGCGGCGGCGTATTTGCGGGCGGCGATCAAAGAAACACCAAAAGGGCTGGGCGGTACGGTTGAGATCGGCGGCAAAAAGAAACGGCTGAAAAAAGTCGATAAAGACAAGACGTGGCAAGCCGGCGAAGTTGACGAGCGTTATATTTCCTTTGGTCGCGGCAAGAAAAAACGAGTGATACATATCAACTCGGAGCACATGATGAGGTCATGGGACGCGGGCAAGATCGAAAAAACATCTCGCGCGCACCGGATCGCGATCACCAACTCCGCGTCATATGCTTCTTTCGTTAACGATGGACACCGACAAACGCCCGGGCGGTTTATCCCGATACTTGGCAAGCAACTTGTCGCTAATTTCGTCGAGGGCCAACACATGGCGGAAAAGGCGCAAGCCTACACCGAAAGCAAAGCAGGCGCGATTATCCGGCGGCAAACGTCGGAATTGTTGAAAGGATTGAAAAATGGCGGGAAATAGAGATTTAATCGACGGAGTGTCGGCGGCACTGTATAACGCCTTCGGCGTTCCTGTGTACGCTGATTTTCAAAGACAAAACGCTATTTTCCCGTGTTTTTTCATCGAAAGGATCACGCACGGCGAAGATCAGGAGCTCGACCGGCGCTATTGGCGTACAAACCATTTCGACATTCACTATTTCGCGACGCGCGACGGGGTGGATATCGACACGTTGGAATTGACCGACATCGCCGACACGATGACACTCGTGCTGGAATACATCGACGTTGGCGGCGCATTAGTACGTGGCGAGCGTATGGAATGGAGAGAAACAGATGGGGTGCTGCACTTTTACATTTCATACGATTTTCACATCATGCGGCCGCGGGAGCGGGTCGAGGAAATGCAAACACTAGATGCGAAAGGGCGGGTGAACGATGGCAACGAAAAAAGCTAAAGACGCGGAAATGTTTATCGGCGCAGACATTCTAAAGTCGGCGCGGTGGCGTGAGTTCCGCGACCTTTTGACTATGGTATTAAAAGACGATGAATTTTACACGGCGGACGAGGTAGATCGGAAATTGAATGAACTGCTTAATGCGTCTGTCCGGAAAGATATTAATAAGGGGGTCGAGTAAATGGCACTTGGCGGCGGAAAGTGGATCTTTCAGAATAAAAAAATGCCGGGTACTTACATTAATTTTGTAAGTAAGGATCGGGCAATGACCGATATTGCCGATCGCGGCTTTGCGGCGTTGGCGCTTGAGCTTGATTGGGGCAAAACGGGCGAAATTTTTCGAGTTGATGCGGAAGATTTTCAAAAACGCTCGCTCGAGATTTTCGGTTACGACTTCGGCGATCCGAAAATGAAAGGGTTGCGCGAACTGTTTCGCAACCTTAAAACGGGTTACTTCTACCGTTTGAATGGCGGCGGGGTGGCGGCTAAAAACAGCCTCGCTACGGCGAAATACGCGGGCACGCGCGGAAATGACTTAGTGATTGCAGTACAAAACGACCCGGATCACTCGGGCAACTTCATTGTTAAAACGCTGATCAAGTCGGGCGGCGGCTTGCGTACCATTGATGAGCAAACGAACATTGCGGGCTTTAAGGACTTGAAGGAAAACGCTTATGTGACTTTCGCTAAAACCGGCACGCTTTCGGTAACGGCTGGCGAGGCGTTGGCGGGCGGTACAGCCGGCGACGCGGTAACGATTGGCGATTATCAAAAGTTTGTAGGACTTATTGAACCGTACTATTTCAACATCTTAGCCTATCCGGGCGCCGATGAAGCGGTGAAAACGTTACTTGTAAACTTCACGAAACGGTGCCGCGAAGAGACGGGCGCGAAGTTCCAACTCGTCGTTCACGGACTGGAACGCGCCAACTATGAGGGCGTGATCTCGGTTAAAAACGACGTAAAAGATGAGGGCGCGGAGAAAGGCTCGCTTGTTTACTGGCTCGCCGGTAAAGAGGCATCGTGCCCGATTAACGCGTCCTGCACGAATGCATTGTATGACGGCGAATATACCGTTGATACGGCGCTTAAACAGTTTGAACTTGAAAAAGCGATTACCGACGGCATGCTGACGTTCCATAATGTAACCGACAGCGTGAGCGGTAATGTTGTCGGCGACGTTCGCGTACTTTCTGACATCAACACGTTTACCGAATTCACGAAGGATAAAAACCGTGATTTCGCGCTTAATCAGACTATCCGCGTACTGGATAACGCGGCGCTTGATATTGCCCGCCTTTTCAATCGGTTGTACTTGGGCAAAGTGCAAAATGACGAATCCGGCCGCATTTCGCTTTGGAAAGACGGCGTCGCACTTTTTGAAGAGTATCAACGCGTGCGCGCAATTCAAAATTTCCGTGAGCAGGACTTACCGATCCCGACGCAGGGCGAGGAAAAAACGGCCGTCATGTGGGCTTTTGAGATCCAGCCGACGGCTTGCATGGAAAAACTGTATTGTACCGTGGTCGTAGCGTAAAGGGGCGATTTTAAGCATGGAAAACTTACAAACAATGCTTGCTAAAGATACATTATCGGCGAAAATGGCGCGCGCCTTTATCACCACACGTGAAGGTGAGCGCTACTTGCTTTTTCAAGCGAAAACGCTAGAGGCGACGCTCGAAAAAGAGAAAGAAGAGGTCGCTATTCTCGGCCGCATGCAAAAGGGTCATAAGTCCGTGAGCATGAAAGGATCGGGCACTATGACGATCTATAAAAATACGGCGCTTTTCGACGAGATGATGTTACGTCTCGTTAACGAGGGTATCGACACGTATTTTGACCTTCAAGTGGAAAACGAAGATCCGACGAGCGACGCGGGCGGCCGTGTTGTTATTCTTACCGGTTGCAATATCGACAAGACGACGGTCGCAAGCTATGACGCTGACGGAAAGCTTTTAGAAGATGAGATCGGCTTCACTTTTGAGGGGGTCAAGATCCCTAAAAATTTCCGCATGCTCGACGGCATGCAAGCATAAGGGGGTAGAGTATGGCAGACGAAAAAGCGCGCAGCTTAAAGGCGTTTATGCGCGAAGAGTTGTTGCGGCGTGAGCCCGTGAAATATGTCGCCTCTAAACGCATGAAAGACGACAACGGCAAGCCGATTGAGTGGGAATTGCGCGTATTGACTAATGATGAAGTTGAGGAGATCGTCGACCGGAATACTAAGCGCGTTCCGGTTAAAGGCACGCGCGAATTCAAGAAAGAAACGGACACAGAGGCGGTATTTCTTGATGTAGCGGTAGCCGCGGTCACGTATCCGAACCTAAACGATGGCGAATTGCAGGAGTTTTACGGCGCAGCCGGGGCAGAGCACCTTTTGAAAAAGTTACTTACACCGGGCGAATTGACCGACTTACTTTTGGCGGCGCAACAGGCGTGCGGCTACGACATCGGCATGGGCGATAAGGTGAAAACAGTAAAAAACTCTTAACGCAGGGAGACGCGGAGACGTGCGTTGCGTATTTTGCGTTTATCAAATGCGGACTATTGCCGCATGAGGTTATGAGCCTTCCTGACTGGGAACGGGCGGCAGTAGTCGCGTTTGTTGATGAGTACGCACGCGCGAAGAAAAAAGAGGCGGAAAAGCTGAAAAAGGGGTAAATTATGGCGACTATTAAAAACTTCATAATGTTACGCGACGGAATGAGCGCCCCGCTTCTTAAAATTGCCAACGCAACGGAAAAAGCTTCCGATAAGCTGAATAAGTTCACCGGCTCGACCCGGGTGGCGGGTACGGCGGCGCAGCAGTCGGTAGGTAAATTCAATATGCTTGGATCCGTATTTGCGGGCGGTTTCCTTGCGGCTGGAGCAATCGCCGGAGCGCGGGCGCTCGGCTCGGCGATAGCGTCGGTGGGCACATCGGCGGAAGAGTTCGCGGGCATTCAAGCGCGGCTCGGACTGGTGGCTAATTCACAAAAAGAGGTAGCCGGACTTAATCAGGCTATCTTTGAAAGCGCACAACGAGCGCGCGGCAGTTATTTTGATATGGCAAACGCGGTTTCAAAATTGGCGATTAACGCCCGCGACGCGTTCCCCGATCCGGCGGAAGTCGTCGGATTTACGGAAGGTATTCAAAAACTTTTTGCGGTCGGCGGCGCAAGTGTCGCGGAACAAAAAAGCGCGATGCTGCAGTTAACGCAAGCACTCGGCAGCGGTCGGCTGCAGGGCGACGAGTTCCGGTCAATTTCCGAAAACGCGCCTATGCTCCTAAACATGATCTCGAAAGAGCTCGGAGTGACGCGCGGCGAAGTAAAAGCGTTAGCGGCGGAAGGTAAAATCACATCTGCAGTCATCAAGGATTCAATCCTTAAGCATATGGGAGATATTGATGACGCGTTCGCGAAAGTTCCGAAACGCTGGGGCGACCACTTCAAAAAGGTTGGTAATATGGCGGTCGTATCGTTCGCGCCTGTGTTTGGCGCAATTACACGGCTTGCCAATAGTAAGAGCGTTCAAACGATTGTTGATAACGTATCGACGGCGGTGCAGAGGCTCGCGCCCGTATTTATGGGGGCAGTTACGGCGGTAACGTGGCTGATTGACTTAACGGCCGACGGATTAAACACAATTAACACGGCTTTTAACGATCATAGCGTATTGGTTAAAGGCGCGCTAACGGCGGTAAGTATGGCGCTCGGTTATGTAGGCGGCATGATGTTACTTGCTGCCGGCAGAGCGGCTATTGCGGCGGCGGCGTTTGCGGCGAAAGCGGTGGCGGACTGGGCGGCAACGGCGGCATTAATCGCTATGGAATACGCACAGTACGGACTGAACGCGGCAATGTACGCGTGTCCGGTGACGTGGCTCGTCGGTGCGGTGGTCGGTTTGGTGGCGGTATTTTACGGCGCGGTGGCGGCGGTGAATTACTTCGCCGATACCAGCGTATCGGCTACCGGATTAATCTTTGGGGCGTTTAGTTTTGTGTTTGCCGGAATTTACAATTTACTTGTGACTGTCTGGAATAAGTTTATTGTTTTTGCAAACTTCTTAGGCTCGGTATTTGTCGCTCCGGGGTGGGCTATCTATAATCTGTTTGTCGACATTTGGAACGGTATTGTTGAATGCGTTGCCGGAGCAATTAATTCGATTGTTGGTATGACAAACAGCCTTTTCGGCACAAATTGGGGAACAGTAAGCGCGCCAACGTTTGCGCGTAAAGACATCGCGGGCGTAGTTCCCTTTGGGCGCGCTGACTATGCTAACCCCGCAAAATGGGCGGCTTCCGGTTATGCGGCCGGCAAAAAGTTTGAGGACTTTCTCGGCGGTATTGGCAGCCCGAACGGCTTGTTTGGAAAGCCGCTGACAGACGGCGCAAGCGACGTTGAAAACGCTATCGCCGACAACACGGCGGAGGGCGCAAAACAGGGTAAACGAGCAGCCGACGCGCTCGACAGCACGGCAAGCGATTTGAAGTATTTACGCGACGCAGCGGAGCGCGAAGCGATCAACCGGTACGTGAACGCGACTGTTAAAGTCGACGCGGGCGGTTTACACGTCACGAGCGGCGGCGAACGCAACTTTGACGGCGCGATGAGAGCCTTCTGTGATAATCTCGCGGAGGCGCTGGAAACGGGAACGGAGGGGGTTCTGCAATGAGTTACTACTTCTATTTGGGCGAAACCCTGCTTCCCGTCGCGCCGACGGCGATTGACACGACAATTAACGGCAAGAATACGACTATCAATCTGATTGATGAGGGCGAGGCAACGATCATCAAGGCGCCCGGACTTACCGATATATCGTTCAAATTCATGTTGCCTAATCGCGAATATCCGTTCGCTAATTATGACACTTCACTACGTCGCGGACTGATTGATTACGCGGTGGGTGAGGTGGCGAAACGGTTCGGCGCGCGGCGACTTTTCGGAAATTCGTTCTCATACAAGCCGGCGGCGACGTTTTTAGACGCGATCAAAGACGCGAAAGAAAACGTTAATCCGATGAGATTTATTGTTACGCGCATGAATTTTGACGGCGCGATGTTATGGAATACTAACATGTTGACCACTATCGAGGATTACACGATATCGGAAAACGCCAATAACGCGACGGATATTGAGGTAGCAATCAAACTGCGTGAGTACGTTCCTTTTGGCACTCAAGAGGTGGAAGTCGTAAAGGATAAAGACGGCAAGGAGACGCTAAAGGTAAAGGAGCGGCGTTACACGCCCGATGAGAAATATCCGGCAGCGGTAAAGATAACAAATCAATTATCCGTCCTTGAAACGGTGAAAGGCGTCGGAAACGGCACGCTCGACTGGAGAGCGGCGGCGAAGCGGAGCGGGCTTGAGAATCCGCTCGCTAAAAACTTGAAGGGCAAGGTGGTTAAACTTGGATAGCTTCAAAATTATTATTCATAACAAAGAGGCTGACAAGTACTTTGCCCCCGCCGTGCTTGACGGAGCGGAGTTGTCGCTCGAGCTTACAGGAACGCCCGGGAAACTTGTTTTTTCGGCGCATAAAGACGAAATATTGGATTTTAAAGAAGGCGACACGGTGCAGTTGGTAGTTGACAACGCACCGTGTTTTTTTGGATATGTGTTTAAGAAAAAGCGTAACCGTGAACAGCACATCGAGGTCACGGCGTACGACCAACTCCGATATTTGAAAAACAAGGACAGTATCACGTACAAGGGCAAAAAAGCAAGCGAATTGATTACGATGCTTGCGGAGGATTTTCAACTGAAAGTCGGCGACATATCCGATACGGGCTTTGTGATTGACAAGCGGACAGAGGATAACGTGACGCTTGCCGACATGATCCAAACGGCGCTAGACATAACGATGATGCATACAAAAAAGTTATTCGTACTTTTCGACGACTTCGGCAAGCTGACGCTAAAAGAGCCGACGGCGCTATGGGTGCCGATCCTGATTAATAATCGAACGGCGCAGAATTTCGCCTATGAAAGCGGCATTGATAACGATACCTACAACTTGGTTAAGTTGGTCACGGAAGATAAGGAAAGCGGCGAACATAAAGCCTTTTACGCGCCGATGACGCCTGATGAGTTCGCAAAATCTGACGCAAAAAAGCAATGGGGCGTACTGCAGATGTACGAAAAGCTGGATCGGAATGCGCAGAGCCCGCAAGAGCTCGCGAAACAGTTACTCACGCAACATAACGTCGTCCGGCGGAAATTATCCATCGACGGCGCGGCGGGTGACATCCGCGTTCGCGCCGGATCTCTTATAGCCGTTTCGCTTGAATTGGGCGACGTGGAGATCGCGCAAAAAATGTTAGTAACAAAGGTAACGCACAGCTTTTATCATCGTGACCATCAAATGAATTTAACGTTGAGAGGGGGCGTTATTAATGCTGAATGAATCCCCCGCGAATTTGATTCGGGCAATGGTTGCACAGACGACGGCGGCGGGTAAGCCGTCGGATCTTGTTTTTGGCGTGGTTACGTCTGGCGATCCGCTCGAGATTAAGATTGACGATAAACGAACGTTAGACGCTGATTTTATTATGTTGTCCGATATGGTCAGAGATTATGAGGTGGACATTTCCGTATCACATATGACGGAAACGAAAGGCGGCGGCAGCGGTGACGCGTCATATGAAAGCCACGCGCACGCTTACCGCGGCAGAAAGAAAATCACCGTGCATAACGGATTGAAAAACGGCGAAAAGGTCATCATGTTACGGCAAGCCGGCGGACAGCTTTTTTATGTTCTTTGCCGCGTGGCGGAGCATGCGGAACTGACGGGAGAGTGGTCATAATGGGGCTTTTACCCGATGAATTTAACAACATATCAGTCGCGCGCGGCATTGACGCAACGCCCCCTCATGCAACGTATCGCATGCAGATCGAGGCGGAACGGGTCGACGGCGCATTGACTGACGAAGTCGAGGCGGTAAAGCAAGCGGTTTACAAGATACTAAACACGGAGCGCTACAAGCACATTATTTACTCGCCGGATTACGGTCACGAATTAACGGGCTTATTCGGCTTGCCCTTACCGTATGTATTGCCGGAGATCCCCCGACGCATTCGGGAGGCGTTAATGGTCGATGACCGGATCACCGATGTTGACCGGTTCGACTTAAAACACGATAAAGCGGGTAACGTTACGGCGAAATTCGTCGTACATACGATATACGGCGCGTTTGACGCGGAGCGGGAGGTGGTTGTTGGTGTATGAGAAACAGACGGCTGAAACCGTCAGAAAGCGCATGTTAGACGCGGTAAAAGCCGGCATTGATAAGCGGGAAGGCAGTATCATTTTTGACGCAACGGCGCCCGTTTCGATTGAAATAGAGCTATTGTACGCGGCGCTTGATTACTACTTAAAAAACACGTTCGCGGACACGGCGGACAGGGAGTTTCTGATTGAACGCGCGAAAGAGCGCGGCGTTATCCCGCACAAAGCGACGAAAGCCGTCGTTAAAGGGCGATATGAGCCGATCACGGCGCGGGTTGCAGTGGGTGCGCGCTTTTCTTGTGATGAATTGAATTACAAGGTTATCGAGGTTAAAAAAGACGGCTACATGCTGCTTGAATGCGAAACGGCGGGGCGTGGCGGTAACCGTCAAGACGGGCGGCTGATCCCGATTGATTTCAATATGGGGCTACGAGTTGCGGAGATTACGGAAGTAACCGTGCCCGCCGTTGATGACGAGGACACGGAGGTTTTCCGTGAGCGTTTTCTTGCGTCGTTCGATTTGCAGTCGTACGGCGGCAATATCTCGGATTACAAAGAAAAGGTCGGCGCGATCTCGGGCGTCGGCGGCGTTAAGGTTTATCCGGTCTGGAACGGTGGCGGCACGGTTAAAGTTGTCTTTTGCACATCGGAAAACAAAACGCCAACAGCTGAATTTATTGCGCAGGTACAAGAAAAAATTGATCCCGAACCGTACCGACAAAAAGGCGTTGGTATTGCGCCGATCGGGCATTATGTAACGGTCGCCGGAACGACCGACAAGGCGATCAATATCAACATTAAAATATCCCCGCGCGACGGGGTGACGCTGGAAGAGTTAAAGCCGACAGTTGAGAGCGCGATCCGCGACTATTTGGCGAGCTTAAATAAGGGCTGGCGCAACACGCAGACGGTAACGACAAAACGCTTTGAAAACACGGGGCTAGTTGTCCGCATTGCCCACATTGAAAGCGCGATTTTAGACGTGGCGGGCGTTCTCGACGTGGAGGGCACGACGCTAAACGGATCAACGCGTAACCTTGAATTAGGCACAGATGAGCTCGCCGTGTTGGGGGCGGTCAACTATGGCTGATACCTTGCGAAAATCGCTTGATTTACGGTCGGCTTGTATTCGCCGATACTTCCCCGACGTACTGGCTAACGCGGCGGAGTTTATCGCATACGCTGATATCGTTGAGCCGGAGCTCGACATCGTTATTCAAAATTTAGTTGGTAACGCTTTGAATACGTTCGTTTACGATATCGACGAGCGCGGCGCGCGGCGTTGGGAAGAGATGTTACATATTACGCCCGCCGTTGGTGCGACGCTCGAGGAACGGCGGCAGCAGATTTTAGCGAAAATCAACGCGCAACTACCGTACACGATCCGCAACTTTCAAAAAATGCTGAACGCCACATTCGGCGCGGGCATGGTTACCGTAAGCGTTGACCATGACAATTATGCGGAGTGGCTGAGTATCGCGCCGGGCGAAAATATCGATCAGGACTTTTTAACGACATACGCGCGGCAGGTTACGCCCGCTAATTTAACGCTTAACTTACGGACTGATCACGCGGTTACGACGGCGATCCGGCACGGCGGGGCGGCTATTACGTATGAGTACATCACGATAGGGGGCTAAACATGGCTAACTGGAGTAAAACGCGCGTCACCGATGACGGCTTGAAAATGAACGCCGAGGCGGTGGCGGCTAATAAAAGCATTGATATTTACGCGGCAAAAGGCGGTACGGGCGACAATTTAACATTAGACAATATGCCCGTAACGTTCGATATTGCGGGCGTAAAACAAAAGGATAAAGCGGTTATCGTCACGTTACAGATCGACAATAAGGGCGCGCAAAGCGAACAGACGTTCAATAGAATAGCTTTGTTTGCTCGCCTTGACGCGGGGTCTGAGGTTAAAACACCGTACGCGGTAGTGGAAAGCGACACGCTGGAAAGTATCCCGGCGCAATCGTCACAGTATAAGGTCTTGCGCGTTGACGTGGTTCTGGCTTATACGGGCGCAGAAAATGTAACCGTCACGCCAACTATCCAACTCGGCATTACGGAAGAGCAAGCGCGCGTCATCGTAACGTCTTCCATCGGCGACCATGATGGCGATCCGGCGGCGCACCAAGTTATGGCGCACAACGTAACCGACGAGACGGCACCGAAAGGCAATAACGGCACGATCCGCGGACTTTTAGACGGATTAGCCAACAGAATTAAGGCGATCACTGGGCGCGCGCGCTGGTTTGATGATCCGGACATCACGCTAGCGAAAACAAAAGAGCGGCTCGACGCGCTGAACAACCGTGTCGGCACGCTAGATTTTATCCCGAACAGTCGGATCGGCACGACGCAAAGCAAGATCGCGACGCTTGGCTATAATGGCCGATTTGATAAAGAACGGTTACCGTCTGGGGTTGTTTATGAAAACGATTTCGATATTTATGCTGGGTGGTCGGGCGGATATGCTAAACAGCCGGGCGGCTTTCTTATTCAATGGGGCGAAATTCCGCAAGTTGAGTATCAAGGAAAAGCAACGGTATCATTCCCTCGCAGTTTTTCGTCTGTTTTTACAGTCATTGCTTGCCCGTCTGGAGATCCCGTATATCCGCAAGATAACGGCACCTTTCATGTAGTGCGTTTTTCGACCTACAACTTTACGGTTCAATACAGCGGCGATAATAATCCAGGTCCTAGCGGAAACTGGATTGCACTCGGCAGAGATTAAAGAAGGGGTCATTATGGGCGATATTTTAAGCGAAAAGCTCACGGTTGATGTTGATATCACTCGCCCGCTGGTTATGGGGCTTGGCGAGAAAGGCGAAAAAGGCGATCCCGGCGAAGTCGACTACACCAAGGTCGAGATGTACGTAAAAAACAGAGTAGAAAAAATATTTTCGCCAGTTGGTGTGCGGATGGATAATCTAGAGCGCAAAATTGATAAAAAAATTGAATTGTCCGACTGGCAGGAGGCGTAAATATGGTTACAACAAAAAATTTGCAAATATTAACGATTAACCGCTTATCGTTGGAAAAATACCGTGCATTGGCGGCGGCGAATAGTATCAATCCGGAGCAACTGTACGAGTTATCCAATAAAGATGAATTACTAACCAAAACAGAGATTATAGCGGCAATCAATAGCGCGGTTAAAGACGGCACGGCGGGCGTACTGCGGAGCGTTAAATGGAGCGATGTTCAGGGCAAGCCGGATATGGGCAACTATGCGACTATTGCTAAAGTGGAGGAGCTCGTAAATGCGCTAATTAATCAAGCTCCGGGAACGCTCGACACGTTCAAAGAGATTGCTGACGCGCTCGGTAATGATCCTAACTTGGCTACTACCTTACTCACCAAAATTAACGCTAAAGCCGATAAAGCAGCGACAGAAGCTGCTCTTAAAGGCAAAGCGGATAGGGTGAACACGGAACAAGCACTCGCGACAAAAACATCGGTAACTCTTAAAGAGTGGGGTGAATAACATGCAGGTAAAAGTACAGACCGTAAGCGAATTAACTATCAATCAGTTGTCAGATGATCAATATTTGGCGGAAAAAGCGGCTGGGCGAATTAACGCGGGCGAAGTGTACGCGTGCACACCGTCACCTGTGAAATGGGAAGATATTCAGAATAAGCCGGATGTATCTGGCGGCGGCAGTGCCGACTATGCAGAATTGGCGCGACGCATTCCCTCTTGGCAATGGAAAGTTACGTTGCCGGAAACGGTTAATCAAACAGTCACGGCAACAATTGGAAGTCAAACATATACAAGAGACTTTTACGCGCAACAGGGTAGTCAAATTGCGTTTAGTGTTACACCAGACCCTGGTTATATTGCAGGAATTGTTTCGCCTAAAAGCGTAACGCTTACGAGCGATTTAACAACGGTAACAGTAACGGAAGCGACGGAAAGCGGAGATGTCGAGGCGGGAACAAAAACGTTTCGTGTGAATGGAGACGGTTTTGCCGTGCCGCCCGCAGTACATGTATTAAAATGGACATGGGATGGCAAAGATATATATACAAAGGTCATACCAGGGTATAGTTTTGGGGTCGTCGTAATATCCAATCCGTACCCTGATATGCCCAACAAACCGGCCGGTTTTTACTACTCTATTATAGATCTCGGTAGCAGAAATAAGGACTTGTTTAGCGACCTGTCTAGTGAACCCTTGTCTGTCGCTTGGTCGCAGGAAATTAACGAACACGCGTTTGACTATGACTGGACTAAATAAATTTTCTTTAGCACCTTTTGAGGTGTTTTTTTAATGGGGCGAATTATGATTAAAGAGCTAAACGAAATAATTCATGGCGTATCGGATGCAATGACGAAGCTCGCCGACGCGTGGTGGGTGAAGTCCTTTTTTTCCGCTATTGGCAGTGGCGCAATCTGGTTGATCCATCTCAAACACGTTCAAGTTTTGGGCGTGTTTATTTTGTTAGTGTTGATTGATCTCGCCACAAAATGGAGTGCGATCACTTATCAGATGCTGCTTGAAAAAGGGGCGAAGCCGGAAAATATATCCGGCATTGATAAGTGGCTGGCGATCCCCGTGGCGTTTGCCGAAAAGCGGATAACATCACGATTTTGTCGCAAGGGGTTCATTTACAAAGTCATCACCTACACGATAGCAACGGGGGCGGGTTTCTGCTGGGACTTCATGACGGGCGCAGGGTTCGCAGTTAATCTCGTCTGGATGTACTTGGGCGCATCGGAATTTTTATCTATTCTGGAAAACATGAGGGACGGCGGCAACGTCGTTATGGGGCGCTTTCTTGAGCTTGTCAAAGATAAAGTCGAAAAGAAAATAAAGATGTGAAAGGAGAATGAACGATGAAAGTATTTATTAATCCGGGGCATGCTCCGAATGGCGTGCCGGATCCGGGGGCGGTCAATCCGGTAACGGGTGATCGTGAATGCGATTATGCGTTGACCTGCGGCGAACAAGTAAGAGATTATCTCATTGCCGCAGGGTGCAAAGCCGCTATGCTCCAGTCCGACAGTTTGAGCGAAATATGCGAAACTTCCAACGCGTGGGAAGCCGATGTTTTTGTGTCCATTCATTGCAACTCATTTAACACGATGGCGCGCGGAACGGAAACGCTTTATAAGTCGGAATCGGGAAAAGTATTAGCCGAATGTATTCAATCTCAAATTATTAACTCGGTTGATACGCTTGACCGTGGAATTAAGGAGCGAGACCGTCTCTGGGTGCTGAATGCGACCAATGCACCGGCAGTTTTAATCGAATTGGCGTTCATTGACAACGCAAACGACCTTGAACTGCTTAAAACGCAGTTAAGCGCCTTTTCCGCGGCAATTGCGCGCGGCGTGACTGATTATGCCAGACTGTGAATAAAAGCCTGTAAAACGCGCGAATTTTCGTGATGTTTTTAAGCGAATTTATGTATTTTTATAGTTAGGGGTAAAAAAATGGAGGATTTTCTTTCAGCGACGTTAGTCACGCTTTGCGTGGTGGCTATTCTTATTAAAACCGGGGGCGGTTAAAATTGGCAAAAAAATTCTGGCGGGTATTGTTGCCGTTCTTTTTATTGCTTGCGGTACATGGTGGTTGTTTGGCGGCGGAAATAACAGCGGAGGAATTGAACAGACTCGACAGCAACTTAAATATAATCGAGTTAGAGTTGAACAGATTAGAACTGAACAATCAGACGCTATTGACAGAATTAGCCGCGGCACGGAACGACTTGAACGAGTCGGAAAAAGAATTGAACGAGGCGAAACAATCACTAACGATAGCGCAGAACGAATTGAAAACGCACGAACAGCAATTAAAGACAGCAGAGCAATTATTGAAAAAGTACGCGCGCGAAACGAAAGCAGAGAATAACAGAAAACGAGCGTGGCAGATTATAGCGGTAGCCGCGGTAATTGCGGCGGCGGTTAAGTAGCTTTCGAGTAGCTTTCGAGTAGCTTTCGAGTAACTTTCGAGTAGCGTTTGATTTAGCACGTCCCTAAATCAAACAACAAAAAGGAGCAGGCATTTTGCCCGCTCCGCTTTTTTATTGCTCCGGTTCTTTTCCGTAATTTCTTTCCATGGCGTCTCTCGTGATTAACCAGATACTGCTTGATTTTCTGATCTCGCCTTTCATAAATCTATCCGGTGTTTGGAAGATCAGTTGCCGGATTTGCCCCGGCGCCAATTTCCAGCGATCCTCCGCTTCTTTAGCGGTTAAAACTTCATCAATCAACATTGCGATTAACGATTCAAGAATAACGCGCCGAGCGGACTATAAATATACTGATCGCCGAAGTCTTTCAGATGTTCATCAATGTTTTGATCGATCATTTCATCTTCCAGATATCCGCGTAATTCTTTTTCGTTGGTTGCGAACGGGTAAAAGCCCATCGGTTCGCCGCTTTTCCGCGATTTTTCAAATTCGGCGATATATTCCGGAAGTTTATCAAAACGATCGTCTTGTTGGTAGGCCATGAGCGCTAACGCAGGAATAATTTCCTCGTGCGTATAGCGTTCGCAAATTTCGGCGGCGCTTTCTTTTTCGTCGTCCAGATCTTGCGGATCTCTTTCGTTAAACTTAATAATAGCGTAGCTTCCGATCGTTCCCGTATTTTCATCAATCATCTTGAACTCGGGGTGGCGGTTAAACATAAGCGCGTCCTGTTCTTGTTTTGTCATTTCCTTGATTTCGATTTTCGTCATTTTTTATTCCTCCTAAATTTTTTACTCTAGCGGGTCTCTCTCCCCGCTTTCTGATTAAAGTATAACGCAGTCGTTATAACTTGTCAAGAGAAAAAGTAAAGAAAATAAAAGATTTTTCAAAAAAACTTTTTAACGCAGTCGTTAAAACTTGCAAAGCCTATCGTTATCGGCTTGAATTGAAATAGTTTTCCCCCATTGTTCCCCCACGGAAATATACAAACGGCAACAAACGCCTATTTACAGGCATTATTTAATCATTTTCCGATATTATCACAAAATAAAAAAAGTCCGTCAAGTTGTC
>QWBY01000291.1_pt1 | contig 38012 bp, 31 predicted proteins | sample 1972471 | NCBI WGS metagenome assembly QWBY01 (sample SAMN09866722, study PRJNA288562) | Human gut metagenome isolate term6_stool, whole genome shotgun sequencing...
TTTGCCTCTGCTTCCTATTTCAATCATTTTATCGTTATCTAAATGTAAAACAAGAAGATAATCACCATGATTCCCCATTTCCTCTGACAATACTTTTTTTGATGTCGAAATTAATTTTATTTTGTCCGGAATCGTGAAATCGCTTCCCCAGTGAAGAGCTGCTATTTTATAATCGATATAAAGTCATATTGTACATAAAACAACAATTTTATTTAGTGTTTATCGAGCGTTTCACACTTTGCAAAAAACAACTTTGGTAGCCACTTGGTAGCCACGAAAAAAACTTTACCTGCTTTTAAAGCATTTAAATAGGAATAAATTATTATATATATATCCTATAAAATAATTCACGGTCAATTTTTTTACAGTCAATTTTGTCAACGAAAAAAGACGGCTTGCGCCGTCCCGTTTCCTGTAATTCCAATTATATCTTAGCGAGAAATATTAGGGAATTACAATTTTAGAATAATCCCTCATGAATTATCTGATTTAAATATATCACTATTCAAAAAAATATGCAACAGAAAATGAGCAGAGATTTCTCCCTGCTCATTTTCCGCAACTCTCGTTAGCTTTACGATTATTGCACTTTCCATTTCATTTTAATCCAACAGGGTATTACCCCCGACAGCAAGAGATTTCTCTCTTGACATCTTCATTATAGCACTGAATTTAAAAGTTGCAAGTGTTAAAAAAATCAGCATTTATCGGTGCTTTTGATTTTGCAACCCTCTTTTTCAAAGGTTATCTCCAACATTTTCTAAAAAAGAATGGTGCTAATTTTTTATCTCCAGCATTTTTCTAAAAGCAGTGGTGCTAATTTCCAATAAAAAAAAGAGCAGAGATTTCTCCCTGCCCTTTCTTGCCCCGTCAAAACCCGTAACTTGCCACGATGTTAAGAAGAGGTCTTTAGTCAATCGTCATCGACCTATCTTTTATTATTATATCATGTTGTCATGAATATAAAAGGCGGATTACTCCGCCCGCACAGTTCCCCGTAGAGATTTCTGCGCTCTTTTATTATTATATCACCTTACCGCCAAAAGACCTATTGAAATTAATATCCATAGGTTACGTTGCCGTGCTTTCACCTTAATTTTGTGTTCCGCCTCTTTCTCGTACCGTTCTAAGGATTGATTGACACTCTGTAATGATATCTGCGTCTTTTCGTTCCATTCTTTTGATATCTTCAGTTGCTCGTTGACTATTGCTAATTGCTTCTGTGCTTCTTCGAGTTGCTTCGCTTGCTTGTTCAATAGCTCCTGCTTCTCTTCGTTGTGCTGCTTGAGCGTTGTCAAGTTCTGTTCTAATCGGTTCAGCTCGCTTTCGTATATCGTGTACTGCGTTTCTGCCCGCACACATAAAGAAAACGGTAATAAGGAAAGCAGCAACAAACACAAACATAAAAATGTCTTCTTTTTTACCATTCATAAATTCTCCTATAAAGTAACATTGCCGTCAAAATACTTCCCGTCAATTTCGAGACTGTCAGTATACTGCCATATATCCGCCTCATCATAATCACAAGTGGAATTATATTGTGCTGCCCATACTGCTACATCAAGTTGATCCATATATAAAACATTCGTCAGCCAGTCATAGTTAGCGTATAGTCCAACATAATCAAAGCCCTCTTCCCACATCCGGTTAATGAATACGCTGCACATATTAGTCAGTTCTTGTCTATCGGTGACACCGTGACGTTCTTTGTAACCGTCCGCGTCCTCCATATCAAACCACACGCCCATTTCAAGCTTGTTCTCAAGTCCGCAGTCATAAATGGTATCTGCAACAAACCGCGCTTCTACGCCTGCCATGTCATCTGATAGCGCGTAGGAATAATGATATACCCCTACTTTTAAACCGACATCTAAGGCGCCATTGACGTTTTCAATAAATCTACTGTCTAAATTAAACTTCCCATATCCAATACGGATAATTGCAAATTCAATGCCCGCGTCCTTTACTGCTTGCCAATCAATGACACCGTTATTCTCTGAAACGTCTATTCCTTTCATGTTCTGCTCCCTCTTTTTCGAATACATCAGGTATTTTATTGTGGTCTTTGTCTACAAACATCTTCCCTATACCGACAACTCCGCCTACTGCCCCTGCCGATAATAGCATTGTGATAAATGCCCTCAGTTCCGGCTCGTTTCCCTTTCCGGTTATCCACCAGTCAAGCAAGGTCATCAATATGTACAGGAAAATGCAAAAAATACATATGACTGCATATAGAATTGCCCAGTACATCAGCGGAAAAACAAACCTCTTTTTTATTTTCTGCCATAGCCTTTTTATTCTCGTTGCCATATCTTTACTAACCTCATCAACTTATCCCACATATGGACAATTTCCGCGTCAAGCATATTCAATTTTTCGATGATACTTGTTACTTCACAAACAACCGGGATAATAGAAAAAACAAAAGAAATAAATAAATCAAATCGCCAACCTGCAATGATAATATCCGGCAAGAGAAACGATAAAGCAGCAAACAAAAACAGTGCGGGATATTGCACTGTCATTTTAATTGTTAATGCATTTCGTAAACCTTTACTTACCAAAAATCTTTTTTTCTCTTTCCCTGCTTCACCCCACCCATACCAGATAATTGTTGTGAAATAATTTTTAAATGTTCTTTTTTTGTTAGTAGCTAAAAGATAATTGTTACATTCTATAATCACTCTCAGTAATACGTCTGTCATCAATAATGACAATGTAAAAATTATGCACCCTGTAATATCGGTCAGTGCCTGCAGGGGAATTTCCGGGCAACAAATAACAAACATTTTTTTATTATTATCCTCTCATTTTTAAATATTAAAGGGGACATTGCTGCCCCCTTTTTTTGTTACCAATTATATGTTTCTGCTAATTCTCTTCTTTTTCTCTTGCTTGCGGCGTTTTCTATCGCGCGGTCAAGCTGCGTCTGTTTCTTTCTCTTTTCTTCATTCGTCACTCGTTTTAGAGAAATTTTTCTCTTTTCAAGTTTCTCCAGAAGTCTGTACATCTCCTCCTTATCATTATTTTCTTTTGCTCTGATATACGCGTCAATGAGTTTTGTATCTGTCTTTGTATTTACCCCCCTCTCCTCTTTTATCATTCTTGTTTTTTCATTCTCTATAGTTTCGTCAAGCGGCATAAATCCAAGCGCCTTCATAACTCTTTCATTTGTGCTTGTATATTTAGTGGCAAGTCTACCTCTTGTTGTCTTTCTTTCTCCGACGATAGCTTGTGCCAAATTTCCTACTGCCGGGGACATCGCCTTAATAGCTTCTATTGTATTGCCTTGATTATATTGAGTAGACGCCTGTAAGATAGATTGTGCTAAAATTCCGCCGGCAAGAGAAACAGCGAAGTCACCCAAGTCATAACCGTATCTTTCGCCACGCAGCGTTTTGCTTACATCACCACCAAAGTCACCGATACCGACGCGCCTACCCACGTTTACACCGCCAAGCGCTGGGAATCCGTAAAAGCCTACATGTAGGAATCCTTTCCAAAATGGATCGTTTCCTGCCCATTGGTAGCACTTCTTCTTAAGGTACAAATCGGGATCGTCATAATCATCTCCACTTGCAGCCGCAACCATAGCCGCGAGCATAGGACAAATGATTGCTGCCCAACCGGGAACGCCGTTTGCACCGGCAAGCAATAAAGGAATCATCAATCTTGCTCTTTGTGCATTGGTACCCTTCCGGACAATGTTTGACATAAAGCTTATCTGATTGACCGGGAATTTCATGAATTGGAATAACATTTGTGTAACAGGACCTCCGGCACGAATAAAGAGCGGAGCATTGTTAATGCCATAATCAAAGTTCGCTTTGTCGTTTGCGTCTTGCGCAAATTCCACAGCCTCTGAATAAGACATTCCCTTTTTCTTCGCCTCGTGCCACGCCATAAGGGCAGTAATTTGTCGCACTTTTTGTTCCGACCATGTAAACGCCATTAAAGAGTATTCCGTGAATTTATCAAGTTTTCCGACGCCTCTTGTCTTGTCATAGCCTGCGCCTGTATCAAGTCCCAACTGTGTATCTACTCCGACATCTTTCAAGAATTTCTTTTCAGCGTCTGTAAATCGTCCGCCTGCCCAATGAACTTTAAAGAACGGTTTAATTCCTAAGTGTGTCATTGCGTTAGAAAGCTGCGTCAAGTTGATAGCGGCCGACGATACATTCAGAAGTCCTAATTTCAATACGGCAGCAATTTGCATTTCCTTATTAGATAGAACCATTGCGGGACGGTCAGTGCCAAACCATTTAGACAATTTACCGCCGGTAATAGCGTTCAATGTCTGATTCATGATTTCTTCTATCCGCGTCGGATTCCCGTTTACATCATCAATGTATTTTTTGATGTACCCTTGCAAGCCGGATCCTTTTGATTCATCAACCGGAACACCAAAGAATTTTTCAAACTGTTTATATGATTCGTTTTTAAACTTCTCCAGTGCTACATACCGAGTTGCCTGTGTCGTATACATGTGAAGTACACGGAGCATATCTTGTGAGTATCCCTGCTGATTGTTTCGTTCCATTGTTGCACCAAAGAAACGATGTCCCTCTTTCCTCTTTAGGATACCCTTTGCCATTTCTCTGGCTTCTTCCCCGCTTACTTCATATTTATCTTCAATTGCCCGGATTGCCTTTTCGTATTTGATGTTGGATAAAGCAACACCGCCGCCAATCGGCATTCTGAACAATTTCGGACGAATGACATACTCTCGTTTATCTGTCGGGGAATCATCATTGACGGCCTGTTCATAAGCAGCAATTACATTTCTGTCATATCCTTTTGCTTCCAGTTCTTCTCTTGTAAATGTCTTTGATTCTTTTAACAAGTCCTGCATTTTACTGAAAGATGTTACTGCTTCTTTACGGCTTCTGTATGACCCTACCGGTTCATAATATTCATTCCCGGAAGGATCCGTTACTTTTTCAAGAACTAACCAATCTTCAAAGAGGTGGTGGAAGTACCCTCTTACTTTGTGCATAGGTTCTGATATAGAAACATAATCTACACGATAAGATTCACCGTCTTGAATTTCATTGATATTTACCTTCGAGCCGTTTTCATCTCTTACAGACGATACATCAGCGTAGCGAGATTTCAATAACTCTTTCAAGTCTGCTCCGTCTTGCGCTTCGTTATTATGGAAATATTTTCTTGCTACATCATAACGGACTTCATAACGGCCGCTTGCCAGTTTTTTGGATTCCAGATTTTCTACAAACTTGTCATTCTCCAGTTTCCTAAACTGTTTTTCTGTAACCGTTTTGTGATAAGACGTCATGCCCCGTTTTATCTGATCCACTTTCACATAATAATCATCATAGAGTTTACGTGTTTCGCGATAAGCAGAAATAATGCCTTCGTCTATTCCTTCATCTTGCAGCTCTTTTACGGTATATTCTTCTCCGTTTGCCTCTCCTTCTTCAATAATAGAGTTATAGATATCGCGCCTTTCTTTTCCGTCTGCCGTCTTGCCTTCAATGCTTTTCGCTATGTTTTTAATTTTGTCATCAACATCATCACGAAGTCTTTGCAGTGTCCGGCTTGCTTCTTTTCCCAGTCCGGTAAATACCGCTAATGTTTCATTATCTGCCGCAAGATGGTCAGGCGTCATCATACCGTATTTAATCCAATTAAAGGAGTTTTCATCCATTTCTACGGTAACACCGCTTGCCTTCCCGCTTTTCTTCGAGAAACGCTTTGATAACTGATTCATCGCTTTTGTAAACATATTAAGGCTTTGTTCTGTATCTTCTGCAATATCCTGTCTTGTAGAAACAATAGCCTCATCTACGTCTTTTGCGGTGGAATATTTTATTGTCTTTCCGCGGTTATCTGTCATAGGACGGTTATACAGTTTACCGTTACGCAATTGATTAAAAGTATTATTTACGTTCTGATGAACAAGTCCAGTGACTTTAGATAAGAAGTCCTGCAGCGTATGGAATAATCTTTGAATCACTCCAGACGGTTTTACTCGTTTTTGTTCCCAATCAGAGTACCAGTCCGCTGCGCGTTCTTCTATCTCAAGGTCTGTCGGATTTCTGTTTCCTTCTCTTGCCAGTAACTGTTTTGTCTTTTTGGCAATGAAGTTCCATTCTTTTTCTGTGTACAGACAGTCTTTTGCAAAGTGCAATTTTTCATGACCGAGCGTGAAGGGATTTGCTAAATCTGTTAAAGTGATTTCTCCATTTCTGTACATACCTCTTACAGATTTACCGTCAGCACGTGTCACTCTTCCAGTTATATGAATCGTAACACGACGGCCATTTTTAAGTTTTACCTCAAATCCGTCAGCACTTTGTGTTACTTCCTGCCCACGGAATGACCGCTTAATATCACTCAAGTTATATCTGTGTGTATTTTCATCTTCACCGATAGAGTATTTTGTGTCGTCTGTCTTTTCATCAGTTGATAAATCGACTTCCGATTTATTTACATCACCGTCTGAATTATCCCCGCTTTCATTGTGAACATCTTTACGTTCATAAATTTTGATGTCTTTCGGTTCTTCCTGTAAGTAGGATTCATAAGGATTAAGCCCCGTCTGATAGTCTCTTATTTGACTGATATGGTAAGCGTCTCCTTCATCGTCAATAAGGTAATGAACTCTTTCTCCGTCTTTGTTCTTTCCTACCAGATAACTTCTGATAAGTATCGGTTTTCCATCTACCTTTACTGTTGAATTGATAGGAACTTCCTGCCTTAACCATTCTGGCGGCTTTTCCGGATTCCTTTTGATATCTTCGATAATCGCGTCCCGACGTGACCTTGCTTTTTCCAGTGCTTCTTCCTCTGAAAACTTAACATCTTTTTCCAATTCCCACGCGGAAATAGAGCGCTTAGCCCCTTCGATTTCTGCTTTCATATTATTTATCTTATTAGGAAGTCCGGTATTTACCAAAGCACGCAGCGTAGCTCCGCTAAAAGAGCCGTCTGTGGAGCGGATTAACACTTCATCTTTACCGTCGCCAACAAACAAATCAGTATTATATCCATTCTTATGTGCTGAAATAGTAAGGCCGCGGAAAGTACCGAGTTTAAGCTTGTCATTTCTTTTTTGGCGTAACTCAGTATCAAGACGCCTTAATGCGTCAAGCTCTGTTTCATTTTTCTTCCTTCCTGCAATGACAAGCGGATCCTCTGTCTGTTTTTCGGAAAGTGCTTTCAATCCATTATACGCAGCTTCCCATTGCGGAATCATTTTTTGCGCCTGCATTGCTTCTGCTTCTTGCAATTCTTTTGCCCTGTAGAACGCCTTTTGCGCGGACTCAAGTTTTTTGACTTTTTTCTGCAACCTTTTCTGTTCCATAAGTCGGTTATCTTGTGATGAAAAAGAAAGTGTTAAGTAAATATCACCTTCGGCTCCGCCCACATTTGACCCCATGCTTTCGTCCATTTCAAGGTCACGTCTAACATCCTCTGAATCTGTGATTGCCGTAATGAAACTAGACTTAATCGCAAGGCGTGTCCACCTTATTGTGTCAAGGTCTGTTACATATCTATATTCATTGACTGTGTTCCATTGATTTCGCTGTCTAACTGCACGCCCTTGAGATTGAGCAAGTTCGCCGGGCATCCACGGTGCGTCAAGTTGGTGAATGGCCTTCAGGTTATGCTGCATATTAATTCCGGTTCCCAACATAGACCGAGTTCCAATAACAACCTTGATTTTGCAATCGTTTACTTCATCGGCAACTAGTTTTTTCAACTCATCAGTTGTAGGCTGTTTTGATAACTTATATTGTTCTTTATATTTCTTTTTAAGCTCTGTCAATGCCTTTTCATCAGATGATAAAACTGCAATTTCATTTTCCGGAATTCCACGGTTTACTAATTCATTTTTTAGTGCCTGTGCTACATTCCAACCAATGACTTTTTCTTTAATGGATTTCCCGTTTTCATCGCGTAACGCTTCTCCATCAACACCTCTTTTAACAACAGAACGCGTATCAGATACACCTTCCTGAACAAAAACGGCCTGACTGACTTTATCATGCTTCCCATATTCTTTAAAAATGTTATCTGCGCAATTCTGTATTTTGGAACCGGCATAATCATTTCCGTTAACTAACCGCGGATCTAAAGAAAGCTGACTTAACTTTCTCATAGCCACTAATGGATCGCCTTCATGTCCTCTTTGGCTCATTTCCTTTTTTTCTTTACCGCTAGCCTTAGAATATTCTTGAGCAGCCCGCTCTATTCGTTCTGCGAATTCGTTCATTTCCGGAGACATTTCAGACCGCACATTAATAATCTTATGATAAGGAACGTCCTTTGCCCCCTCTGTGCGCCCATTCTCCAGTTTTTCTTTAACGGATTCCGGGATGTTTTTATCCAACAGTGTATATCCGTCTACTTCGCGCGGCTTAAATTCGGGCATATCTTTTGCTTTCACAAAGTCAAAGTTCATTTCATACATGCGTCGTAATTCAGGAAGATTTTTGAATCCCATAAATCGCACTTCTTCTTCGTATTCTCCAGTAGGCTTTCTCACAAGTGCGCTTTCCGCCTTTGCATTCTGAGCAAACCAACTGTCAAAGGAAGATACTTTGCCTGCTTCCATTTCCGGCTTCATGACATATCTCATCATTTGATACAATTCGCACGCAGTATTAGTAATAGGTGTCCCGGTAAACAAATGCACGCCTCTGCCGTATCGTTCTATAACGTTATCTGTTATAATACGCAACTTCAACGCCATGTCTGATGTTCCGGTTTCAATACCCTTGACTTCACTTCTTGTGACAAGCCCCGGTTTTTTAAATTCATGTGCCTCATCAACCAAAATTTGGTCAACGCCAAGCTGTTCGAATGGTATGTGCTTAGATGATTTGACACTTTCTCCATATTTTTCAAGAAGGGCAATTCGTCTGGTTAAATTCTGCACAAGTCCTTTAATGCGCAAGTCGTCTCCACGGAGCTTTCGAATAGCGTCTTTTACTTCCTTGTCGGTAGATTCTAGGTTCCCATCTATAAGGTCCCATATTTCCTCCGGAACATTACTGTCTGTTGCAACATCTTCCATTTCTTCCCGAATTTCATTTCTTATTTTTTCTTCTACCTTCTTATAACCTTCATCAGACAAAAGGAATAAACTCATTTGAGAGTGCGGCGCTATCACCATATCCCAATCTCCAATCATGGCTTCCGCCAGTTGTCCTCCCGCGCCATTCCCTTTTTCGTCAATGGTAAGAATTTTAGCCCCCGGATATTCTTCCTGTATATCACGAGATACCTGTTTATAGTTAGAAGATTTAGCAAGAATCAATGTTTTTGTCGCAAGTCCGAGACGTTTACTTTCCATTGCCAAGGCTCCCATAACATTGGTTTTACCAGTTCCCACCTCGTGAGCAAATACACAACGGCCTTGCACTAGTCCTTTATAGCAAGCGTCTTTTTGATGTTTTCTTAAATCAAATGGCTCTCCATTTTTCTCTTTTCTTAATCCGGGGAATGTCATATGACTTCCGTCAAATGTTGGAGTATAAAAGCTATTAAAATGCCAGTTGTAACTATCCGCCAATTCTTCTTTGTGTGAGCCTGTTCTGACATATTCTTGCCAGTCATCTAAAAGCTTTTGTACCATTCCATTTGCTCTGTCAGTGGCGTCCTCGTTAACAGTGACAATAATATCCTTCCCATATTTTTCTTTATTTAAAACGGTTAACTCTTTGTTACTGATAGCAGCATTCACGATTTTATTCATGTTAATGTCATCGCGAGAATTTTCTGCACCAATATACCATGTTTTACTTTTCCCATTATGCCCATAAGGAAGTTTTCTAATGTCTACCTGCATACTGCATGTTCCGCCGGCCATTGATACTTGTATTCCACCGGAGCTTTCTATTCGGATTCTCTGATAATCATCAACATCTTCGCCATAAAGTTCTTTGATGATGAAGTCTTTATATACCTGCGGTTCTATCCATGCAACACCAAATCCGACTGTCACGGCGTTCATAGGAATCCGTTCCGGAAGAACATCTTCAAGTGCCTTGATGTTTTTTTCCATATCCTTATTGCCATAAGCAAGCGCTTCTCTCGCTTCATCAAGTTTGGCTGCAATATTCCCGTTAATATATTTTTCTTTTGTCTGCCAATTACCATTCGGTGTAACAAATGCAAGGTTTTCCTTTATCATCTGTTTCTTAACATCATCTACGCTCTTATGAGAAAGTTTAGCAACTTTTTCTACGTCGACATCGCCTCCAACCGATGACATAATAACAGCTTCTTGAATGCTCGGATTTTTGGTAACCTTATCTGTTCGGATAACAGAATGATTCATAATCTCACTTGCTGTGCCGTTTGCGTCTTCGAGCGAGGACAAAACAGACACTCGTCCATCACCGGCCTTGATAATAGCTTTATAAGCTTTTGAACTTCGGATAGTCTTGTTTCCTTTTCGAGCAATAGTATATCCTTTTTTTACTCTTGCTCTTAATTCTGAATCATCTTCTCCTTTTGATTCTTTTTCAAGCAGCTTCATATAATCATTGGTCAGCCGTAAAAGCCCCATTATTGAGCGTTTATCTTTATCTGTCTTAATATCTAATTCTTTGTCTGATACTTCTTTTGAATCCCCTCCTATATCTTTATATAGTTTTCCATCACGTTCATAAATAGATCCAACCTTAATTCCTTTCTCTGTACTGATTAAGTTCTGGTCTGCAATTTCATTTGTTCTTTCATTAATCACGCCTTTGGGCATTTTTCTTATCGCTTTTGACAGAACATCAGAAATGTTTTCTCCTTCATTCGGGTTTACGGTAAGTTTCCACTGTTGGAAGCGCGAATTAAAATCGACACCTAATGTACCTAAAACATGATCCGGATGATTTAAGAAATATTGATTTGTATAGATATTTTGTGCATATGTTGTTTCATGCTCCGTATTCCTAACGGACTTTGTCCATTCTACATCACTTACATCTGTTCTAGAATTATGTCTTTTCTGTAAGAACAAAACATCTGCAACAACGTTTGTCCCTGCAAATGTATTGTTAGGTAAACGATAAGCTTCGATTAAATCGGCTTCACTTGCAATCGCCTTTCTTACACGACTATCTACTTTATCCATTGTGCCGGAGGTAGTTATAAATGCAATTACACCGCCCGGACGTGTTTGTTTTACCGCCTTTAAGAAAAAGAAGTCATGCAACAATGGCTTATAAACATCAAAGCGCTTTTCTCCCGTCTTAAATTTAGTGGTAGAAAAAGGAACATTACCAATAACTAAATCAAACGAATTATCTGCGCTTCTATTATTTTCATACCCTTGTACTCTGATATTTGTTTTCCCGTCTGCTCCATAAAGGATTTGCGCCATTTCCCCGGTAATTTTATCTAACTCAATACCGGTTATATGTGCGCTATCTTTATATGCATTTGGCAACTGCATAATGAAGTTCCCGATACCCATAGAAGGTTCTAAGATTCGTGCATTTTTCTGCAATCCCATTTTTTCTACAGACTTCCACATAAATTCAACAACTGACGGCGGCGTGAAGTATGCAGTGTCTGTACTGTTAATCATCTTTGTGATTTCTTCATCACTAAAATGTTCCTGCAGCCAGTCATCAGATGAATTCCGCATTTTTTTCAACTGCATTGTTAATCCGCCCCAACCGCTAAATTCAGATAGTGCTTTTAAGTCTTTAGGCTTAGCAACAACGCTTGACATATCAGTAATTCTTCCGTTATCTGTGAGCCGCAAATACGTTTCCATCGCCGTTTTATTTCTTGAAATACGCTCTTTATCATTAGAAAGGGCTTCCGTATATGCTTTTCTTTCTTTTGCAGTGGAATAAAAACGCCCGCGGCGTATTGCCTCAGGCTTTGGTCTTGCATTATTCTTTTTGCTTTCTGTTTCTACTCTTTCAGTCGGTTCTCCAGACTGTTTTTGTTCAGTTCGTTCTCCAACTCTATTATCCCGTCCCACGCTATCTGCGCGTCCGTCCTCGTGTCCGGTATCTCCACCGGAAGTGTCATCTCTTCCTCCGACGGTTCTGCGTGAAGAAGATACTCCAGTTCTTCCCGAATCACTTCGTTTATCGCTGTCGGATGCATGTAACTGTACTTCATCTTTAGTGCCGCTTCCTGAATCGCGTAGATTTCCTGAATCGCTTTCGCGTATCTGTCCGTCATTTTTATCTTTTCCAGAGCGTAATAAAGTGGTTCGTTCGACAGGTACCAGATGTTCTTTACCCATTCCCCGTTCTGCATTGGAATTTTCACTACCGCTTTGTACATTTGTGCCTTCGCTCTCATTCTCTTTGCCCAGTCCTCTGTACTCTCCACTTCTTCTTTCAGTTCTTCCAGTGTCATCTTCCTTCACTCCTTTCTTTACTTGATTATCAGCTGTTTTCTTATCTTCATTATTTATATTTTCACTTGATAAGTCAATATCTTTATTTAAATAATCTGTACCTTCTACAAGTTTAGGCGGTTCACCAAATTTTACATCATTATCGTAAAACGCATAGTCGGTAATTCCTTCTTTATTCTTAAAGTCATTGAAGTTTACAAGTGCTTTATCTCCAATACCATTTATATAGTCAAGTCCTACCAGACGGCCTTCTAAGATATAACGATTAATAGCCCTGCCCTGTGCTTTTTCCATTGGTAAGTCTACATAAGCTAAGTGGATATCATAACCGCCGTCTTTGAGTTTATCTATTTTCTCCTGCAAACTCTTCGGCGTTTTACCTACTACCGGATAAACAATATTTGTACCATCTTTAATTGCTCTATCCATCAAAGCATTTGCCATATCCGCGGATTCTTCATGCACATAGTTCGCACCGGCGCCGTTTTCAAACTCCGGCAGACGTTTTTTAAATTCGTCACTATCTACAATAAGTGCTTTCTTTTGGACAGATAACGGATCCGCAAGGCTTGATTTCCCTGCTGCCGGAAGTCCTAAAATGAGATACGCTTGCTTGTCGTGAGCATAACCGCGTCCCTCTTTATAATAGCCGCTCAGAATACGTTGCTCCAAGCTTACTCTACGACTATTATTTTCATTATGTTTTTTGGCGTCCCCGTTCGCGTCTACCCACTTACGAAGAATCCGGTCTTGTGCTAACATTTGTTTTTTTGCTTTATTAAACTCTTCATCCGTGATAGAAGAAGAGCCGGATTCTTCTCCGGCTTCTTTCAATGCTTTGGTTCTCGGTTCACCCACCAATACTTTTGCGTTATCTATTATTTTTTTTACATAAGAAACGAATTCCTGTCCTTTTTTAGGTACTAAATGCTGTCTGCCAGTTCCTGAATCCGCTTCTTGTCCTTCTCCGTCTGATAGCTCCCGTCCTCTACGGAATCCATCCATGCGAAGTATCTCTTCTGCTCTTCCGTTAACGGCGTTTTCTGAAACTGCTCTATGTCCTTTCTGATTTCTTCCAGTCGTTTCTCTTCGGTCGCTTCCCACTTCTTCTTTTGTTCCGGCGTCATTCTGTCCCATTCTTCTTTCATCTGCTGCAGTAACTTGTCCATTATCCGTTGCCCCCTCTCTCATTGTATCTACAATTTTATTCTTTAATTGTTTATTTTCTGTAATACCTTTATTGGTTACGGTTCCAATGATAAGGTGTTCATCTGCAAAATCTCTTGCCGCTTCTCTACCTTTATTATCCGCTACTTTGACATTTTCTGCAATATCGTTTTGATAAGTTTTCTCATCATAAGCGGTAATTAATTGTTTGAAACTTCTTTCAACTCCGTCCATAAAAAATTCCGCTCTTGGCGGATTTTCATTGTCTTGTTTATAGCTAACATACTTCTTTTGGTAATCTGCGAGAGGTGTTTCAAAATGATTTTTATAAAAAGCAGAATTATAAAATACATCCGGCAGAATACTTTTATGAGCAATAATCCAGTGTCCGTTCCCGAAGTGGTCACCGATATTTTGACAAAATTCAGCAAGAGTAAATTTAATTTCTCCTACCTTTTTACTTTGTTCTTTAAATTGGAATACTACGTCCCCGCCTTTGGAATTAGGTTTAAGAACTCCCATAACGCGAAGATGATTCGACGTTTCGCCCACTTGATGTGATACAGAAAAGCTTCCATTTTTCGGATTGGTTTTTACATCTTTTGTTAATCCATGATAGTCTAAACTTTTTACTAATTCATGTATTTTTTCTTTTATTTCTGCTAAAGATATTTCATCTGTATCATTTAATTCTTGTGCGGCTTCTTCTCTATTCGCTTTAACTGCTTTTTTAGTTTTTCCGACTTGTTCTGTTGCCGGTTTCATATTCTGGATAATATCCATAACAGAATCATCGCCGCTTGCTGCCCGTTTTGCTATGTCCTTTACGGCGTTGTTGTTAAAAATGGATCCATTTAAAAACGGATTGTTGTCCGGTGTAAATTCAATCTTTGCTCTTCTTGTATCTTCCGCCTTGGCAAGTTTTCTCAGTTTGTTCTGTTCGGCTCTGGGAAATGAACTAAAATCACGACGGACTATATCACCAAATTTCTTTTTAAGCAGATTTGTCAGTTTTGATTCAGGAATATGGTCAAGGTCAGCTAAAACGGCTTGCGCCTCTTCTCTTGTAGGTAAGCCCCCGTCCATTATTTTTTTAGCTGCGTTGTTTAGATATTCTTGCGCGTTAGGTCTTAATGCAGCCGTAGGAGTAAATAACGGTTCTTCTTTTTTCGCTCCGCTTATCTGCTGCGCCAGTGACTGAACTAATTCCTCTTTTGCTTTAGTTTCTTCTACCGGTTTAATATCCTCACTTTCCGGTAAAAGTGGAATATTATTTTCTTCCGGTAAGGAATTTACCTCTTGCGCCGCTGCATTACTTTCTTCAGGCAATGCATTATCTGCTATTTGTGATTGCGGTAAAAGTTTAATTTCCCCGGTCTTTGAATTTTCTAAAAGTGCTAACTGTTTTTGCTGCGGTAAAAGTTTAATCGCCTGTTCTACCGGTACACTTGCATTTTGTGTAAATGTAGTATTTTGATTAACATTCTGTGGAATATCAATTGTGTTATGTGCCAGTGTCTCTGCTATCCGGTTAACGATGTTATTCGGTGCGGGAAGGTTATTTCTTTGCACGTTAAAAGAAGGCGGAATCGTTTCATTTGTTTGAGTTGAAACATTTTCCACCTGTGTTGTATGGTTTGGATTGGCAGCAGTTACTCTGTTATTAGAAACATCTGTTACATGAATATTACGGTCAGATATATTTTCATTTTCCGGCGTTAAATCTTCATCTACATATCCATTATCACGAGCAATTTTTTCCAATCCTTTAGTGTCTTTCAGCCGTTCTGCTTTGTTTATTTGATTGACCAGTTTAGGATCGCTTGACGTCCGTGCCAATTCCAGTGCATAATCAACGGCCATTTTACTATTGGCATATGCATTGAACTCATTAAAAACAGCAGCGTTTCTTGCTTCTTGTTCTGCAATTTCTTTCTGCTGTTGTTGCGGCGTTACGCCGTTATATACAAATTGTCCTCCCGATTTAGAAACATCTTTCATTATTGTCTTTACATAATTTCGTGTTTCACCGAAAGGAATTTGGTCAATGTGCGTTCCGTCCCATTGTCCAGTTTTCAGCCACTCTTGAACCTGCCCTTCTCCGGCGTTATAAGCTGCCAACGCTATAACATCGCTTCCACCAAACATGTGTTTTAATTTTGTATAATACGCAACGCCACCGCGGACATTATCATCTACATCAAAGGAATTAGCAACCTTCATGTCCTCTGCTGTCCCCGGCATTAATTGCATAAGGCCTCTGGCTCCTACCTTGGATTCTGCAGTTCTGTCTCCGCCGCTTTCTTGTTGGATAATAGCTGCCACCATATGAGGCGGTACTTCCGCCGTTGCATGTTTGTAAATTGCTTCTTGAATATCCGGTGCGAAATTATCATAATAGCTTGGCATAACCGGCTGTTGTTCTGCTGCATGGTCTTGTGTTTCAGATTCAGTATTTACTGTATTCTGATATTCCGGATTTGCCGTGTTCTGATATCCCGCGGTATCTTTATAAGCCGCCTGCGGTTTACCGAATTCTTTTGCCGCTGCCGTTTGTTGTTCTACCTGTTTTTTGTAGGAATCTATTTGCCGGTTATGTATCGGTGTGGTAATTGCAGCTGCGCCGGCACCCGTTAACCCGCCAATAAGTCCTGCATATCCCGCGTCTTTCCACGTATCCGGATTAATCGTTGCATTATATATCAATTGGTTACGGCTTACTTTTGGATCGAATGTGTCAAGGGACGCTTGCTGCGCGAACTGCTGTACAAATTCAGTCGGCGCTTCACTCAATACACCATGCAGCACAGCTTTAGGAATGCTACGTTTTTCAAGGGGATCCGCCGGTTCAAGCCAACCGCCTATCTTTCCGAATTTAGCTTCCAGATTTTTACCTGCCTGAACAATTTTCTGAGAACCTGTTGCAGTCCCCAACGCTTTTCCACCAACGCGAGCAAGTTTTCCGAGACCTGCTGCACCTACATATTCTAAAGGCGTTTCTGTTGCTGCGTCCATGATTCCTGCGTTACGTGCGTCTCTGTGCGACATTCCTCTGTTTCGGGCTTCTTCATATGTGTTTCCTGCTGACATAAGTCCCATAACTGCGGCACCCGGAACTGCACCCGTCAACCCCATGACTGCAAGCTGTGGAACCTGCTCCGATACATCACCCAGAAGTTTTAATCCAGTAGAGTCTCCATAATTAACATTTGTTCTTGCTAAATACGGATTGTTAATAATTTCCTCTGCTGCTTTTTGTGTTGCTTCCTGAATAGTTTTTCCTGCTTCGGGATATAACCGTTTTAATTCTTCGGAATCGGGATCGTTTAAATTATCTGCCTGTAAGTCTGCAAGGTTAGTGATTCCAATGGAAACTCCCTTAGCAAGGGAGTTTGCCCCGTTCCACACGCCTTTTCCAACGACACTTAAAACGCTGTCCGGCTCTTCTTTTGCAGCCGCCGCTTCAACCGGATTAGATTGTGTAACCGGATTATACATAACCCGTGTTTTAACTTCTCGTCCGTATTTGTCGCTCCTTCGCATTTCTTCTCTGAAAATTCTTTCAAAGTCGTTCATTCGCTTCTCCTTACGATTTATTTAAAATACCGTCTATTTCTTCTTCAAGGATTTTTATTTGTTCATCTGTGTAATTAAGGTCACCATCTTTTGCCTGTTTGAGAATATCTTCTTTTGTTGCTCCGTTCTTTAATTGCCGTATTGCAGTTCCTCTAAATAATTTGCGCAAGTCATCTTCGTCCATATATCCGACGGCGTCGTTATATTGTTTGCGCGCGGCTTTATACAGTCCGTTTTCATCGTTTGTAAGTTGTTCCCCCGCATCAAGTTTCTTTTGCATGCTAGTAATGATGTCGTCTGCTATGCCAATATCCATGCTTCTGTTTTTATCTCTTGAGGCCATATCGGCACGATGATTTGCTCCGGCTTCTCTAACGTCTGTATTTCTCCTGCTCGTTTCGTTGTCCATTACTTTACCTTTATAGGTCAGTAAATCTTTAGGACTTGCACCTATAGAATAATGTTCAGCCGGCCTCAGTCCGCCGTAAGTAACAGTGTTCATATTTCCGTTATTAATTGTCATTCCCTTCGGCTGGAATATAGCTGCGTCATAAGTTTTATCTTTGCCTATCAATCCGTTGGCCATTGCAACTGCCAATCCCGGATCCTTTTCTGCCAGATAAGGTGCAAGCCTTTGTGCGGCTCTTAAGTATTTATACTCATTGACCTGTGCTTCTAATTCGTTAAATTCTTTTTCTTTATCTTCTATGTATTTCTGTCTTTGATATGGACTGATGATTCCATTGGCCGCCTTCTTTACCGCTTCCATACTTGCTGCTTTATCAAAGTTTACCAACTGATTCAGTTTTCTTTCATTCATCAACTCTTTCTTTGCGTCTTGTTGAAGTGCCGTTTTATCCAATCCAAAGTCACTATAATCAAGCATGTAATTTGGTGCGGTTTCTTTGGCAATTTGATTGGTTAATTGCTCCTGCGCTGTCGGTTTGTAGACGTCGCTTGCTCCATATCCGGATAAATCCCAACCTTTATTCTTGGCAATATCTCTTACCATTTCGGCGTTTTGATGATACCCTTCCTGCAACCTTCGCTGTTCGTTAATCTGCTTCGCCAGTTCATCAATCTGTCCTTTCATAGCGGGATCGCTTTTATTGAGTGCGTCCAGTTGATTCTGATATTTCCCGATTAATGCTTCCGATTCTCCCCACTTCTTTTTGCTGTTTTGAATGGCGTCTTGTGCGTTCATTCCCACCATATAATTACCGTTATTGTTCAAGTTATCTTTCACACGCTGTTCAACTTCTTCATTTGTCGGATCCGTAATTGATGTAGAAAAGCCGCTTTCTTTCAGTTTTTTATCTGCCCGGTTTGTCTGTATGGTATTTAACCGGTTACCGAGATAATATCCCAGTGCTTCTCCTAAAAAACTTGACCAGTCGTTTCCGCCGTTTCCGATGTCGTATACTTTTATTCCCATTCATTTTCCCCCGCTTTAACAACAATTCCGTCGGCAATATAGCTCGGATTTTCTCCTTCAACTTTTAAATCATATACATTTATTCTTCCGGCAGAGTGTATTTCTTCTACCTCTTCATATCCGTTACTTGTTTGTATGATGTCTCCCGGCTGTAAGTCTCCCGCATATATCCAATCATCTTCTCCCATAACCGGCTGCGTAGAAGTCATGCATGCTTTATGTGTTGCCGTTTCAACTTCAAATACATCTTCCTCGTGCGGTCCCGTTGTAGCGGTTACCTTAACAGTCTCATGATTTCCGTTAAGAACTTCATCGCCTCTGCATACATCTTGTACATACATCTTTCCGTATGGCGTTTCAATGTTGCTTCCTTCCGCTACACAAAAAGTACCGACAAGTGCTGAACCTAACCCGCTGAAGAAACCGCCGCCACCACCTTGCGTTTGTGCTACATGCATGTTTTCTGGATTTGCCATTCGGTAACGATTGTTTATCATGGTCTGCCATGCATCGGTATTCGGCGCCGCTTGTCCGGTAGCTAAAGAGAAAATCTTTCCCGGAATATCAATAGACGCATTTTGCGCTGCGTTCATTGTTTGCATTGGTGCCATACGAAGTGCATTTGCTTGGTCAATCAAATTCGCCTGATTGGACACGTTCTGATTAAACATCTGCGAACCGCTTGCCAACGCATGCTGATTGTTGGCTCCCATTTGTCCGGCAAGTCCCGCCTGCATTCCTATATTGTGATTGAGTTGACCTGCTAAAGTATTTAGGTAATTAGCTTGATTGTTAAGGTTCTGTCCGGCTAAATTCTGCTGTTGTCCCAAAGCATTCATAGCATTTTGATTCATCTGTTGTGTTAAATTGGCCGCTTGTCCTAAACCTTGATTCAATACTTGATGTCGCTGCAGTGCATTTTGTAATTGCTGCCCGTATGTTTGATTTCCCATTGTATAAGCACGGTTCACAAAATTATCTACATTCCCTAATTGTCTCATCATAGCGGCGTCTTGATACTGTTGTCCCTGCTGCCGCACTTGATTTCCTTGTCCTGCTAGCTGTGCCTGCAAACCTAAATCTTGATTGTAGCTTCTATTCATGCTATCTGCGACATTATCTGCTACATTTTCAAATACTCTATTGGCCACCGATGAATTGAGTACTCCCCTTTGTGCTAAATTGTTCACCGCATTTCCGAGTGTTGATTTAAGCTGATCCTGTATCACTTTTGTTTTGTTATCTACAAAAGCATTATTCTGTTGTCCTTGTTCATATTGTCCCAATCTGTCTGCCGTTGTTCCTGCATTATTCCCATAATTGGTATAAGCCTTGTCCAGTGATTGATTTGCAACGCCCGTTGCTCCTCTTAACTGATTAATTAAGTCTGTATTATCTCTCCCAAGTTTGTCACCTGCGTTTCCAAGTTCCCGTGCTGTCCTTTCCGCCAATCCCATATTTGCTGCCAGATTTGCACCAATCGCGTTGTTTGTCCTGTTAGCTACTTTTCCATATTCATTAGATAAATAGGCTGCGTTATCCGCTGAACCGCTTGATAGCTTATTTAATCCGCCGAGTATTGTGTTAGTAGCTTGGTTACTCATATTTCGGACGCCACCCAAGTCTGCATTTGCAAGTCCCGCCTGATTAAAAAATGCTTGCTGATAATTGCTTGCTCCGTTGTTTGTGTTTGCTCTCAGTCCTTGTAAATCCTTTTGAAGTCCAATTGCTTGATTTGCTGCGTCTGTACCTAACTTTGAATAATCTACCTGCATAACCCCCGGATTATCCAGTAACATATCCGCACCTTTTTTCTGAAGTGCCATTGCCGTTGGCATTTGCTGTCGGATATAATCGTTAAGCATTCTATACCGTTCTTTTTCTTCCGGCGTTGCGTCCGGTACATGTGCCTCCTGTGTAATTACTTTTGTGCTGCTTCCTTTTTTGAATAGCTGTAAATCCATTGTTACCTCCTTACCAATGTTGGCTTCTTTGTAAACCTTCTCTTGTACCTTTTAATACCCGGTATTGCACGCCCGACGCTGACACAAAATCTTTATCCGGAAGTCTTTCCATTTTCCATTTTCTTATGTGCGCCCGTCCGTCTCTCGGTGTTGCGGTCACTATTGTTTCTAAATGATTTAATTCCATAACTTTATCGAAATACTCCCAAAACTCTCTCATATTTCCGTAGCATTCACCAAGCCATAAATACCGCTCTCCTTTTTCTTCAAGGATTGCCCAGATAATAAAATGAAAATTAGGAAGTACGTGAATATAAAAGCAATCATCAGGATCATAATGAATTTTATCTCCCGTGATTGCTTCATAATCTTCTATAGCCTCTTCTAAGCTATGTACCTCTTTTTTCATCGCTCTTGCCCTTCTCTTTTAACGGCTTACTCCGGATACATTTATTATTGGTGCATAATCCCGTTTTCTTATCCATCTTCCTGTGACACAAAAAACATCTGTCCATTATATCGTCCCTCGCTTTCCTTCATACTCGTTGACCAGTGATTCTCTTTCTGTTTTCAAATCATTGTAATAATCGGTATCTTCTATCGCTTTCGCCCTCGCCATTTCGTTCTCGATAGTGCTTATTTTTTCGGCATATTCGCTATCAAGTGCTGCAAGCTCCGATTCTCTTTTTTCTTCTTCCGTCGGTTCAGGCCGCTTGCTGTATTTCCCGTTAATGTATAATAAATCGCCTTTGATTGCCTCGTTATATTCCGATTCAGTCTGTAAAACACTGACATTGTCGGGATATTCTTTTTTTGCCAGTTCTGTTAATTCTTCTGCCGTGTCCCCGTGAACGCCGGTTACGAAAGACGTGATTCGCTCCCCTTCATCAGAATAGATAGATAAGTACTGCATATTTTCTCCTTTATATTAAAATAACCTCCGTAGGAGGTGTAAAATGAAAAACCCAAATGGATATGGCTGTATCAAAAAATTATCCGGTAACCGGAGACGCCCTTATGCTTTTGTAATTACAGATAACGGAACACGAAAGGTCATCGGTTATTTCTCCACACAAGTAGAGGCTCTTATTTTTCAAACTGATTACAATAAAACTCATAATAAACCTCGATTAACCGATAATAAAATGACATTTTCTGAACTGTACCACAGATGGCTGCCGTCGCATATCACCCACACTGAACCCTCAAAATATTCGATTGTATTCTGAGCCATTAAACAAGCGTTGGGAAATCGAATAGGGAATGTACATGATTGTCTTTTGGTGCTATCTACCCATTTATTATGTATCCCTTGTTTATATACCGACAGCTATAAAATGGATAGACTTATTTAAATAGGCAGATTTTGTAAATCCGGTCGTGCTGATACCTGTTATACCACTCATGTCTGAGCCGCCTTTTCCGGCATGATCCATATTTCCGACAACAGATAAGCAGTATCGCAAAAACTGTATTGGGAAGGCAACATAAACTCTTGAGTCTCCATTATTCCTCGTCCAAATGTTTCCCCCTTGTATAATTAGCGGAAATTTTCCGCCGAGCTTGACCCACCATGCATCGGGATTGGAAACGTTGCCGTCCACAACGCCGCCTTGTTTAGCGAGTGTTGTCACAATTTCAAGTGCTTGGCTTCCGTCAAATGTTCCTGACCCGCTAACGTCGCCAGATAAAGTAATTGCTCTTTCAGTAAGCAAACGGGCAGCAGTATCGGCACTGTCCGCTCTCAATGCACTAGCTGCACGTTTAGCACCATTGGCCTTGGCAGAATGATTAACAACTACATTAATACTCATGTTCGAGCTTCCGTCAAAATAAGCACTGCCGCTTACATCTCCGGAAAGAGTAATTTGTCTTGAATTAGTTAGTTTTTCCGCGTCGGTAACACGATTAACATTTATAGTTATGTTTTTACTTCCGTCAAACGATTCAGCATATGAAAATGCTTTACCCGCAAGCTCTATAGTCTTTGCTGTTAAAAGTTGCTTTGCTGTATCCGCATTTCCACCATTAGCAGGTAATGAGTTAGGTATTTGCGTGACAACTTGACTGATTTGTTCTGAAACATCTTTTTTTATAGCTTCGTCTTTATTATCTATTTCAAGTTTTGAATAAGTGTTGTTTTGTAATGTTGTTATGTTATTGTTACAATTTGAAATACTGTCATTTACAAGCTTTCGAATATTCTGGTCGTTAGTACTTATATTCTCTTTTAAACTGTTTATTTCTTCGTCTACAACACTTGTACCGTAAACGGTCATACTGTCGCCAATGATATTTATATCGCTGTCTTTTCTTACATTGGCATATTGATTATATAAATCCTTATTTTTGTAATGACGGATTGTTAATCGCTTTACACTCAGTTTTTCTTCCATATTATTCCCCTCTCTTACGAATACCGGATAATCGTTGATTGGACTTCTTGTATTTTATTATTTACTTCTTCTTTTACATACACACTTGTTTTATCTGCTTTCTTATTAAATTCTTCTGTTGCTTGCAATTGTGTCAAATACTTTCCATCGGCTTCTGTTTTCGTGTACACGGAAGTCTTTTCCGCATAAGAAGAAAGGTCTATATTTGCGAGATCAGTTTTTGTAGCATAATCACCTTTTTTCTGATAGATGTTCTCCGCGTCGGATATAGACAGATAAATACTCTTTGCATTGTACTGACTTAAATATGTATGCATTGCACTTGTTTTAGTTAAGTAAGTAACATTTGCATTTACTTTAGATAAATACGTACTTTCTGCGTCAGTTTTGTTCAAATAAGCGTTTGCAATTTCGTCGGCTTTCAAATACCCATAGAGCGGTTTTTGGAAATAAAAAGATGAAGATTCCGGACAGTCAATGTAGGTATATTGATTACTTGAATCCGGATAAAAACTCACATTACTTTTAAAAGTACCATTCCACTTTGTTAATGTTACATAGTCGCCTTTCGCTTGATATCTTCTATCACTTTCCGTCTTTAGATATACCGCGGTTTTATCTGCTTTTGTTGCAAGTTCTTCTTTCGTTGCCTTCCCTAAAAGTGCGTTTTCCACTGTTCCTTTATCCGCTTTTTTAGTGAGTTCTTTGGTCATTGTCCCGGCAAAGTCAGCGTCATTGCCAAGTGCCTTTCCTATTTCCTCAAGTGTGTCAAGCGCTTCTGCTGATGTTCCTATAATATGATTAAATCTTCCGTCTACATAATCGGTACTTGCCAGTCCTACCAGTGATTCTTTCTTCGCATAACTGTTTAGGTCTAAAGTGGCAAGTGCTGTTTGTAAAGCATTTTCCGCTTTATCTGCTGCCGTCTTGGCCTTTTCCGCTTCTTTTCTTGCTTCCGTTTCTGCTTCTTCTGATTTATTTGAATGAGTTAGCGCCCGTTCTGCTTCTGTCTGTGCTTTTAAAACTTCTGCCTTTGCTTTTTCGGCTTCCGTTTCTGCATTCACCGCCTCTGTTTTTGCGTTTCCTGCTTCTACTCTCGCCTTTTCTGCTTCTATTGCACTCATGTTGGCAGAATTTTTCGCATTTGCTTCTGATACCTTAGCTGCCGCAGATTCTTTTTCGGCTCCTGCCTTTGCCTCTTCTGCACCATGCTTAGCGTTTTGTGCTTCCAATAGTGTGTTGTCTAATATTGTTTTAGAATCATTCCACCGGTTTATCGCGTCATTTCTGACATTCTCTGTTTCTTCTTTTAAACTCTCTATTTCTGTCTTAGTTTGCAGTGCCTTTTTTCCTATAGCCTTTGATTCTTCGTTTACTGATTCGGCCTTTTGTAATTGTACATTGATGTTTTCATGCACTGTGTTTACATTATCAACTAATTCATTAATTGTTTTTACTGATTGCGACGCGTTTATTTCGCTTTGCTCTGCGCTTTTTGCACTTTGTTCCGCACTTATTGACGCTTTTTTTGATTCTTCCGCATAGAGTTTCCCGTCAACAACGCTTTGAATAATAACTGTTCTTTCTTGCTGTGCTTCCGTTAAAAGCCGTCCGGTTTCTTCCTGCTCGCTTTTTATTTCGTTTTGCTTTCTTTCAAGGTCTCCCTGCTTAGCAAGCACATTATTAAATATTTCTGTTGCTCTGTTTTGATTATCTGTAACTTCTTTTCCGATTTCCGTTACATTGTTAAAATAAGTTTCTACAGATTTTTCTTTCAGAAGCACATCTTCTTTTGCTTTCTCTGTTTCTGTTTGTGCTGCGCCTGCTTTATTTGCCGCTTCTTCGGCAGCAACTTTCGCCGCGTCCGCTTGCTCTTTGCTCTCTCTGGCATTGTCAGCATATCCTCTTGCTGTTTCTTTTGCCTGATTTGCTTCGTCTCTTGCTTTGTATACTTCCTGTGATACCCTGTCGCCCTGAATGATATTTCTAAAAGTGAGGGGACTTACATTTACAGATACATCACCCTCTTGTGTAAACAGTTGACCTGCATACGTGCCTCTTGCAACGCCTGTGAAATATCCGTTAGCAAAGTCGCCGTCATCGTCTGCGTCATCTGCTCTTTTCCACTGTGCTTTAGATACGACATAGACGCCATTTTCTACGGAATTTCCCTGCTTCCATACAAGTACACGGTCTCCCTCTTCTACCGTTACGCCGTCAATCGTTTGTTCTCCGGATAATGAAATATTTTCTGTTGTCGCTACGAGTACCCCTGCTTTCACAAAAGCCGTGTTCCCTGCCACAATATTATTTAGTATCTGATATATATAATTTCTCTCCCGGATAAGTTGTTTAACCGCGAACGCCGTTGTATCGCCCGATTCATTCGGCGCATAGTTTATCGGATATTTATAGTAATACGCCATTATCGATACCTCCATACTTCAAAAAGAATCGGTCCTTCTCCACGTTTCCCGTTATGTGAGTGTCCGTCAATCCCGTGCATGAGACGGTTAATGATCCCATACAAATTATTAATTTCATCGTCTATCTTTTTTACCGCTACATTCGTAGTGTCCCCTGTTTTGTCCTTTGCCCAGTTGATGTGATATAACCTGTTCATTATCCCGCTCCTGCTACCAATAAACTTAACCGACGCACGGAAAGTGCGCCCTGATTAATTGTAATGACCGGAGCTATCCGCGCCAGTTTATAATTGCACCTTTTATTCAGTCTTACATATTCACTTCCTGAAATGGCGTCTGTATCGAGCGCTACAACATCATAGTCAAGCGCTACAATATCATCATTCTGTCCTTTGGATAACGGCATAGATAACTTACCTATTGTCAGTCTTGCGTCCCCTTCTTCTCTTGAATAGAGGTCTATCATAATACGTTTAAGCACCATTCTATCCATACCGCGCATTTCTTTTAATTTGACTATGCTTTTTACGTTTTCCCCGTCGTCTGTACTTATATCGTCTCTGACTTCATAGATTTTATTACCCCGGCTTACATATACAGTGCCGTCATACTCTTCTACATGTGTGATATATTCCTTCATGCGCCTTGTAGTAAAGGCTCCGTTTGATGTATGGAATATATAAACCAATCCTGATTCTTGCGGCTGGATCCATATCTGCCACTTTGTTGGTAAACTCCATACGCTGCATGTTTCTTTCTGTATATTTATTGTTAAGAAATTATTGACAAGCCTACCTACATTGACCGTTTCCATATCGCCGTACATCTGTGTTGATTGGATAGCTTGAAAGCCCATACCACCTAAAAAGAATAAGCTGTTTCTTGCTGATACTATGCTGTGAAAGTTAGTAGCATACGCGTCTTTTGCAAGCGGCAATTGTGTCCAGTGCGGATAATTTCCGGTCAAGCGGAATGCTTTATTGGTAGATGTAAAGATAATTAAGTCTTGAAATAGTCTGCCTACCGCTACTATTGTTCCGGCGTCGTTATCCCCTATATCAATCCACTTAGAAGAGTTCTCCGCTTCATCGTCTTGTTTCCAGTCGGCCGCGTCCAGTACCGCGCTATATGTCATACGTCTTGATTCAGAATGTACAGATACCAATCTGTTTTCCTGTGCAAATATGTATTCTGTCCTCGGCGAATCAAGCGTTGTTAATGTTCCGTCTTTATATTTTTGTATTTTTTCGCCGCTCGCTATATATACTGCGTCACCGAACGGCACTATAACCGGTTTTGCCTTCCCAGTACATACGCCAAGTTTTGTGTGCGTGTGATAATCGCTCCTGTAAATCGTATTTCCCGACACAAATAAAACATCACGGAACCCGATAGGTAAAAATGTTTTTATTTGTCCCTCTGCTTCTACAAGCGGAACAAATCCTGCCACCTTACAGAGTGAACCGTCAAGCGCTCCGTATTCTACATTCTCTGCAACGGAAAATTGATTATCCGCTATGGCGTCCGCTCCTACGGTAAAATTAAGTCCGCCGCTAAAGTCGTTATAGTCAAGTACCGACTGTTCATGTTTTGCAGATATTTTCACGGCCAGTACCCCTCCATAACCATTTGTTTATTATCCATATTGACAAGCATTGATATTAATTGCTGTGTAAGAGAACCAAGTAATTCTTCTTCTTGATTCATCATAAATTCATTTCTGTATTGCGCCCGGATTGTTGCGTATTCAATAAGTACATAATCAAAGTCGTGTACCCAGTCTATCTCACCGTCAAGCGTATAGAACGGCTGCGGCGGTAAATAAATAACTGTCCACTTCTCCTCGTCCGAAGGTTCCGGGAACAGACATATTTCATTGCCCAGTCTGTAATATTCATAAGGAGAACCTTTTTGAATATCCGCCGGAAGTGTCGCCCTATAAATGACCGGATGATTGTTATAAAACACACTATGTACTTTCATTGGTATGTCTTTTAACTTAATCTGTCCTGTTCCTGTTTCCCGCCTGTATAAAAGATTAGGTTTATACTGCATGACAATTTTTCGGATATAGCTGTTTGCCTCATTAATCCACTGCAAGAGTTCTTCATCGTCATAGCCTACCTTGTCAGTATCAGAAATGTTCCGCCGGATCTGTTTAATGATTTCTTCTATCGTTGTCATTCCTTCTCCTTTGAAAAAAATAAGGGGCAGCCGCTAAGCTACCCCTTTTACTCCTGTTACGATTAATCAGGCTTGCAAGCGGTAATAATCTGAATGGTGCTAAAATCTTCGTTGTTAAATTTGGATTTTGCAATACCGAAAATACTGGATACGGATACGCCGTATTTGCGTCCGTAGTCAAATACCTTTTCATTCCACTGTGCTTCCTGTGCAATAGCAAATGCACCTGCCTGCGCTCCCAAAAGAAGAGCATGACCTACTTCTGCGCTACCAGAGCCGGTCTTTGTTACTTTTACATTTTCATGTTCATGAATAATGACGTTGTCATACATTCCCAGTGCGCCAGTAAAGATAGGATTGTCACGGCCGCGGACGTTTGCATATTTCTGTGCGTCTACCCATTTTGCGTCATTCTTCAAGTCTCTTGCCTGATAAGGATTAATAACCAATACATAATGTTTTGTTCCGTCTACAATAACCGGACGAACATGTGCAAGCTGCGCTTTACGTTTTGCAATACCGATAAGGTCAGCAGAGAAAATATCTGCTGTCGAGAGTGCGCTTTCTGCCGTTGCGGTGCCTGCATAAACAACACGGTTCTTCGTCGGATTTGCTGTCAGTGCGTCAAATACCATCTGGTCGATTGTATAGGTAAGCCATGTAGCAAGTCCCTGTTTTGCGTGTTTGCGCATATCAATAGATGTTTTCTGTTCTTCCAGTTTGCCTTTGAGTTTTACGGCATGTGCTTTTTCATGTACCTGTACTGCAAAGTCATAGAACTGAAGTGCTTCTTCGTTTCCTTCCAGTTGTGCGTCATCGGTAACGCCTTCACCGGTCAAGTCCATGAGAAGGGGAATAGTAATGGTGTCGCCTGCTTCTTTTTTCAGATTGGTCATCTTGTCGATGATATAAGCGTTGCCTGTTCCCGTAAATTTTTCGAAGTAAGAATCTTTAAGAGCCTGCGCCCAGACTTCTTTACTCCATGCTTTTTCTACGAGATTAACCGGTACTGTAGTTTCTGCAAATAACTGCAAATTAAAATGTTCTTTCATTGATTAGCTCCTTTTTTGTTTCACCTCAAACGGCCGCTAAGGAGTTGGCTTCGGATTTCCGGCGGAATGTCTTCCCACGGTGTTTCATTCACCATTCTTTCTACTTCCGCCATTGTCATACCGCCCGTTGACGGTGTTCCTCTCACCTTGTCCACCCGCGGTGCGTTTGCCATTTGTTTAACTTTTTTCTGTTCTTTTTCTGCTTTCGGTCTGTTTAAGAAAGATGCCTTTGCGTTTTGGTAGTAGTCTTTCACAAGCTGTACCTGTTCAATGCTGCCTACCCCTTGATTTACACAGTCGAAAGCATTTTGAATAATGAATTTCTGATAATCGGGAAGTGCTGCAAAGTGTTCTGTCGTTGCGTAATTCCAGATATTTTCAAAGTCGCTTCTTTTTTGTTCTTCTTCTGCCATTGATAAATAGTCTTTATACGCCGTCTGTACCGCTACTTGCTTTTCTCTTTCCTGTGCGGCCAGTACTTTTGCCTGCTCCCGTGCCTGCTGACAAATGGTGTCAAATTGGAATTTGATTGCCCTGTCAACTTTTGCTTTTTCCTGCTCGTCTTGGTATTCCAAGTCGGAATAGTCCTCTTCGGTCAGGTTAAGCTGCTCAATAACCTGCTTTTTCGCAAGGTCATAAGCTTGATTCAACAGATCCATTGGAATGTTCTGCTGTTTAGGCGGTGTTTCTTCCTGCTTGCCCGCCTCTTTTCGTTCTTGTAATTGTGCAAGCTGTTGCCTCAGCGCCTGTGCTTCTTCTTCCGTGCGGCGGTATTTATCGTTAACTTCTTTAAACCGTTCATAAGGAACTTTTCCCGATTTTTTATCACTGTCGGTGTCAGCGCGTTCCTCTTCCGGTTCTTCAGATGTTTCTTCCGGTGCTTCTTCCGAAGTCTCTTCTTCCTGTGTTTCTTCCGTTGTTTCTTCAACAGATTCTTTTTCAGGCTCGTCTTCTTGCGGGAGTTCTTTCATAACTTCCCTTGCGACTTCTTCCGATACGCCTTCCAATTCCGCCGGAATTTCTACCTGCTCTTCTTCTGCAAACAACTGCAAATCCAAAAACTTTTCCATGTCTTTTTCCTCCTTTTAACGTCATAAGACAATGACGAATATATCAGTCTTTAACGTCTCTGCAGACGATATATATCAAGGGAATATCCCCTTAATACCCCGGCGGTGTCCCGCCTGCCATAAGTGCTTGCGCTGCTGCCTGTGTCATTGTTTCAGGCTGTCCCTGTTGTTGCTGCTGCGCTTGTATACCGAATTGCCCGGCATACTGTTGTAATATTTGTTGTGCTATTTCTACCGGTACCAGTCCTTGTGCCGCCGCTTGCTGTAATTTAATGACATCATCTAAGTTGATACTCATCGTCCGGCGTACATTAGGCTCTTGCGGCGCATTAGCCTGCTGCTGTTGTGCCTGCAAGCGTTGAATAATTTCTTGCTTATCCGGTATGTCTGAAAGCTCGATAAGTTTATCGAATATGAGATTAGCCGGCAGTCCTAACTTGCTGACTGCGTCCACCAACGCCCAGAATTGTCCTTGTCTTTGGGAAACGCTATAAGGTGTATCGGATATAATCACGTCATAATTGCCCTGTGATAGGTCATTAAGAACGGTAGTAATTAATTGTCCGGTCTGCGGGTCCTGCATTTGTACCTGCTGATTGACCGTGACAAACTCTTCCTGCCCGTGCTTCCCGACAATTCTGAATACCTTTTCCTCTGTGTAATACTGCGGAATCAGTCCTTTGTGTCCTTTATATCCCCACAGTTGCTGCACGATAGCTCGTTTTGCCTTGCGTAAGTTATCAAAAAAGGCGGCTATGTTAGTAACCGCCTGTCTCTGATTTAATTCAATAGCGCGCCCGGACTGCTGCGGGGAACTGATACCGAGCATACTCTCATTAATTCCTGTGATTTTTGGGATATCCGCTTCACTTTCCTGTGCAGATTGTATCAACCCTACCGGCGGCGCCGGCGGCTGTATCTCTCTGATTCTTGCGCCCGTAAGTGTGCCGTCGTTCACTTCGATAATTGCGCCCGGCTTGCTTCCGAATTTTCTGTATCGTTCCTGTTGGTCTTCCGTCATTGCCGATGTCTCGGTTATAAGGCCGCTATTACCTTGTGTGTTAAGGATATGTAGAATCTGTGAACGTTTCTTGTTAATTTCCCGCTGCGGATCCTTAATGTCTCTTACAACGCCGCACGGAATATCACCCTCGCCATAGTGGTACAGAGTGAATGGAACAAACGGGAAATATCCATGCTGATACGGGCTGTCCATTTCTTCAAGCTTTATATCACCCATGATAACGGCCAGTCTTATCTTTTCGATTGGTACTTCAAACGATGTAGCCATCACGGGAACCGGCGGCATAAACTCTGCCACAGAACCGTCGGGGAGCATGTACCTTGTTTCCAGTTTCCGCTCCTTATACCAACATTCCACAAGTCGCACTTTCTTTAAATCTCGGTTATACCATAAAGGTTCTGTGCCAATCATGTCTGATTCTTTTTCATCTACATCGTATCGTCTGAATTCTCCCCGGATTTCGTCGGCTTGTTCCGGATAGATTTCGCAGAGTTCTTCTTTGTCTACCCATTTTGCCCTACAGATGAATTTTGCGTCTGAATAATCCGCCTTTCTTGCTTCCGGGTCTGTATAAATATCAAAGGGACTAACACGGTCAATGTTAATTTCTCCTTCCATTGCTGTATAGTCCCAGTCATAGAAGATATGAAACCACCCGATACCGCCGATAACGCCGTCCATGAATACTGCACTTTCAACGTCGTTGTAGTCGCAGTTGTCCATAATATACTTCGTCACGCCTTTTCTTAGCTCGCAGCTTTCAAAATCATCAGATGTCCGCGGTTCAAAGCTCACTTCATATCGGTTTACCCTCTGATAGCCGCTTAAAATATTAAGGTGTGGTCTTATCTTATTAATGGTCAGCGCCGGTCTCCCTTTTTCAGTGAGTGCTGCCTTGTCATCTTCTGTCCACTGCTTTCCGCGGACGAAGTCATATTCTTCCCGCGCAAGTTTCCTCCACTCGCTTCCGCCGTCTACCGCCTGCTTGAACCATTTTCTAATTTTAGTGATTTCCAATGTCCACCTCCACTGAACCGGGATAGGATTGTTCTATCTCGTCACACGCCATGAAAAGCATGTCTGTCATTTGTATCGTCATTTCTCTCATTTTCAAGGTCATGTGCAGATGTCCGCTCTCCACTTTCTTTCCCTCAACCATTCCCATTTTTTCTAAATAGCCGAGAATCCCCTGTGCCAACGCCGAAACGGCAGCGCAAACAATGTCTTTTCCTTGCTCTTCATAGCCTGCGTGTCCTTTGATATCTATTTCAATGATGTAAGGTTTATAAATTTTCTTAACATGAATCATATTGCCCAGACGCTCTCTTTCCTTTCCTTCTTGTATGTTTCCATATAAGGTGTCTTTTTCTTCTTCACCGGTGCATACGGTCTGCCCAAACATAAATAACCGAGTGCGTCGTATGCATGATCCTCTTCGTTAGTGTCCACATCTTCCGGTCGTGTTTTGGAATGAGTAAGGATAGGTATTGTTCTAATACTATGGAAACAAGTATCAAAAAACCGCAAGCCGGGAATCTGTTTCCCCTCGCGGTTCGTGTGTCCGATTAATCGCAGCTTCACTTGTTCTGCCGCCTGCAGCCTTCCTTTCGTGGACGGTATAAAGAGACTTCTCCTTTTCTGCTGCAGCACCTTGTTTATTTCCTCTGCTATGGAAGGTGTTCCCGGATTGGTAACTATCCAACAAGCGCTATCAAGATAGCTGACATTCATTTCTTCCGCGCCTTCCAGTAAGGCTATTTTCTCTGCCACCTGCGCGGCGCTTTCCTTCGTACCTACATTGGCCTTGCCGCCGTAGCCGTATAATTCTCTGTATATCCATAAATTTCCGTCATAGTCAACGGCTCCCCATAGTACCGCATATGGTCTCGCGCTTCCCCAGTCCATTGTCCGGAACCGCGTCCAACCCTGCGGAATATCAAACGGCTTAACAACATGAATGGCAGCGTTCCATTGTGAGAAAAACTGCCCGCCGACAAGTCCCCATTCTCCAAGGCCGTATACTCTGTAACCGTTTGGATCCTGCTGCTTTCTCAATTCCATTCTCCGGTAATAAGCCTCGTCAATAAACCGGTTATCTCTGTAAGTGCTGTGATGTGTGAAAATATCTTCCGATTGAATGTCGAAATACTTCGCCTTAATCCAGTGCGACGCATAGATAGGATTAAAAGAAAAAGTAATTTGATAATATAGATTCTCATTCCCCAGACTTCCGCGAAGTCGGTCGTCAAGTATATCTACATCTTCTTCCTCTAACTCTGTCGCTTCTTCTACCCATACCCACGTCAATGCACCTTTCGGAAATGTAATTGATTTGATTTTCTCCCGTTGTGCATCGTCTTTCATTCCTCGGAAGATGATTCGCGCTCCAGTGAGTGTGCATTCTAACTCGATTGGATTCCGGCGGATTATCCAAGCCGGGGAATCTGCACCAAATATTCTATATATCGCCGCAACAAGCTCCGCAAACGTGCTGTCCCTGTTACTTTCTTCAATCTTCCGGACGACTAACAGATTCGCGCCTCTATACTTGTCTGATGATAGCTTCAGTATGAAGTCTTGCGCTATGTTAACGCTCTTCCCGCTTCCTGCGCTGCCTTTAGCAAGTCTGTATCTCTTTCTTGTCTTGTTAAACTCTTTGAAAATCGCGTTAAACTGCACTCTTTTTTCATTCATCGTCGCCATAGTCTACTATGATTCGTGTCGTCAATGGTGCGCCGCCTGCTCCTGTGATTTCCTGTTCACTTCTATCTCGCCAACCGAAATTGTTTTTCAAGTTGAATTGAACGCCGCTTCCACGCGCCACCGGCAACTCTTCTTCCCACCATTGTTCTACTTGCAAACGCGCCCTCGCAATGACCGAGCCAAATAACTCATCTCTACCGTAGTTAATCAATGTCTGTCTGCTCATGTTAAGCGCCAGTGCCATTCCTGCCATTGTCGGAGGTCTCTGTCTTTTCTTACAGTCCTTAAGATATTTATCTATATCTTCTTGCAACTTCTCCTTGCTCGCGTACTTCCACGGCCTTCCTTCTATATTAGTGGGTTTCTCATTCATTCTTTTTCACCCGCCTTGTTACTTTTTTCGCCGGTTTTTCTTCTACCGGTTTTTCTTCTACCGGTTTTTCCTCTGTCGGTTTTTCCTCAATGCTCTCTTCCGCCGGCTCTTTTCCTTTTTCCCGTACTTCGTCATAAGCACTTACCGGAAACTTCCTGAATTTCCCGGCATATACCGCAAGCACGCCGCCCTCACTATCAACGCTGTAAATTTCGTACCAATTATTTCCTACTCTCACTTCCCACATTTCTTTCTCCTTTCGGGCAATAAAAAAGGCAGAACCTGTTTCGATTCCGCCGCAAACCTTCCTCGGTCTGTCCGTATACTTCTACAGTATCATTATACCACTTCCCAATACGAGAAAATACGAGATGTTTTCAGAAAATATTTTTTATTTTTTTCAATCTTTTTTAGGTAATGTTCGATTTTATCAGATTTTATCGGTGTTTTAAAGTTATATAAAGCGCTTGACGCACCGTACATTGTGTGGTAAGATATATATGGTAAGGGGAATCACCCCAAGTTAGCGAGAAAGATTAGGAGGAATTAAAAATGGAAAACACAGAAGCAATTAAGTATGAAGTGGAAGTAAAAACTTCTCTCGGCGAGTGGTCTCAAGACGACTTCAAAAATTTCTTAGCCGATTTCGATGCAGAAAAAATTGAAGATATCAATTGGAAAAAAGAAGAAGTTCGGGAAAAATTAAGAAAAAAATACAATCTTTTTATCGATGAACTCCGCTTCTTCGATGAATGGGAATATAAAGGCAAAAAATACTATTTCCAACAGATTGCATATCTGGCAAGAGATTGTGGCGACTACTATATATATAAGGCCACTGCAGAAGACGACGACAGAAATATATATGAAATTGAGTGGGAATCATATCCCGCCGAAGAAATTGAAGGACTGGAAGAAGAAGATTTCTGCGACTGGGAAAACCCGGCGAGAATCACACTTGTTGAAGCATGGGAGGAATAAAAAATGGTTATATGGAATGATACAAAAAGAGAAGATATTCCGAGTTATGAAATGGTTGAAGCCCGTTCTTATGACAAGAGCAATGATTATGAAATGATAAAACTTGACGGGCTGTGGTATGGTCCGGTGACGGATCGTCATTGGAACGGGGAACATTATGGACCGGTACAGGCTTATAAAGAAGCTAATGATATTGAACCGATTGATAATGACAAATACACCCTTGAACCAATACAAGTTCCAGTCGGTGAGCCTGATGAGGACGGGGAATATGACGGGTTTGAAATTATAGGCTATAGGATCTCAGTATACTAAGAAGGAGCGTTTAAAAATGAGAACATCAAAGATGATAAAATTAATCAAGCAGATACAAATGAACCCGCATTTTGACCCGAAGCGGGCAAACAACGGAGGCGGCTATGATCAGCGCCTCTCCACCTACGAGGTAGAAGGTGGATATAAACTCGAAATCTCCGATGAAAATATCGGGGATTTTGGGGATGCATACACAGTATCCCTCTGGAAGGGCAATAATCTTATTGCAACATTCCACCTGAATGACCGTCAAGGGGACTGCAATAGAGGTATGGAATCCACCTTTTCAAACTCGGATCCGCTGCAAAAAGAGATTATGGAATTCTGCCAAAAATCCCACTTCCCGATTACTCCAATCGAAGAGGGAATCTGGGACTACGTGAAGAACGGCAGCGCCAGAGTGGAGTTCTAAGATGGAATTTAGCGAAAAAATAAAAAAACTAAAAGCAAGCCGGGGACTTACACAAGAAAACCTTGCAGAAATGCTCGAAGTCCCAAAGAGGACTATAGAAAGCTGGGAATCGGGAAATAGAAAACCACCCGGCTATGTACAGAGATTGATTATAGAAGAAATAAAAAGAAAGAGGCCTGAATAAGGTCTCTTTTATTTTTCTGCAATGTGACGGATCGCTCTGTTCCTTAACTGCATACAGTAATCTCTCTCATAATGATGATTCCTTGCAATTCGCTCCCAAGATTCTCCAACAATATATCTATCCATTAAAATGGACTGTTCCTCTGCCCGGTTTCCTAATAGCGATAAATATCTATACGCCTTATCTCTTTTCTCTGCGACTTCCGCATACAATGCAAGCAAGTGTTTTCTTTGATTCTTCATTCTTTCCTCTATCCGGATGACCAAGTCAGACAAGTCTCCCGGCTTTCCACCGGTCACATGTTCCTTGTCGTAACGACACGCCTGCACGCCTGCTAAGTCTATTTCATATTGTTTGATAAGCTCCTGCAAGGACCTCATTCTATTGCTGTCGCTTCGCAGCCCTTCAAAAAAATCTCTTATCTCTTTCTCCTTCTTCCGGACTTCCTCAGAAATATTGTTTTTGGCTCCCTCATACGTTGGATCCCCGTGAAAATAGTGATTTGGTCTCATTCCTTCCATTGGTCACCCCATCTGTTTTCTTTGTTCCATAAGAGCAGTTCTCTTCGCCCACCCTATATATTTACACCGGTCACAATATAACGATTCTTCGCTCTGTGGCCGGAACTTCTCACCGCATACCGGACATTCTCTTTTTCTCCTCGCCGGCACTCTTTTTATTTGCTGCTTGACTTCTTTCCCTGCTTCTTCCTTTTCCTTTGCCAACGCCTTGCAAGTGTGGTCTATGCAGCAGTAGTGCCGCCCTCTGATACCACCACTGGGGATTCGCTCGAAAGTTATGAATTCTTTGCCGCACCATTGGCAGATTTCTTTTTGCTTAATCAACTCGCCTTCCATTGTCTTCCCCTTCTTTTTCTATCAGATGATTGATATACCATTTTGCCTTTTTTAAGTCCTCTATCCCGTTTTTCTGCCGCCACCGCCACAAATATTTAATTGCATTTGCTGTGCAGACTGCTTCTATCCCCTTTAAGTCGCATGTAGCTGCTTCCAGTGCCTCTATGCATTCTACCTTTCCTTTGTTGTAGTGCGGCGGCCTGTTTACCATGTCTATCATCGTTTGTCCTCCAGTATGTGTACTTTTAGAAATCCGCTGCTGTGTGAATACCATTTACGACAGACAATCCCTATTACTTGTTTGTCATCTGCATACGCCACTTTGTTTAACGCGTCCAATACTGCCTTCAGCACGTTGTCTATGTCCGGCTTCTTGTCCGGTCTTTTAATATTGTGTTCGCATTCCAGTCGTTTTCTTTTCGTGTATGATTTCGGAATACTGAAATAGGCATCCACCGTTACCGCCACATAACTGCCCGCGGGAATCATCTTTCCTCCGGCGGCAAGAAATGATTGACGGATCTCTTTTTCATACTTCGCTGTTTTAGACGGCGTGTATACTGTCCCGCTTTTTCTGCTGAATCGTGGTCTTGCCTTCCCCTGCGGCTCTCTTTCAACGATAAATTCCATCTAACTTCTCCACACGTCCCATAAAAGATATGCTGCAAGCGTAGCAACAATAATAGGTAATAAATCTTCCATATCTACACCTCTGTTTTTAACCGATTACATTTTGTAAGCATTTGTTAACAGTTTCTAAAACTTTCTCTTTGTTTGCTGCTGCTTCTCTTTCCGTTGCAAATACATTCCCCACGGACAACATGGCTATATCCATTGCATCATTTTCCCAGTATGCATAATCAATTCCGTCAAACATCAATTCGCCGTTTTCTGTATAACTCATTCTCACGTAATGATAGGAATAATATTGTTCCGGGATAAATTGTTTCTTCTTAAATACATATTTGTCAAAGTGGAATGCCCAGTGTTTCCATATAAAAGTTTCTTCAAACCCATCTCTCACATAACTGGCTAAATGACCGTTTTCTTCAAATCTGCATGTCCATTTCTTTCTTTCGTTTTCGTATACGTCAAATTCTTCGCCTATTTCAACGCCAATTTCTTCTCTCAACGCCGTCAGGATTTTTTGTTCCATTGTTTCTGCTTTTGCTTCCTTGTTTACCTCTTCTTTTGTTTCTTCCTCTGTATCTTCAATTTTTTCCAAATATTTTCTGCCAACCCACCAACAATGACCGTCTTTCCCGTCACCGCAACAATCGTGACCGAGAATATTATTATCAAACTCTACTCCTATCAAATCTGTTTCATCAAAAAGTGCATCAAAATCTCTACCAAAAGCTACAACTTTTCCCATTTCCCCAAATAAGTTCTTCCCGTCAATCGGTTCACCAATTACTTCTACCCTATCGCCAATCTTAAATTCACTCATTTTTTCTACCTCTTTTTCTTCTATCTTTCTTAAAAACTCAGAATTAATACATCGGCAATGTCCTTTTTTGCCTTTTCCGCCACAACTATGA
>QWBY01000405.1_pt1 | contig 37889 bp, 32 predicted proteins | sample 1972471 | NCBI WGS metagenome assembly QWBY01 (sample SAMN09866722, study PRJNA288562) | Human gut metagenome isolate term6_stool, whole genome shotgun sequencing...
AAAACATTTGTTTCGTTGAGTACAAACATAAGTTTTTCGGGCAAAGGTAGTAAAGCAAGAATGTTACACAAAGGCGGCTAATATTGGATGCTTACTTTTTGTTGGCACACAAAATCAAAACAGCCTATTTTGAAACGCAAAACCGCCTATTTTGCAACTCAAAATAGGCTGTTTTGCAATTCAAAGCTATCGTTCATCATCGGATACGAAACAGCTAAAAAGGTAATTTCAGACTTTTCGCCTCCAAATTCAATAATTTTTCTTTTCGCCACAAGCCACTCGCATAGCCTGTTAGCTTGCCATTTGTACCGACAACACGGTGGCAAGGAACAATAATAGAAATGGGATTATGCCCCACTGCTCCACCGATTGCTTGCGCAGACATCTTTGCCTTTTTCATGCGTGCGGCAGCTTGTTGGGCTAATTGTCCGTAGGTTGTAGTCGTGCCGTAGGGCATAAGGAGTAAATCGTTCCACACTTGCTGGCGAAAGTCGCTACCAAAGAATTTTATTTTCGGTGTGAAATCGGGAATTTCTCCCTTAAAATACATATCCAACCAATGGCGTGTAGCATCGAAAATGGGCAATGCTGCCACGTCCGTGGGTTGGTTTAATGACGAAAAGAGGTATTCTTTTCCTTCAAATCCCAATCCTATTAATGCTTCGCCATCGCTTATCATGGTCATCAAACCTAAAGGCGATTCGTACTTTTGACTGTATTGCATAATGCAAAAAAACTAAAATTATTCGTTACAAAGATACAAAATGAAGTGGAATTAAACGAAAAATACTATCTTTGTATAAATTATGAACATCAAAAAAAGCAAGTATAAAAACCTATAAATATGGATATTTCAGAATATAGACAACTCATTTTGGACGACCTTTTGATGCGCAAGAATGCAAAAGGCGAACCAATGATTGAAGAAGACATAGCGAAAAGTTGGTTGAACGAACTCTCTGACGAGGAATTGGAGGAAGGTATGTTGTTCAACGAGCCTAAAGATGTGGCAGATATTATCATTGAAACAAGATAAACATGCCCCAAAAAGAAAAAGGAAAACTAAAAAACAAGCGGTGGCAGACACTTAAAATAAGTGTCGCAGTGGTCTGTGGTATGGTCATTGCGGCATGCGTGAGCAGCAAATTCAACTTTGAGGGCGAAACATTTCGCAAGGATAATGTAGCTATGGACAGGCGTTTCCAATTTAAAGACTTGCATGGTGAGCAACTTTATGCTGCTAAAAAATATGGCATTACACCCATCGACACACGCAAAAAATTACGCCGAAATCACCGCAGACTAAAGAAAATTTGGAACACAAAATACTATATCATTGACCCACTAACCCACTCTTCACCCTATTTAACGAAGGGTGCAAAAAGTTTATTGAAAGATATTGCTCAACGTTTTCAACACAAACTCAAAAAAAGAGGTTATCGGGAACATCGCATTATCGTTACTTCATTGCTTAGAACGCGTGAAGATGTAGGAAAATTACGACAAGTAAATGGTGCTGCAAGCAGAAATTCGTCGCACATGTATGGCACCTCATTCGATTTAAGTTACATACGTTTCAACAGAATATCAATGAATGGGAAGCCCATAAGTAACGATGTTATGTGCAATTTGTTGGGCGAAACCATTTACGAATTGCGAGAAGCAGGCGATTGCTGGGCTATTTTCGAGCGCAACCAACATTGCATTCACGTTACAGCAAGACGATAAGCGATAAGAAAGCATAAAAAAATCCACCTTGTATCACTACAAAATGGATTCACTATTAACCAATTAACCTTATTATTATTTCTTATAACGCTCTGCTTGACTTCGAATTAACTCCGCATCGTCGAAATAGTTGATTTGCATCGCCGCTTTCACCTCCGACAACGTTTGTGCTGCAGTTTCGCGTGCCACATCTGAACCACGCTTCAAGATTTGATAAATTTCAGGAATATCTTGTTCGAACTCATGACGACGAGCGCGCATAGGTTCTAACATACGATTTAAAACGTTGTTCAATAGCTTTTTACATTTCATATCGCCAATTCCGCCTGCCGTATAAGCTGCCTTCAATTCGTCAAGGTTGGCAAATTCAGGCCAGAAATCAGCAAAATCTTGGTCAGTAGAGAATGCATCAAGATAAGTAAACACGGCATTCCCTTCAACATGACCAGGGTCGGAAACATTCAAGTGAGTAGGGTCGGTGTACATTCCTTTCACCTTTGACCAAACCGTATCGGCATCGTCTGACAAATAAATGCAGTTGCCGAGGCTCTTACTCATCTTCTCTTTGCCGTCAGTTCCTGGCAAGCGGCGTGCAGTAACATTCTCTGGCAACATGATATTTGGCTCAACCAACACAGGAGCATAGATGGTATTGAAACGGCGAACTATCTCGCGTGCCACTTCCAACATAGGTTCTTGGTCTTCGCCAGCTGGCACTGTGGTAGCTTTAAATGCTGCAATGTCAGCTGCTTGCGATACAGGATAAGCAAAGAAACCCATTGGAATATTGGCTTCAAAATTGCGCATCTTGATTTCAGTCTTAACAGTTGGATTGCGTTGCACACGACTTACACTAACAAGATTCATGAAAAAGGTGGTGAGTTCAGCTATTTCAGAAATCTGACTTTGTATAAAGAGGGTGCATTTCTGTGGGTCTAAACCCGCAGCGAGGTAGTCTAAAGCCACCTCAATAATGTTTTGGCGTATCTTTTCAGGATTTTCAGCGTTATCGGTCAATGCTTGTACGTCTGCCATGAATACAAACATTTTGTCGAAATCGCCCATATTTTGGAGTTCAACACGGCGGCGCAAAGAGCCAACATAGTGACCTAAATGAAGCTTACCCGTTGGGCGGTCGCCTGTTAAGATTACTTTTCCCATAATGATTCTTATTCTTTTTTTTAAGTGTGCGCCATCTTTGCGCCCACTTTTTTTTACTTTATATAATAATGTTTTGCCGACTTTTCGTTTATTCACCTACCGCAGTAGAGTCGACTTCCTGCTTTTCTTCGTGGTGTTTGTGCTTCACTGTGTCTTTAGGAGCTTCCACTTTAATTTCAGGAACTACCGCTGTGTCGATGGGTTCCTCTACTACAGGTTCCTGTTCTACCTGATAAGGAATGGTATCCATCGGGGTTGTCTGTGGTTCAGGAGTATCATTAGCAGGCCGAAGCCATGCGAAATAGGCAGCAGCAGAAAGTACTACCAACAAAAGACCAACAATAACGGCGTACAAAACAGTTTTGTTCGCTTTGGCTTGGGCATTTTCGTTCTCATAATTAGGAGCATACGAAGCATTGGTTTCAGGTGTTTGATTAGGAATAGTTCCCGAAACAATAGGCAAAGTTATTTCCATTATACCCTTACAATGTGGGCATTGGCATTCAACAACTTGACCTTCACCAGCCTCAACAATAAATTGAGTGCCACAATTATCGCATGTTATTTGATATTTCATAATTCTATGGTTGATAAAACTTTATCGGTTGCACCTGAAAGACTTTCCACAAAATTGTAAGCAGCCTCTCCACTCGCCTTTAAATGGGTTGTATCAGAAGTGAGTTGTTGCATTTTTTCAGCAAAAGTAGCAGCGTCTTGAATTTCAAAACCACCTCCTTCAGCCAACAATCCTTGCGCTTCTGCGAAATGTTTGTTGTTAGGTCCAAAGAGAACAGGCATGCCCCAAACGGCTGCTTCTAATACATTATGAATGCCAACCCCAAAGCCGCCACCCACGTATGCCACATCTCCGTAATGATAAATAGACGAAAGCAAACCAAAACAATCGATTATTAGCACATCGGCAGTAGCTACATCGGCTTCATTTGCCTTTGTATAACGCACAATGCGCTTGTTTTTAATGAGTTGCTCGATTTGTTGTAAATGGCTTTCAGCAATTACATGGGGGGCAATGATGAGTTTCCACTCCTTATTTTCATTGAAATATTGGAGAAAAATCTCTTCATCAGGTTGCCAAGAAGAGCCTGCTACAAAGACGGGACGGCGTGTTTGTTGTTCGCTTTCCGTACTATTTTCACGACCATTACCTATAAATTTTTCCACCAAAGGCAAATGCTTGCTGGCTTCTTTTATCTGCAAAACACGGTCGAAACGTGTGTCGCCCACCACAAGAGCATTGCTAATACCAATTGTTTCCAAGAGTTTTTTGCTTTCAACGTTCTGAACATAGAAGCGAGAGAAGCATTTTAGTACGTGAGCATAGTTTCGTCCATACCATTTAAAGAAGATTTGGTCGGGACGGAAGATACTCGAAACGCTATAACAAGGTATGTTGCGATGGCGCAGAATGTGCAAATAATTGTACCAAAACTCGTATTTGATGAAGATAGCCATGACGGGACGCACGATGCGCAAGAACTTTTGTGCATTAGAAACGGTGTCAATGGGCAGATAAGTGATAATATCTGCACCTTCGTAATTCTTTCTAACTTCATAGCCTGAGGGTGAAAAGAAAGTCAAGAGTATCTTATATTGGGGATAGTCCTGCTTAATTTTCTCGATAAAAGGGCGACCTTGCTCAAATTCTCCTAAGGAAGCGGCGTGAAACCAGATATATTTTGCCTGCGGGTCTACCTTCTTTTTCAGCACATCGAAGGCTGCTTTTTCGCCTTTACGCATGGTTCTAACTTTCTCGTTGAACAAGCTATAAAGGGCAACACCTGCTTGAACCGCATACATTCCGATATTATACAACATCACTTCCTATTCTTTTGGATTTCTTTTCAGCCTATTTATTTTAATATTTCAATGGCTTTTTGCAAACGGCGCAAGGTTTCTTCTTTGCCTAAAAATTCGGTTATATCGAACATTCCAGGACCTTTGCCAATGCCAACAAGTGCCAAACGGAAGGCATTCATTACATCGCCGAGTTTATATCCCTTGTCTTCCACCCACTTCATGACGATAGATTCTTGTCCTTCAACGGTAAAATCATCAATATCAGCCAACACTTGTGAGAGTTCAGACATCTGCTCTGCCGAATATTCTTTCCAACGTTTTTTCACTGTTTTCTCGTCATATTCGGTTGGAGCCATGAAGAAGAAGGAACATAAGTCCCATAATTCATTTACGAAATTAACACGGTCTTTCATCATATGAACCACTTTCGTAACCTGTTCCATAGTTGCATCTACGCCATTATTAGCGACAATAGGAGCAAAAAGACCAGCTATTTCTTCATCACTCTTCTTCAAAATGTACTCATGATTGAACCAAATACCCTTTTGATAATCGAATTTCGCACCAGCTTTTGAACATCTTGTAATATCGAAAGCCTTAACAAGTTCATCAAGCGTAAACATTTCTTGCTCGGTTCCAGGATTCCAGCCCAACAAAGCCAAGAAGTTTACGACTGCTTCAGGGAAGTATCCGCTCTCACGATAACCCGAACTAACTTCTTTAGTCTTAGGGTCGTGCCACTCTAATGGGAACACTGGGAAACCTAAACGGTCGCCATCACGCTTGCTTAACTTGCCCTTTCCTTCTGGTTTGAGTAACAATGGAAGGTGAGCAAAGCGTGGCATGGTGTCTTCCCAACCGAAAGCACGATAAAGAAGTACATGTAACGGAGCACTTGGCAACCACTCTTCGCCACGAATAACGTGTGAAATCAACATCAAATGGTCGTCTACGATGTTCGCCAAATGATAGGTTGGCAACTCGTCAGCACTCTTATAAAGTACTTTATCATCAAGGATTTCTGTCTTAATGCAAACATCTCCACGTATCATATCATCGACATGAACTTCCTCGCCTGGTTCTATTTTAAAACGAACAACATATTGTTCGCCGTCATTAATGAGCTTTTCTACTTCTTCTTTAGGGAGTGTCAAAGCGTTACGCATCTGCATTCGAGTGTGCGCATCGTATTGAAAATTAGCAATTTCTTTACGTTTAGCTTCCAATTCCTCTGGGGTATCAAAGGCTATATATGCCTTACCAGCCTCCAAAAGTTGGTTTACGTATTTCTTATAAATATCGCGACGCTCGCTCTGACGGTAAGGACCATATTCGCCACCAAAGGAAACACCTTCATCGAACTTAATTCCCAACCATTGGAATGCCTCTAATATGTATTCTTCTGCACCTGGAACGAAGCGATTTGAGTCTGTATCTTCAATACGGAACACAATTTCGCCACCATTTTGGCGCGCAAAGAGGTAATTATACAATGCTGTTCGTACGCCACCAATATGCAATGCACCTGTTGGACTTGGTGCAAAGCGTACTCTTACTTTTCTTTCTGCCATTGCTTAAATTAAAATTTTGTTGCAAATTTACTTATTTTTTTCGACTATACCGCTTTTTTTTTGTATTTTCGCATATTGAAAGGATAATGGCTGATATATAATAGGTGTTTGAAAGAAGAGAAATAAGCTTTCAATAGCACACGGCAATTGTCGAAAAAAATAAAAAGAAGATGATAAAATTCAATAATCAAAACAACAAACTGTTACAAAGTTTTGTTTCACGAATAGTCTTAGTGGTGCTAACAGTAGCCCTTATTGTTGCTCTTTTGCCTCGTTCTCAAGGTAAAATGTTCCATTATGATGAAGGAAAACCATGGATGTATGGACAGTTAATAGCCAAATTCGACTTTCCTATTTTTAAGTCTGAAGAGACTTTAAAGAATGAACGCGACTCTATTATGAAGAATTTTCGCCCTTATTTCAATGTTAATCCAAAGATAGAAGAGCAGAAAATTGGTCAATTTTTAAAGGACTACAAAAATGGAATACCAGGTTTGCCACCTGAGTATGTAACCCTTGTGGCACAAAGGCTGCACGAACTTTATCAAATGGGCATTGCCAATACGGCTTATTTCACCGATTTACAAAAAGATAGTAACAATGTTGTTCATATTGTAATGGGAAAACAAGCTATCAGCAAGCCTGTTGGAGAAATTTACACAACGCTTGGTGCATACGAAAACCTTTTTTCCACACCACAATTGAGTGCAAAACGTTCTATCATACAGCAATGCAACTTAAACGAATATATCGAAGCCAATTTGCAATACGACAAGGCTCGCAGCGAAAGCGAGATGAACGACATGCTCAGCCTTATTCCACAGGCATCGGGAATTGTGCTTGAAGGACAGAGAATCATAGACCGTGGCGACATTGTCGATGCAAAAACTTATCGTGTACTCGATTCTTTCGAACAAGCAACCGAGAAACGTAACGAGTCAAAAGACCAAGTAACATCAATGTTAATAGGGCAATCGATTTATGTTTTCATACTCCTTTCGCTCTTTACACTTTATCTTACCTTGTTCCGCAACGATTATTTTGAAAAGCCACGTGCTATTTCATTGTTGTATGCCATGCTGATTATTTTTTCAATCATAACGTCTGTCATGATGAAGCACAATATTTTCAGTGTCTACATCGTGCCTTTTGCCATGGCGCCAATATTTGTTCGTGTATTTATGGACTCCCGAACGGCGTTTATATCCCATGTTACAATGATTTTCCTCTGCGCTGTTGCCGTAAAATATCAATACGAATTTATCATAGTACAATTGGTTGCGGGCTTAATCGCTATCTATTCGTTGCGTGAATTGTCAAAGCGTAGCCAAATTTTCCTCACTGCCCTACTCGTTACAGTAGGTTCTGCAGCAGCTTATTTATCATTGCAACTGATACAAAATGACGATTTTTCAAAGCTCGACCATTCGATGTATTACCATTTAGCAGTAAATGGAATCTTCCTTTTGTTTACTTATCCACTCATGCTGATTATCGAAAAATTGTTTGGTTTTATATCAACAGTAACCATGTTTGAGCTTTCTAACACCAACAACGAGTTGCTAAGAACGCTGAGCGAGGTGGCACCTGGTACGTTCCAACACTCTATGACGGTGGGTAATCTGGGCGTTGAGATTGCAAATAAGATTCATGCAAAAGGACATTTGGTAAGAACGGGCGCACTTTATCACGACATTGGCAAAATGGTTAATCCTGTTTTCTTCACCGAAAACCAAGTTGGCGTTAATCCACACGATAATATTTCTGATTTAGAAAGTGCGAAAATTATTATCGGACACGTTACGGAAGGATTGCGATTGGCAGAGAAATACAATCTGCCGAAGGTGATTCAAGAGTTCATTACTACCCACCACGGAACAGGATTGGTGAAGTATTTTTACATCAATTATAAGAATGCGCACCCTGACGAAGAGGTTGATGAAGCTCCATTCCGCTATCCTGGACCAAATCCATGGACACGCGAGCAAGCCATACTGATGATGTGCGACACCGTGGAGGCTGCCTCACGCTCTCTTTCAGAGTACACCGAAGAAAGTATCAGCAACTTGGTGAACAAATTAATCGACTCACAAGTGTCGTCAGGCTTCTTTACAGACTGCCCAATTACGTTCCGCGACATCAAAATTGCAAAGCAAATACTCATCGAAAGATTGATGTCTATCTACCATACTCGCATTCAATATCCTGAATTAAAGACGAAGTGAAATACGTAGAAGTAATCTTACCGCTCCCTGTGGAGGGTACTTTCACTTATGGTTTAGCCGATGCGTTGTGCGAAAAGGTTAAACTTGGCATGCGCTTATTGGTTCCATTCGGAAAAAGAAAGATGTATGTTGGCATTTGCGACACGCTCCCTTTAGATGCACCGAAGCAACAAATAGAAGGTATTACCTACAAGGAGGTGCTTTCGATATTGGACGAACAACCCGTTTTATTGCCGCAACAACTTAAACTTTGGCATTGGATTTCAGCTTATTACATAGCTCCCATTGGCGATATTTATACCGCTGCACTGCCCGCAGGACTAAAGTTGGAAGACGGATACAAGCCGCGCATGGAAACTTTTGTGGGCATTGGGCAGAATTTTCGGGGCGAAAGGGAATTACATTTGGCTTTAGATAGTTTGACAAGAGCGGTCAAACAACAAAAAATCCTCACTACTTACTTGCAACTTAGTGGGATTGCTGAGAACGTAGCATGGGCAAAATTGGAAGCGGAAACCGATGCGCACAATGGTGGACAACTCGTTTCGGTGTCGCAAGAGGAACTCATCAATGAAAGTCATTGCCCAGTAACACCCTTGCGCGAACTCATAAAAAAAGGCATTCTCTGTACTTATCAAAAAGAAACGGCTCGCCTTGCCTATCATGGAGAACCCAAAACCGAAGCAATAAAAGCCTTAAACGAAGCCCAAACTATGGCTTATGACAAACTTTTATTGCAGATGATGGCACACAACGTTACACTCCTGCATGGTGTAACCTCGTCAGGGAAAACCGAAATCTATATTCATCTTATTCAAAAGGCTATCAACGAGGGGAAACAAGTGCTTTACTTGTTGCCCGAAATTGCTTTAACCGTACAAATGACCGACCGTTTACGCCGTGTTTTTGGCAACAAATTGGGCATTTATCACAGCCGTTACAACGATGCAGAACGGGTGGAAATATGGAAAAAACAACTATCTGACACCCCTTACTCTGTTATTCTTGGAGCACGAAGTGCCGTTTTCTTGCCTTTCCAAAAACTCGGTTTGGTCATCATAGACGAGGAACACGAAACAAGTTTTAAGCAACAAGACCCTACTCCACGCTATCATGCACGTTCAACAGCCATTGTTTTGGCACAAATGTATGGGGCTAAAACATTGCTCGGAACTGCTACTCCGTCGGTGGAAACCTATCGCAATGCGCAAATTGGGAAATATGGACTCGTATCGCTTACACAACGCTACAAAGATATTCAACTTCCCGAAATTGAAGTGGTAGATGTGAAAGACTTACGCCGCCGCAAAATGATGACGGGATTGTTCTCTCCACGCCTTCTTAGTGCCGTAAAGCAAGCCTTAGAAAAGGGCGAACAAGCCATACTTTTCCAAAATAGGCGTGGCTTTGCACAGATGTTGGAATGCCCTTCGTGTGGTTGGGTTCCTAAATGCCCCAACTGCGACGTATCGCTTACCCACCATAAGAACATGAACACCATGACTTGCCACTACTGCGGCTATACGGAGCGAGTTCCAGAAGTATGTCCCGACTGCGGTGAAAAGGAAATTCGTGGACGTGGTTTCGGTACTGAAAAGATTGAAGACGAGGTCATGCGCCTCTTTCCCGAGGCTCGTGTGGCTCGCATGGACTTAGACACAACACGCACAAAGAATGCGTACGAGCGCATCATTAACGATTTTTCAAAGGGCAAAACCAACCTTTTAATTGGCACACAGATGATTTCTAAAGGGTTAGACTTCGACCGTGTGTCGGTGGTAGGCATACTTAATGCCGACACAATGCTCAACTATCCCGACTTTAGAGCCTACGAATATGCGTTCATGATGATGGCACAAGTGAGCGGAAGAGCGGGCAGAAAAGGACGACAAGGTTTAGTAATTTTGCAAACAAAGAATCCCGATTTACCGCTCATTCATCAGGTTGTGAAAAACGATTATCAAGGTTTCTACGATTCTGTTTTACAGGAACGCATCGATTTTCATTATCCGCCATTCCACCACCTTATATATATATACTTGAAACATCGCGACAATCAAGTCGTGGAATCAGCGAGTATCGAATTGGGTTCACGTCTTCGTGAAGTGTTTGCCCACAGAATTTTAGGTCCAGACCGTCCTGCTATCTCACGCATCAAAACCCTTCATATTCGTAAAATCATACTCAAACTTGAAAATGGTGCTGACTACAAATTGGCAAAACAATACTTGAAGCAAATTCAAACTGCCATGATGAAGGAAAAACGCTACGGCGCACTCACTATCTACTATGATGTAGACCCTGTGTAAATCGGAAGAAAAAAATGCAAAACAGGCTGTTTTGAAGCGCAAAACAGCCTATTTTGAAGCAGAAAACAACCTGTTTTGAAATTAAAACAACCGTATGGGCAGAAAAAAGAAGAGCCACCAGCTTTTGAAACTGGCGACTCTTTTGTTGTTTTTACAGGCGATTGGATTATAAACTGATATCCAAACCAACACCAAATACCTTGTTGGTACGAGTAAATTGGTCGGTATTGACAACCTTTAGCGTATTAGTACCCGATGGTACAGAAGTTTCGTAGGTCTTATCAAACTTCTCATAATCGGTAATAAAGTAAGCAATGTTCAAGTGAGCATTCTTGGCAACTTTAATTTTCGCACCAATGCCAAAGCTATAGCTGCTGGTTACAAAGCTAAGGTCAGACAAATAGCTGCCATCGCCTAAGCCATATTGTGTACGTTGCACACCTGCACTAATGGTAACAGATGGTTTAATGTCCCATTCTACTCCTGCCAAATATTCACGAGTATTGCTTTTTAACAAGCGTTGCTTATTATGGTCCATGCGAGCGTCCTTATCGAAGTAATAATTGTAACCTGCCATAAGACGCAAATTATCTAAAACTTCGTATTGCGCACCGATTGCCAACAACCCAGGTAGGTCGTTAGGGGTGTTCACACCATTGGCAAACTTCCCTGTATCATCGTGCTTGGTATCGTTTTGAATGTTGAATTTTGTTGTAAATTCATAGTGCGCAGCAAGATTCCAACGTCCTTTTTTATAGTCAATACCTATAATTGGTGTGATACCCCAACCACGTTGTGTGCAGTCAAGATACTTATCAGCAACATCTTCCTTGGCTTTGTCAAGTTGAGCAGCACCTGCTTTATATTTTTGAGCAGCAGCTTCCAACTTCGCTTTTGTAGCTGGGTCGGTGGTCTGTTCAGCTTGTTGAGTGCTTTGAATAGCCAATTGGCTCATCGCAGTAGCTTTTTCGCTGAAGAAATTAAATAGATTTTGGTCTTTCCCTCCAATATTTGCGGTAATGTTACGAATATTTCCTTCATACTTATTAAAGATGTAATTGAAGCGCGCACCACCATAAACAGCCAAATTTTCATTGATTTTATAAGTAGTTCCCAATTGCAATCCAAAGTCGTATTGGCGTCCACTGACATAACTATTCACACTATAACTTGGCTTGGGTGAGCCCATTTTTTGAGCAGAAAGTGCAAGCGGAATTAAAGCAATGGCACGTTCAAAACTTGGCAAACCAGTATTAAAAGAGGCCTTACCACCGCCACCAACAATACCAAAGCCCAATTGGAAACCCCATTTATCATAGTTTTTCGCTATTTGAAGGGTTGGCATAATAGGAACAGATGCCTCTCCTATAAATTCTTTAATACCATTTTCATCGCCACCATTAAGCTTAAAAGGCTGATAAAAAGGAGTTCCTTGCATCTGTGGAAGCGTCATTCCCGATTTTATAACACGCGTTTGGTAAACATTTTGAAAACCTAACGATATATGAAATCCATTTGGAAGAAAAGCCACACCTGCTGGATTAGAATAAACTCCATCAATGCCAATAGCACCACCACGGGCAATATTGCGCAAAAAAGCAATGCTCTGATTTGTATTAGTAAGCAAACCGCCTGCGCGTACTACAGAAGTTAGCGCAAAGAAAGCAATAATAATAGAAAATAATTTTCGTCTCATTCTTAACTGATATTATATAAATATTTGTAAAATTGACCGCAAAGTTATATATTTTGTTCTTTTCTACCAAATCAATCTGCGCAATATTTCTCAAAATGTGTAATTTTCCGCGAATAAGAACAGAATTTATATTTATTTTTCCACCTCGATAAGAACAGAAAAAGGCATCTTTTACAACCAATTTGGAAAAATTTTAATTATAGCAGAGAGAAAACAACAAAACCAATAGGGGTTTTTACCAAATTATTGTTTTACTAATAAAATGCGAGAAAAGCCACAATGAGGTAAATAACATCATAACGGCGATTTTTACAAGAAGAATAAAAGAAATTAAAGTTTTTGCATTATCTTTGTATGGTCTTTAAAAAAGAAGGCACAAAATAGGTTTTACCCTAAAAAAGATACAATGAGCGAGAACAGGAAAGAACAATTTAAAGAACGATTCGAAAGATATTACCCCATGCTTTGCAAAATAGCACACGGTTATATTGCCGACATCGACGATTGCGAAGATATTGTTCAAGAACTCTTCGTAAGCGTTTGGGATAAACAAAAAGACAGTTTGCCCGAAGGAGAATTGTTGCCTTACATGAAAGTTGCTGTACGCAACAATTGTTTATCATTCCTGAATAATCAACGAACATACGAAAAAGTATCGACCGATGACCGCACATTAGAGCTTGCTGCCGATAATTCTGAAACCACAGCCTCCAAAGATTACACACAAATGTTAGACACCATACTGCAAGAAATGCCACCAAAATGTAGAGAAGTGTTCACAATGAGCAAATTGCAGAAACTTAAATACAAAGAAATTGCTTTACATTTAAATATTTCTGAGAAGACCGTAGAGAGCCACATGGGCAAAGCGATCAAGATTATCAGAACTTATATGGCACAACACCCTACCATTATGGCGGTGCTAACATTAATTTTAATTGCTGCTAATGTATGAGAAACTTAATTAACATAAACGAAATACTGGGTAAATACTTTGTTGGCGAAGAGCTAACAGAGGCTGAATTAATGGAATTAGAAAATTATAAAAGTGCAAATAACAATGAATTTATTGCACTTAAAAAGACTATGACTCAAACCAAAACAGCAACTGCCGATTTTAATATTGACATAGAAGCTGCATGGAAGAAAGTAGAAGGCAGACTGCAAGACCGCCAAGAAAGGGCAAAAGTTGTTCCACTACGGAAAATATTATCGGTTGCAGCATCGCTTTTGCTACTCGTTGGTATCGCAACCTTTGCGTATCAAAAATTTTTCACTGACAATTCTTTGCATTTTGCAAACAATACGCTGAAAGAAACACTCATTGCGTTACCTGATGGGTCGCATATTAAATTAGCACCCAATGCCTTGTTGGACTTTGAAGAGAAGGACGGACAACGCATAGCAGATTTGAAAGGTGAAGCTTTCTTTGATGTTAAGCACGACAACAAAACATTTATTGTCAATGCGGGCAATCTGAATATTAAGGTTTTAGGTACATCATTTACTGTCAATGCCTCAAAAGAAGATGCTGAAACAGTAAGAGTTGCAACAGGAAGAGTACTTGTAGCATCTGAAAAGCAATCAGTTACGCTCACAAAAGGAGAAGGAGTAACTTACAATAACGGAAAACTTATAGAGGAAAAACTAAATCATGCTATTGATGACAAAAAGGTTTTTGTCTTCGAAAACACACCACTGGAAACAGCTATAAAGGAAATAGAAAAGGAAATGGACGTGCGCATAGAGATAGGCGACGGACTAAAAGATAACTCCATCACAACAAAATTATACATCGACGACCCAAAAGAGGCGGTGGAAGAATTAGCATTACTCTGTAATTGTAAATACGATATGGTTTCACCAATTCATTTCCGCATGCATAAATAATAACGAAAATGAAATAGAATGCCGAAACTGGTATTATCTATACTGCTTCTGTTTGTCACAATGGTGGCAAATGGACAAAAAACAGTGGCAGAAGAAGTTGTCAAAATTGACGCTTCTTCTGCCACTGTGCATACATGGTTTGACAGAATTGAAAGGCAAACAAAGATTATATTAGCCTATAACCCGTCGCAAATAAACTTGCAACAAGTCATCAAATTACCTGTTTCAGGCAAAATGACGGTAGCACAATTGCTTGATATACTGCTACATGAATATAACTTCAAGCTTATTCCGCTATCCAATAGAAAGATTGTCATTCAGGTTACAGGCTACAAAGTTATCCCAAAACCTGAAATAAAAGAGTCTATAACAGACTACATTTTAAATATTAGCAACCAACCTGCAACAATAGAACAATGGTTTCATCTTATAGAACGCCAAACAAAAGTGTTGTTCATCTATCCTGCGGAAGATATTAACCTCAAAAAGACGGTAAAATTCGAGCGGTATGGCAAAATAACAGTGAAGAATCTCATTGCTATTTTACTAAAAGATTACGAGTACAAACTCACCGAACCAGACGATAAACATTTAAAAATAGAAATAAAAAAGACACTCACTTTCTATTTAACAGGTATCGTACATGAACAAGAAACTGGCGAAAAATTGCTTGGAGCAACCATTTGTGTTACCAATAAAAATGGGAAAACAGATAGAATTGCCACTGATGCAAACGGAATTTTCAAGTTACCTGTAATGTTTGGAACCAACAAAGTAACCGTTTCGCACATGGGTTATTTACCTTATGAAGACACTTTAAATGTGCAAAAAGATAGCTTACTTTCCATTAACCTACAACCTACCCCCTACCAAATCAAGACTATCCAGATACAACGCCGTAGAAGTAAGGAAGAAATGAACGAAGTTGCACCTTCAAATATGATTTCATTCAGCAACTCCGACATATTCTCTCAGATTAGAGTCTTCCCAGGAGTATCGCTCTCTGTTGCTAATACAGGACTCAATGTGGCAGGTGGCGCACCCGATGAGAACCTCACTTTGTTGGAAGGATTTCCGCTCCAAAATCCCAACCATCTCAATACGTTGCTCCCAATCTTTAATGGTGATGCCGTAAAATCGGTTTCTTTTTATAACGGATTCATACCAACGCAATATGAAGGACGCTTGTCTTCAGTAATGGACGTGAAACTTCGTGATGGAAATAAAAGTAAATATGAACACACAGCTTCGATAGATATTCCTTCAATATCATTGGTTTCAGAAGGTCCAATCGTTAAAAACAAACTTTCTTACCTTGCAGGAGGACGGTGCAGTTGGCTTGATATTTTCGACCATTGGGTAGATAAAGACAACCGCACAGTACATTCTTTTTATGACTTCAATGCCAAATTGGCATGGGATATTAATTCTGGTTCAACATTAAAGCTCTCTATCTTTGATACGAAAGATAATTACAACATGTATGGAAGAGACAAAAATGCTTCTCAACTAAAATGGAATAGCCAACTTTACACGCTCCATTACAATACGATTATCAATGCGAAGATGACAAATTCAACTTCATTGGCTTACATTTCTACTCATAGCCATGTTGAAGATGCGTCGTCTTTGTTTTCAAAACTAAAGGAAATACACCGAGGAACAAAGGGTCTATATGCCAATACCGAGTTCACCTATATTCCCAATCGCTACTTTAACATGCGTTGGGGAGCAAAAACAAATTATGAAATATATGACCTTGCTGCATTTGGAACTGAATTAAGCAACAGAAATGAAAAGGTAAAACAGTTTTCATTCTTCTATGACAACCGCATTTTCTTAACCAATTGGCTTTATGCACAATTGGGATTACACTATGTTCTTTACAAACCTATCCATTATAAGCATTACTCAAGTCTGCAACCGCGAATGAGTTTGAAAGCTGCCATTGGTAATTCCGACTTACTATCGCTTACATTTTTAAGCATGGAACAGTTTCACCACCATGTCATTATTGCCGATATTTCTGCACCATTCGACTTTATTATGCCAAGCATTGAAGGATTTGCACCGAGTAAAGCTACCCATTATGAAATTGGTTGGAAGCATTATTTGAAACAAGGAATCATTGAATTTTCGGCTTATTACAAACGCCGCAACCATCTTTTAGCCTTGCGCCCAGCCATCTATGTTGAGAATAGCAGTTGGGATAAATACATTATGACGGGCGAAGGCGAAAGCTATGGTGCGAGCATTTACTTTTATAACCATTGGCAAAAGTTCACTTTTCAAATGGCATACACGCTATCAAAGAGCAGAGAATGGTTTGACGATTTAAAAGAACGAGGCAAAATGCCGTCGCTTTACGACCTGCCACATGTGTTCAATGCAGCAGTTTCGTATGATATTAGCAAGCGTTCACAATTCACTATCGGTGGAAATATTCATTCGGGAAAGATTGCTTATGACTCCTTTTATGGCAACACCAATAACACAAAAGAAACGTTCCGAAAGGATAGAGAACCCACTCGCTACCGCTTAGACGTAAGCTATTCGTACAGAAAGGAGTTTAAAAAGTCGAAGATATTTGTCAAAATGGGCATTTATAACCTATTGGGCAACCCTTCAAAGCAAGACCTTTACTATAATTTCTCTTATAAATTAAGTCATGGTATTGTGCCTTTTGCTGCTATAACTTTCAAATTTTAATTCAGTAAGCAACACTATCAAATATCAAAAGTGCCTGTTTTGCCATTCAAAATAGGCACTTTTGCCGTTCAAAATAGACTCTTTTGTTTTCAAAACAATACTAACCACATAGCGAACCCTTTCCAACGAATTGCAATAGAGGGGCAACAATAACTCCCAAAGCACTGTCCCAACGTCAGTACTTATAGTAACGCCTTGCCAATAGAGGATTTTCTGCTTTGTACACGCTTGTATAATCCATTGTACACCCTTGTACAATGCGAAAACATCAATATTGGAGGCATCAAAGAACAACCATAACAGAACATTTCATAAACCTTAGAAAAGCAAACGAGCCACTTGCACAGTGCAAATGGCTCGTTGTAAGATAAAAACTAAAGGCTTAGAAGTAATAAGCTAAACCAATTTGCCATGAGTTATTACGGCTCTTTTCCTTATCAATAATTTGTTGTCCTGTCGTTTCTACGGCTTTCCAAAAGTTCACATCGGCTGTTTTGCCCAACGCAACATTGTAGTTAGCATTGAGTTGCAAGTGCTTTAAGAGGGTTACACCCAAACCTACATTCATGCTAAAGTTGCTTTTTGCAAGCGAATAACTACTGCCCTTTGTCCATTTAAAGTCTTTTTCTCCAATATTGATACCCCATTGTGGACCAGCAAAGAAGAATACATTGGCAGAACTTCCTAACCCTATTGCATAACGGAGGTTTACAGGGATTGCTATCTGTTGTTGCTTAACGGTTTGCGCTTCGCCTGCAAATTCAACCTTTGCTTGATGGAAGTCGTAAAGTGCCGAAGCATCAATGCCTAAACCTACAATAGGGAGGCTGAATTTAACAGTAGGACCAACGAAAGCACCAATTTGGTTTGACTTATCGAAAACCTTTTTATCAATTTTCATGTCGGTAACGTTCAAACCACCCTTAACACCAAACAGAATGCTTTGTGCATTGACAGTTGAAGAAACGAGCAAACCTACAGAAAGGAGTGCCAAAGTGAAGATTTTTTTCATACACTAATAATCTAAAAAGTGCCTCAACAACTCCTAAAAGAAGCTGAAAGGCACTGCATTATGATTGTTTTTAATTCGATTTATCGTTCATATTCTTAGTGTCGTTGGCGTCTTACTGACACACGAGCAGCACTCTTTGAGTCGCTACTTGTATTGCGTGAGCGGCGTGTCTTGGTAACCTTTGTTTCAGAACTGCGGTTGTTGCGGCGACCACGTTTCTTTACTACCTTAACATCTTTGTTTGCCACTGCTATACTATCTAAACTATCACGCTTAGCAATGTTTCCAAAGATATTCTTTTCAAACGTAATAAGTTCGTTTTCAATTCTTTTTTGCTCACGGGACATCGCCGAATCGGTTGGACAATATTGCGAAAGCGTGCGCCCAAGCATATTGGTAGTCTTGTAAATCTTACCATCATATCGATTCATCGTGAAGTAATCGTCAACGCTCATGGTAGCCGCATTGTTCAAATTGCTCGTCATGATAGTTTGTTTCGATAGGAAAGGCGCAATATCATCATATTTTACCCAAAACAAAGGATACTTCACTTCGCCCTCACCAAAGTCGTCTGCACGATACATAATAGGACAAAGAGCGATGACTTTACGGTGGAAAGTAGACGTACCTTGGTCGTAATACGCACTTTCTTTAAGATAATAGCCCTTCACTTCGGCTGAAGGAATATCACTATTATCAAGACGAATGCCACGGTCGGTACGTTCGTAATAAACATGATAATTGTCTAAGAATTGCAAAGGCTTGATGCGAGCCGAATCATTGAATACTTCGTTGCCGTCCATACGATATTCGTAAGCTGCAATGCCACCATTTTTAGGTCCCATCATCATGAGTTTGAAAATGTAGCAGAACAAATTCATCTGCGACCCCACAGGTTCCGTAGGATAATACAAGCCTGCATTGGCATCTTCGACAAGGTTCAACTCACGATAGATGTCGCGACGCCACACCACATCTTCGTCCATCGGCGTAGAAGTCGGGAAAGAAATCTGCGCACGCGTGGTAATGGTGTTGGCATTCGACCGATTTGCTTGTTGTTGCTGTGTCCTTCTACGGGCAGGTTGTGCAAAGGAACTCATTGCAATTGCAGCAACACACACTATCAAGAATATTCTTTTCATTTTCTGTATCTTAAATATTTGTTCTCGCAGCACCTTTTTCAACGCTGCCGAACGACAAATTAATCTTCTATCTTTTCTATCTTATCGCACAATTACTTCCATATTACGACCATTGAGCGTGCGAGTTGTACCGTCAGGACCATGCACAACGACATTCGTTATATAGAAACGCTTGTTGCGACTAAGTCTGCGGAATTGCTCTTTCTGCTGTGCTGAGAACTGCGCTCCATTACTTGCCAACGGAACGGCGTTACCCATATTGTCGAAGAACACCGTACGGAAGCTTGTAACAGTGAATGGAATATCCAACAAACCATCATCAATAGCAGCGTGAATGCCAGTTGTAGCCATCAAAGCAGACTTTGATAAAGCACCACTCTTGAATCTATCACTGCCCATTGCAATGTATGGTGCTGGGTCTGGCAACTTACGAACACGGAATTTGTATTCACCTATCTTTCTCCCCTTAGCTGAAACCGAAATAGTAACAGGGTTTCCAACCGATGATGGACGTGCTACGAACTTACCACCACCACGAGAAACTAACGAACCACCCGACATTGACGCTTGAACATCACCTTGTGCAGTATTCGGAATACTAATGGTTATAGGGTTATCGAAACCTGCGTAAAGCACATTCATTAAGTCGGCTGCGATGGTTGCCATGCCTTCAAAAGGTGGGGTGCGTTGCATTCCGTCAGGAGAAATATAGCGTTGAGGTTGTGGACCACCCGTAACCCAATAATCTTGGGTAAAGTTTCGACGAAGCACATTGCCCGCAAGGTCTTTTATCAAGATATATCCGTTAATGGTATGCTTACCCGGAGTACCAGCTTTTACCGTGATTTTGTTGCCTTTAATGAGCTGTCCATTCACATAAACTTGTGGTTGTTGGGTAGAATCTACCGCTGCCATAAACATCTGTGCCGTAAGTGTTTCGCCAGGATAGAGGCGAGTTTGACTTGGAACAACGAACGCTTGCAACTTATTAACACGGATATCCTTCAATCCAACATTGGCTACGAGCGTGTGAAGCACTTCACCTTCCGCATAACGAATATCGCTTTGGAGTTTTGAAAGCAACGTTACGGCAGCCGAAGTAGGCATATCTTCAAACATATACTCTTCCCAATTCTTGTTCAAAGTGTGGCTTGGAACTTCCGTAGAAAGGTTGCTTGCTATGATTTTCTTTTGCAATGGGTCGGTTACAAACTTGAGAATGCGCTCACGATAGCTGTTCACCGCATCAAAAAGCTCGTGTCCTCTACCTGTTCCAGGTGCTAACATCACCACACCCGATGCTTCCAAATTGTCTTTGTTCTTGATATTTAGTGGGTCGCCGTATTTTCCGTCAGCCTCTTTCACTATTTCCACCTTCAATTCTTGTGCAAAATTGTAAAGCGAATCACTCATATTGCGAACCGTAGTCGCCATTGCAAACCACTCTTTCACCTTTTGAGGATTCTTTTTCATCATCAATTCCAACTCATCGAAGATAGCTTTATTTTCCATAGAAGAGTTCCCCGTTGTACGATTCAGACTTTCCTCAACGATAGAAAAGCCATTTAACACCTCGGTAGAGACGTTCAAAGCGAGCATAGCCATGAGGACGACGTACATTAAGTTAATCATCTTTTGGCGAGGGGATACTTTTCTCTTTATGATTGCCATGTATTTTTGTCTTATTGTGTTGTCTTGCCGCTAATGAAACAAGCAAGAGAAATATTGCGTTTTTATTCTTCTACTGTTGGTTGTTGTGCTACGCTTGGAGAAGCCACACGCATATTGACGGTCATTGCCTCTATCATGCGAGCATAAACCTTATTGAGTTGTTCAATTTGTTGTGCCATTTTGCGTGTCTGCTCATTGATTTGGTCAATTGTACCAATCTGTTGGCTTGCTCCTTTGAGTTGCATTTCGTAGACCTTGGTGATACCTGTGAGCGTGCGATTAAGGTTTTCCATCTCTTCACTATCACGAGTAAGCCTTTGACTTTGGTCGTTTACCTTGCCCAACATCTCTGTTAAATGTTTCAAAGCATCAACATAATTTGTTTGTGCTTCTACCATTTCAGGAGTTTGTTGTTCTGCATTAGCGATAACTTGGCTTTGCTGATTGACAACCGCAGCTGCTATTTGGTCGGCTGAAGGCATGGTTTGGCGTGCTATTTCATCAACAGAAGTAGCACCAGATACGGCTGCTTTACGCTGCATACCATTTACAACAACTGCACTTTGAGGCGCATATTCGTCCTCATCTTCCTCTTCCAAATGTGTAGGAATTTCTTTGCCATCGTCAGTTTTATCAAACGGACGGTCGAAAGCAGAAAGAAAGAACACGACAACCTCGGTTCCCATACCAATATACAACCAAATGTTGGCTCCAGGAAGGTGGGTTAATTTGAAAAGCGCACCTAAAATTACGACTGCTGCACCCCAACTGTAACCATAGTTAAGGAAAGTTTGTCCTGGAACAGTATCAATCCACTTTTGCAGACGATAAACGATGTTGAATTTGCTATACTGTGTCATTATCTTCTATTCTTTTTACTTTTTTTACTACTTTTCTTTGCTTGCTTAGCAGCCTCGCTTGACGAACTTGCTAACGACCTTACGCAACGAAAACCGATATAGCTTCGTGGTTGATTTTGATATTCCCATGTGCGCCATGCACTGCGTATGTAGCTTTCAGGGTCTTTCCAACTACCGCCACGCACACTCTTTTTCTTCAAACGATATGGGTCTTCTTTGGCAGCTTTGTATTCTAATTGTGGGTTAAGGTCGTTCATAGCCTGAACACCTGCTTCGGTATAAACCGTACTTGTCCATTCAGCTACGTTGCCAGCCATATCGTAAAGCCCATTTGAGTTGGCTCCATAGATAGCCGTTCGACTGGTTATGAGGTTTCCGTCCTTGGTATAATTACCTTTGTCAGGCTTAAAGTTAGCATAGAAGCAACCATTTCCACTTTTCACATCATCATTATTCCATGGAAATTCGTCTTGATTTTTTCCACGAGCAGCATATTCCCACTCTGCTTCAGTCGGCAAACGATAGCGTTGAACAAAGCGTGCTTCCTTGCCTAAGCCTTTCAAAAGGTAGTCGGTACGCCATGCGCAGAAAGCATTTGCTTGCTCCCATGTAACACCAACAACAGGGTAATCGTTGAAAGTATCGTTACTAAAATAATTACGCAAATAGGTTTCGTTTTCCGAATTACGGAAATCGTTCACCCAACAAGTTGTGTCTGGATAAACATTAACGATGTAAGTATTCAAGAAATCCCATGGTCCTGAGAGTGGACGATTGATAGTTTCTTGATGAATATTTCCCTCGTCATCGATATAAGCCGTATCTTTTGAAATCATCACTACCTCATTAGGGTCTACACTAATATCGGTATTCAAATTTCTTTCCTCTGGATTCAAGCGATTACGGCGCAAAGCAGCAGTAGTGTAATCGTAGATTTCGTAACGATAGTTCAATTGTTTTGCGTCAATACTCTTCTCACCTGTAACAGGATTTGTCTTGTATAAACTTTCAAAAGCGCGTTGTTCGTCTTCGTTAGGCTTGCGTGGTAAGCGTTTGTTCCAATCCAAATGCGGTGTAACAGGGTCGCCATTTTTATCTTCGGTTATCATATATGTTTCGTCGCCACCATACGATGGGTCAGCTAAACGAGTACGAATAATAGAGTCACGCACCCATTCTACAAATTGCTTATACTTTGAATTGGTTACTTCGGTTTCGTCCATCCAAAAGCCATCTACCGAAATATCTTTCACAGGAGTAGTCTTTCCCCACAGGCTATCTTGGTCTTCAAGACCCATTTTCAGCCAACCGCGTTTGACTAATGTCATGCCGTAAGGCGTTGGTTCTCTAAAAGATTTACCACCTCCGACGCCAGTTACTTCGCCACCTCTACCCGATGATGATGCCGACTTACCAGCAAAACACCCAGAAAGTGTGCCAATGAATAAAACACCAATGCAAAGAGTTAATATATTCTTCTTCATTTTCATATCTTCTTTCTATAGAAATCTTACGCTTTTATGTTTGTTTCTTCCTTTTTTCTGCAAGTTGATGTCTGTCTGATAACTCACTATCAACTCGTGGCTTCCGTTGCCTATGTCGGCAGTACCTGTGTACATCTCGTAGCTATAACCCACATTGATTCCGTGAAAGCTACCACCAATGTATGCTGTTACCGAGTTGGTTGGGCTATACGACACCCCTCCGTACAATATTTTCTTTTCGTTCGTGTATTGTAAACGAGCAGTTATATCGGCACGATAGCCATTTCCGTCGTATCGTCCCATGACAGATGTCGGTATAGATAGAAACGGATTTCTTAATTTAATATTGTATCCACCTGTTAAATAATAGGCTCTATCTATCTTTAACTCGTTTTTTTCGCCTAACGAAACTTGTGGGGCATTCAAATGCTGAACCGATGCCCCCACATACCAATTCTTACGAACATAATACAAGCCTGCTCCCAAATCAAGGCTTTGCCCATTCACTGCGGCACGAGCAAAAGCGGGGTCGCTACTATCCTCAAGGTCGAGTTTAGAACCGTCAAACTTTTCTAAAATCAAGCCCAACTGAACGCCCGCAGCGAGCATTCCGCCAAAAAGGCTCTTACGAAAAGCATACTGACCGCCAATGCGTTGGTGAGTGAAAAGACCGATTTGGTCGTTCAAAACCGAAATGCCTACGCCGTGATATTGTTTCATAAAATACAGCGGCATATTTGCCCCTACATACATAGCCTTCGGGTTGTTCTTGTAACCAGCAAAGTCCATGGCGTAAACTCCCACCACGTTGAGATGATTTTCCTTACCCACCGAAGCAGGATTGTAGTAAGGTTCAACCTCCCAATAATGGCTGAAGGACACATCGTATTGAGCAAATGCACTCGCAAAGCCCAACACAGAAAAACTTATTATCGATATTAAGCGTTTAAACACGATAGTATAACGGCGTTTTAGAAATATTATTGCATAAAAAGAAAATATATTACTGCGATAAAAATATTTTGGAAAAATGGATTATACTGCATAGAATAAAAATTCAGAGAAATGCTTTAAAAGGCTATAATATACAGTTTTATTCATCAAATAAAGGAGAAGGATTTTCCTGCAATATTAAGCCCAAAAACAAAACCTATTGTTTTGAAGTGAAAAACAATAGGTTTTGAAGCTCAAAAGAGCCTGTTTTGAAAAGCGAAACAATAGGTCTTATTTTTGATAGGTATTGCAAGACTTTTTTGCTCCTTTTCTTTTGTTGCATTTTTATGTATGTTACAACAGAGCGTATAGCGGTTTGTTCTATTTTTACATTGGTAGTGAAGTATAAAAAATCAACTTGAATCTTCGTTCAATATGCTACGAAAAAGGAGAAACTTTGTAAGTTATTAGCTTGCAAAGTTTCTCCCGTTAAAATAAACTCTTGCGAGTTACGATTCATTGTTTAGCGCATCATGCGTTTTACTATGCGACCATCGCTCATGCGAATAATGTTCATTCCCTTTGTAGGTTGTTGAAGTTGAGTACCATTTACATTATAATATTGAGTAGGTGTAGCGTTATTATCTGTCTGGATTGTTTCAATTCCGTCAGCATCATCACTACCTTCGTAAGGGAAAGAATCGTCAGCCTTGAGGGCTATTACCTGCCATTTTTTAGCAACCAACTTAGCCACTTGTGTTTTTGTGCATACGTTTCCTTCAGTTTTTGAAGATTTTTCAATGATATAAACAACAGCTTCATCAGTCTTTTCGCGTTGAGGCAATGATTGAATCATCTTGTCCATCTGCTCGCCCTTGATTTTATTTTCAGCACAAAGCACTTCAATCATTTTAGGACACTTAGAGAAGTCTAATGCGCTAATTTGATTTTTACTGCAATACAATACTTGCAACAAAGGACAATTAGATACATTTATTTCAGAAAGTAAGTTTGTGCCACAATCGAGCCAATACATTTTTGTATTTTTCGATACGTCAAGCGTTTTCAATTTGTTTTCATAGCAAAAGAAAGTTGCCAACTTTTCGCAACTGCTAATGTCTATATCGGTGAGCGCACATCCATTAAGATACATCTTTTGGAGTTCTGTACAGCCTGTTACATTTACTTTTGCGAGTTGTCGGTTGTCGTTTGCAATGAGTTGTGTCATTTGGTTAGCACCCTGAGCGTTGATTTCTGTTACTCCAGTGTTATTGCACACGAGTTTGGTTATGTTGCCCGTGAGTTTAACCTCTGACGATGTAAGTTGATAATCTACCCATTCAACGTTTTTATACGTTCCTGTTGCTCCTTCGATGGTAAGTGTTTCATCAGAAGTGGTAACAGCTATGCGTGCAACTTTTCTTCCTGATGTAAATTTTAGGGTAATAGTACTTGCCTCTGTGGCTACCACACAGGCGATAAGGGTAATCAATGTGAAAAATAAGCGTAACGATTTCATAATAAATTGTATTAATATTAAACTTAAAATATAGTCCTTTTCTCTACGTCTTTCTTTGGTTTTCGTAATTAAAGATAGTTTTTAACTATCAATTTGTGAGAGTTTATACGCAAATATACAATGAATTTTAAAAATACGGAAATAAAATCCATAAAAATATCATATTTTTTATGATGCTATAAAATAAAAACAACTCACTACGCCATAGGCATAGTGAGTTGCGTTTATGTTTTTAATTCACAGAATTAATATTCGTCCTCGTTCCACAAGAAATCGTCCTTAGATGGATAGTCGGGCCAAATGTCTTCAATGCTATCATAAATATCGCCCTCATCTTCAATTTCTTGAAGGTTTTCTAATACTTCGAGGGGTGAACCAGAGCGCACAGCATAGTCAATCAACTCTTCTTTTGTTGCAGGCCATGGTGCGTCTTCTAACTTTGATGCTAATTCCAGTGTCCAATACATAGGCTCAAAATATTTGCTTTAAATAATTTTCCGTGCAAAAATACTATTTTATTTCTTATTTGCAAGGATTTTGCCATATTTTTTCGTCCACATTCTCAATATTATTCAAATATCGTGAAAGAACAAAGAAATAGTCAGATAAACGGTTCACGTATGCCATTAATTTGCTATCTACTTCGGCATTTTCAGACAAAGCGATGATTAAACGCTCGGCACGGCGACAAACGGTGCGACACACATGAGCCACTGAGGCTGAACGGCTGCCACCAGGAATAACGAAACTCTTCAATTGGGGTATGGCGTCTTGCATGCGGTCGATTGATTTTTCAACGTGTTCAATCAAAACATCGGCTACAACCGACTCTTTTAATTCCTTTTTGAAGCTCTCGCCCATTGCCAAATTGCACCCCACATTGAAAAGAACGTTTTGCATCTCTGCCAATAAGTCTAATGTTTCTTGCTCCGTAACGTAGCTTGAAAGCAAACCAATGAACGAATTTAACTCGTCAATCGTGCCATATGATTCAATTCTTATATCACACTTTTTTACTCTCGTGCCTCCTATCAAACTCGTAGTTCCTTTATCGCCAGTCTTGGTATAAACTTTGCTCATATCGTTATTGTTTAAGGTGGGGCCTAAAAATTTATGATATAATTTTGTTTAGGTCGCTTATCAAAGAAAGCAATGCCTAAATAGTATAAATCGAATGAAAAACTAACACGCTCGTCGGCTACTATTTGCTGCCAAAAAGCCCGTGTTTCAGCATTTCTGTAAATGTTGTCCACCACTAAAAAACTATTCGTATTCACCACATTTCGCAGTGCTTCGTAGGTTTTTTCGTAGTCGTTTTCAACACTTATATAAAAAATATTCCGTGCTTCTGCTCCGTCTTTTAAGTCAGAAAATGGCGCTTTCAGTTCCTTAATAAGCGTTGTTTCCCACCCTTTTTGAATGTATTCCTCGTAGCAACCAATCGCTTGAGAATAGAACCACACGGCATCAGCCTTATGAAATCTGCTCAATCGGAACATCAATCGTGCCTTCTTCTCGGTTACCCCTCCAACTTGCTTGCCCCCTTTTTGCAGCAAATCATACTCTCCATACTTCCGATGGTCGTTGATAACATCGTTAGCAAACGCAAAAGCCGACGGCGACTGAATGCCAAAACCCTTGACATACTTTATTCGCTTCAACCAAACCACCACCTTATTTATATTATATGGTAACATGAACGTGCATTTTTGCTGCAAAGATAGTCATAATAATGATTTATGACAACTTTTTTTATGATGGGTTCTAAAAAATTACCACCTTATGATAATTCAAAAATTGTTTCATCGCCACAGATGTTGCGTATTTTTAGTCGAAGAGGCTTTTGTTCGCTTGTTATTGTGCCGTCCCAAAAGGCTTTGGTGTCGATGCCATTCTTGCGAACGTAGCCGAGTTTGTCAATGAGGATTTCGGAATCGCTGTGCCAAGGAGCGGCAGGGTCGGCAGAAGCGCAGTCGAGGCTTAGGAACTCAATGGTTTCCAATCCGTCTTCGCTTAGTGTTATGGGCTTAAACTCCTTCTTTCTTTTCAGTGCTTGCTGCCGTCCTTTGAGATTAAAGTCGGTTATCTTCTTTTCCACGCGGTCGCTATGGAAACTATTGATACTCACTTGCCATAGCTTGAACACATTGCCTTCCGAAAAAAGCCTCCATAAAGGTTTGTTTTCGCATGCTATCTTTAGGAACAAATAGGTTTTTATAGCCTCTATTTGTGCATCACGCATTGCGCCTTTGCGCTCAATATATGCAAGCAAAGACTTGATAGGGCACTCTTCACGGCTTAACCATTCGTTCCTTTTTCGTTGTATGATTTTATAAAACATTGTTTGTTTCTAATTATTTACTTTGTTTTTACCTCCTAATAGCCATTACGAAGACCGCTCTTGCACTCTGTGTTAAAACATATTAGTATTTGTTCAATCCTTGTTTATCGCGTTCATCTCGTAATTCTTTCAATGTTTTACCTTGATAAGTAAAATAGATAGGTCCTTGATAAGCATGTGAATGAGTTTGTTTTTCTATGGGCATAAAGTTTCTTGTAAACCCTGAGAGCGTATAGAGCCGCCCATTATATTCTACCATTTTATTGTCATTGACCAACACATCGATGTTGGCTGGAACAAAATGGATAGTTTCTCCAACCTTTATACCCGCATGCGAGAAAGAAAAATTTTGCTTACGTTTTCCTTTATCTTCAATTACTGGGACAGATTGAACTTTCGGATTAACAGCAACAGGCTTTCCGTCAATGTATTCGTACACAATAGCATCATCAAGCAGCGTTGCAATTTCTTTTAAAATGCTCAATGCCACAGACGGTTCTACATTGAAGAACTCACGATTTTGACGTATGCGCAAATCCGTAAGGCGGTCTATCATTTTATGAACATTCTTTTCCACCTCATGATACTTTGTAGTTTCTATGGTTGCATAAATTTCAAAAGGTAAAGGCACAGCAGTATTGTCCAATTCTTTTGAACGAACATCAACAGATCGCTTGCTTTTACCAATCTTTACCCAATCCTCTCGAAAAGAAGGATTAGTGAGTATGTATACAAATCCCTTCTCCATGTTATAAATTATTCATTACCATTGGTTAGTGAATTACAAAAATAGTAAATATTATTCAACCACCAAAATAATAAAGGAGCTTTCTCTGCCTTTACCTCAAGGAGAAGAATAGTTGAACGACTAACTGCCGCTACAAGGAAGCAAAGGAACAAACATAAAGAGAAAGCGACATTGTACACGTTTGTAGAATTTATTATACAACGCTTGTACAATCCATTGTACAAACGTGTACAAAACAAAAATCCTTATACTTTCGGATAAGGACTTACAAGAGAGAGGATAAAAAAGGATTGAAACAATCGGGCGGGACTCGCCTATTTGTAGTTCTTCATGCGCATCAGCATAGGGTAACTTTCCTCGTAGCGGTCGAACTCAATGGCTTTCCCGTCGTAACCCATTTCGGTAAAGGCTTCACGGATAGCTCGTTGTTCTTCTTCGGTTATGGCACGGCGTTGTTCTTTCACATGGTAATAAGAAGCAGAGCCGAAGCACGACATAACTTTGTGTTTAATATCGTAAAAGTCGGTAGTACGCACATTATCGTAGATATGCGATATTCCCCACGCATAGAGTTCACGATGGTCTTTTACAAATAACGCACAAGGCTGTTTGCCCGTGATTACAGCAAGATTGGTTGTGGTATAGGTTGCCCTACTGCTTTTGCCCAATATCTTATAAGCCGTATGGCACAAACATTGGTCTGCCCGCTCGCAATTCGTTCCTGCACAATGCACAAAACTGCTATCAAGTTGGTTGTATTCTTCTTGCGTCATAGGGCTTTAAATTAAATATTTTAGTGGTATTATAAAGATAAAAAAATATTGTTTACAAGTTATACAGATACTTATTTTTCCACTATATTTAGCCAAATTGCTCCCAAATTATAGGATTAGTAATGATATTTGCAAGGATATTCGAAGCAACATTCTCACCAAATGCTTTTACTTTATCAATAACTTTAGGTTTAGCTTTCTCTAAGTTGCCTTTTTCTTCTGCTACTACCTGTTTTATTTCTTTTACTTGGCTTATCGTTAATTGATCCTCAAGTGCTTTTATTAATATCTCAATAGTTTGCTGTTGGGATTGTTTTTGGGACTGGGTATTTGTATTACTTATGTTGTTTTGTATATTGATACCTTTTGTTTGCTGAACTTTTACATCTTTTTTAATCACATTTGGTAATTCTAGAAACGCTTCAAGTATAGCTAACAATTTCTGCTGTTGATTAGGAGTAGTTTTTGAAGCCTCATAAAGATTGATAAAATCTTCAATGTGCTTGTCATCTTGAAAGTGTTGTTCTAAATATCGTTTAGTTTTCTCTCCCCATTTTAAGTATTCTTCTTTGGTTACACCTTCGTAGGAATAATATGGTCTAAAAGTTTGTGAGTTATACTTCAATGAAGGGATTCTATGCCGCTGTTCGTTAATAAGTTCTTCTAAATCCATGATTTTTTGTAAAATATAATCGCAGCAATCTATACAAATTGCTGCGATTAGTTTTTAATATTTCTCTTTTATTTCACCTCCTCAAAGTCGGCATCTTGTATTGTGTCGTCTTGTTTTGGTTGCTCTTGCTGTGCCTGCTGACCTTGGTCTGCGCCTGGTTGTGCACCACCTTGATACATTTGTTGGCTGGCAGCTTGCATTACAGTGTTGAGGTTGTTAATGGCGGTGTCAATTGCTGCTACATCGGCAGCCTTGTGAGCGTCTTTGAGTTGCTGGAGAGCTGACTCAATGCCTGGTTTTTGGTCGGCTGGAATCTTGTCGCCATTATCCTTCAAGAAGTTTTCGGTGGTGAAAATCATTGAGTCGGCTTGGTTGAGCTTATCAATCTTTTCACGTTCTGCCTTGTCGGCTGCTGCGTTTTGTTCAGCTTCTGCCTTCATACGGTTAATTTCTTCGTCGCTCAAACCACTTGATGCTTCGATACGAATGCTTTGTTCCTTACCCGTAGCCTTATCTTTTGCAGATACGCTGAGGATACCGTTTGCGTCAATATCGAATGTTACTTCGATTTGTGGTACACCACGGCGAGCTGGTGCAATTCCTGTAAGGTTGAACTGACCGATGCTCTTGTTTTGTGCTGCCATTGGGCGTTCGCCTTGAAGAACATGGATAGTTACTTCGGTCTGATTGTCGGCAGCTGTTGAGAACACTTCGCTCTTCTTGCAAGGAATGGTAGAGTTGGCATCAATGAGCTTTGTCATTACACCACCCATTGTTTCGATACCGAGTGTCAATGGAGTTACATCGAGCAATACAATGTCGCCCACGCCGCTCTCCTTATTAAGGATAGCACCTTGGATAGCAGCACCTACGGCTACCACTTCGTCAGGGTTTACACCCTTTGAAGGTTCTTTACCAAAATAGTTCTTTACCAATGTTTGTACGGCTGGAATACGGCTTGAACCACCTACGAGGATTACTTCGTCAATGTCAGATGTTTGCAATTTGGCATCACGAATAGCGTTTTGGCAAGGTACAAGACAAGCTTGAATCAAGCCGTGTCGCTGCATTGCCATTGGGTCTTTGGTCAAATCGATACCTTCGGCAGCCTTGAAATCGTTAGCCAACCAGTCAATGATAACTTGATCGAAATCATCACCACCTAAGTGAGTATCACCGTTTGTAGACAACACTTCGAACACACCACCACCGAACTCAAGAATTGAAATATCGAATGTACCACCACCGAGGTCAAACACTGCAATCTTCATATCCTTGTTAGCCTTGTCCACACCATAAGCGAGGGCTGCTGCGGTTGGTTCGTTTACGATACGTTGAACGTTCAAGCCTGCAATCTGACCTGCTTCCTTTGTTGCTTGACGTTGTGAATCAGAGAAGTAAGCAGGCACGGTGATAACAGCGTCTGTAACTTCTTGACCTAAGTAATCTTCTGCGGTCTTCTTCATCTTCTGAAGCACCATTGCAGAGATTTCCTGTGGAGTGTATTTGCGGTCGTCAATCTGAACACGTGGGTAACCACCTTCGTTTACAACATTGAATGGCACACGGTCGTTTTCTTTTGCACACTGAGCGTAAGTTTCGCCCATAAAACGCTTGATAGAGTAAACCGTCTTTTGTGGATTGGTGATAGCTTGACGCTTTGCAGGGTCGCCCACTTTACGTTCGCCACCTTCAACAAAACCAATCACAGAAGGAGTTGTACGTTTACCTTCACTATTTGCAATTACAACAGGCTCGTTGCCTTCAAACACTGCAACACAAGAGTTTGTTGTTCCTAAGTCGATACCAATAATCTTTCCCATAATTTATATTTTTTATTTTTATTTATTTCGTTTTCTATTGTTGCAGCCTCCTTTCATTGCTGCCTTCGCCTTATTTATTACAAACGATATGCCAAGTGTGCCAAAGTGGAAAGAATGCGACATCTTGTCAGTCGCAGTAGGACAACATTTTACAAAACAGGCTATTTTGTAATGTTATTACTATTAATGTGTACGCACTAAATAGAACCTATCTTTTATTAGAAAATTGAAAAAATAGAATTATGGAAAAATATCAAAATTTTACCAACTTATTCCAATTGAACAAAACACTTCGATTTGAGTTAAAGCCAATAGGCAAAACCCGTGAATTCCTCAAAGAAGGTAGTATACTTGAAAAAGATAAAATACGAGCTGTCAAATTTAAAGACGCAAAGAAAAGAATAGACAAAGAGCATAAAGATTTTATTGAAACAACGTTGTCCTCTTTTTCTATACCCGATGCGTTATTAACGCAATATCTTGACTATTCTAACGAGATAAAAGAACTCGCAAAAGATAAGAAAAGCAATGATAATAAAAAGAAGAAAAATGCTTTGAAAACTAAACTTACTTCTGTTCAAAAAAAATGCGAAAAGAAATCAGTCAAGCATTTAAAGGAAAAAACGAGAAAACACCCAAGTTCAAATACAAGAGATTATTTGAAAAGAATTTAATCGTTCAAGACCTTGTCGAAGATGAGAACATAAAGGAATTCAAAGACTTTACCACCTATTTTAGTGGATTCAATACGAATAGGAAAAACATGTATACTGACAAAAAGAAGTCAACTGCCATTGCTTATCGTTTGGTACACGACAATCTTCCTATCTTCATTGGAAATATAAGCGTGTTTGAAAAGCTTAAAGAAAAATTTGATGAAAAGACCTTAAACTGCATTTTTGAGGAATACAAATCTAACGAAAAAAGTTTAAAAGCCAAGTCATGGAGCGAGATTTTTTCATTAAAATATTTCAACAATACTCTCACGCAAGAGCAGATAGAACAATATAACGCATTGATAGGAAAGATTGTAGTGAAAGGTGGAACCGAAATAAAAGGCTTGAATGAACATATCAATCTGTACAATCAAAAGCAAAAAGAAAAAAAGAACCGATTGCCACTATTTACTACTTTAAAGAAGCAAATATTGAGCGAACGACAATCCTTATCATGGCTACCAGATTTGTTTGAGAGCGATGAAGACGTTATAGCTGCCATTAAAAAGTTTTACATTGATGAAAGGTTTGAAGAAAAAGTTTTAGAGCCATTAAGAGTTCTATTGAAATCTCTTTATACACATGATACACATGATTTAGGCGGCATTTTTATAAAAAATGATAGTACCTTATCTTCCTTTTCACATAATGTATATAGAGGCTTTACTATCCCCCTAAAATCGTTAGAAAAAAACGCCAACGTACCACGATATGAAAGCTATGAGTTAATTGCCCAAACATTACGAGCAAAGATTGAGAAAGAGACCCCAAAAGGAAGAAAAACCGTAGAAAACTACCAGAAAGCAATAGATAAAAAAATTAAAGCTATCGAAAGTCTGAGTATTCAAGAGATTAACGAATTAGCAAAGAATTATGCATTAGAAGCTGGTTGCGAATTAGCGCCCCGTAACGTTGAGAATTATTTTTCTTTGATGCGAAAAGGCGATTTTGGAGATAACGACTTAATTGATAATATAAAATCAAAACTTGAAGCTGCAACAAAGTTGTTGAATACAAAGCCTTCCGATGATAACAAAAATGCATTAAAGGATAAAGAAAATTCTCAACTTATCAAAGAATTGCTTGATGCTACCAAGCAGTTGCAACATTTCATAAAACCATTATTAGGAACGGGGGAAGAATCGGATAGAGATTTGGGCTTTTATGGAGAATTTTCACCTCTATATGAAAAGTTTGAAGAACTTACCTTACTATATAATAAGGTAAGAAATTGGCTTACACGAAAGCCATACTCCCAAGATAAGATAAAAATTAACTTTGAAAAACCTACATTACTTAAAGGGTGGGATGTAAATAAAGAAGAGACAAATCTTTGCGTTATTCTGCGCAAAAGTGGCTTATATTATCTTGCAATAATGGGTCCCAAACACAACCATTGCTTTAAAAGTAAACAGCTGCCTCATCTCGGAGAATGCTATGAAAAAATAGACTATAAATATACAACTGACGCAACCAAAATGTTACCAAAGATATTTATTAGCTCTAAAAAAGGGAAAATGACATATTGTCCAAGCAAAGAAATAATTGCTATTTATGAATCAGAAACATATAAACCTGGAAATAAATTCAAGATTAAAGATTGCAGAAAATTAATTGATTATTACAAAGATTGCATCAAAAAATATAAGGATTGGAATGTATTTGATTTTCATTTCTCTGATACAAATAGTTACACTTCAATGAAAGAATTTTGTGCAGAAGTAAATGCTCAAGGATATAAAATAACATTTAGGGATATTTCAGAAAGCTACATAAATCAGCTAGTTGAACAAAAAAAAATATATTTATTTCAAATATATAACAAGGACTTTTCTCCTAATAGTAAAGGTACCCCAAATATGCACACTCTTTATTGGAAAATGCTGTTTGATGATGCCAATCTTGATAATATCATATATAAATTAGATGGTGAGGCGGAGATATTTCTACGTAAAGCTAGTTTGTTTCCTAAGAAACCTACCCATCCCGCAAACGTTCCTATTCCAAATAAAAATAGAAAGAATATAGGAAAGCAAAGTATTTTTAAATATGAAATTATAAAAAATAAAAGATATACTGTTAACAAATTCTTATTCCATGTACCAATTACAATAAACTTCAACAATTTTCCCCAAAATATCAATTCATGTACCAACGAATATATCCGAAAAACTGATGACATGCACGTTATAGGTATTGACCGTGGTGAACGCAATTTGCTTTATTATTCGGTCATCGATATGAAAGGTAACATCATTGAGCAAGACACACTGAACGTTATCCGCAATCATGATTTAGAAACAGACTACCACGAATTATTGGATAGACGAGAAAAGGAAAGAAAAGAAAGTAAACAGAACTGGGAAGCGGTAGAAAATATCAAGGATTTGAAGAAAGGTTATCTGAGTCAGGCAGTACATCAGATAGCACAATTGGTTTTGAAATACAATGCAATCATTGTTTTGGAAGACCTTGGACAAATGTTTGTTACTCGAGGACAAAAAATAGAAAAAGCCGTTTACCAACAATTTGAAAAAAGTTTGGTAGATAAGCTCAGCTATTTAGTAGATAAAAAGAGAGCATACAATGAACCTGGTGGTGTTTTGAAAGCATATCAACTCGCCTCATCACTTGAAACAACCAATAAACAAAATGGTTTTCTTTTTTATGTTCCAGCTTGGAATACCAGTAAGATAGACCCTGTAACTGGATTTATCGACTTGTTGCACCCAAAAACGATGGCAATAAATGAGGCACAAAAATTCTTTGGCACATTTAAAGATATTAGATACAATAGTGGCAAAAGATATTTTGAATTTGAGTTTGATTATAAGGATTTTCCAACAAAGGCTAAAGGTAAGCAAACTCATTGGACTATCTGTACATTTGGGACACGTATCAAGCGAAAGAAGGATAATGGATATTGGGGCTACGAAGAAGTTGTTCTGACAGAAGAATTTAAAAAGCTTTTTAAGGATTCCAATATTGACTATGAGAATTGCAATTTGAAAGAAGAAATACAGAATAAAGATAATAGAAAATTCTTTGATGACTTAATAAAGCTGCTACAATTGACATTGCAGATGCGTAACAGTGATGACAAGGGCAATGATTACATCATCTCTCCTGTTGCAAATACCGAAGGGCAATTCTTTGATAGCAGGAATGGTGATAAAAAATTGCCACTTGATGCCGATGCCAATGGGGCGTACAACATTGCCAGAAAAGGTTTGTGGAACATCAGACAAATCAAGCAAACTAAGAATGATAAAAAACTTAATTTATCAATATCTTCCACAGAGTGGCTCGATTTTGTTCGCGAGAAACCATATTTGAAATAAGGTGTGCAAGAATATATAGCAATATCCACGCTCAATGATTTTATCTTTTGTCCGTACTCCATTTACCTTCACAATGTGGAACGCTACCACCTCATGGGAAAGATTGACGTCTACCGCAAAAAGGAAAAGATGCTCATAGAGCGAAAATATCAACTGAAACAGATTTATCAAGGACAAATATATCAGCTATGGGGGCAAATGTTTTGCTTACAAGAAATGGGAATTGAGCAATTCGGTGAATTTATACACCAATTCAATAGCTTTAATCCTGCCAATGAAATAAATATTAACCCTAAACGTATGTACAAGCGTATTACAGATGCTTTATGCGAATGAAATCGGTTGAAAATTACCCCCAATTTATTAGATAGCGTATGTTGGTAATCAGTTATGACATAAAAAATGATAAGCTAAGAACTAGTTTTAATAAGATGCTTTGCAAGCATGGAGCAATACGCTTGCAATATTCAGTATATGAAGTAAATCATACAAATCGGATATGTGATAATTTAATTCTAAAAATAGAAGCTGAATTTTCTTCAAAATTTGGAGGTGATGATAGTGTGATAATCTTTGATGTTGCAGGAGTTAAATTAAAAAAATATGGCAATGCGATTCATCGGGATAAAGACATAGTGTATTTGTAAATAACAAATATGGGTCTATATAAATTATGAACAAGCTTGGAGTCTTGTTGTAATCAATTAAAATACAACAAATTACACAATATATCCTTTCTTCTTCTAATAATAGGGGGGGATAAAAATGTTTTTGAAAAGTCATTTTTTTTTGCGTATATAAAGGAAAAATCGTATATTTGCAACATAATAGAGTCAATAAGACTCATTTAATTTCTACTTCGGTAGATGATGAGTGTCCCCGATGTGGCATACTCTAGTCAATAAGACTCATTTAATTTCTACTTCGGTAGATGATAAGAACAGCGAGGGCGCAAGTGTTTTGTCAATAAGACTCATTTAATTTCTACTTCGGTAGATGGTTGAGTCGTCATCTTTGCTTGAACAACTTGTCAATAAGACTCATTTAATTTCTACTTCGGTAGATAGATATGAATGAGGTGCAGGAAAGGTTACAAGTCAATAAGACTCATTTAATTTCTACTTCGGTAGATTGTAATAGAACCTTATATGCGACAACATTCGTCAATAAGACTCATTTAATTTCTACTTCGGTAGATGCTTAACTGACAAGGTGCAAATTGCTTCGTCAATAAGACTCATTTAATTTCTACTTCGGTAGATAATTCGGCTATGGCTGCGAGTGCATCTTCGTCAATAAGACTCATTTAATTTCTACTTCGGTAGATAAACATCTTGAACTCTACGTTCTCAAAGTCAATAAGACTCATTTAATTTCTACTTCGGTAGATGCAACTTCCTACCCATTTATATTTAGAAGTCAATAAGACTCATTTAATTTCTACTTCGGTAGATAATATGAAAACCATAAAGAGTTCAGAGAATATGTCAATAAGACTCATTTAATTTCTACTTCGGTAGATTCATTTTTCAGATTATCATCCTACAAAAGTCAATAAGACTCATTTAATTTCTACTTACCCCTATTCGGGATAAGAAATTGGGGTAATATTTTGTAATTTTGCACTTGCTGGTTTACTTTGCTTTACTAACCCAAGTTTAACGGGCATAATTATTTTTCATAAATTTTCAGTGTGTTTTGAGGGTTTCAGGTTTGCTAAGTACTTAATAATCAGCCGTAGCGTTT